>Ga0181530_10000113_pt1 | contig 97733 bp, 86 predicted proteins | sample PEATcosm2014_Bin_42_FD_119769 | JGI IMG/M metagenome (GOLD analysis project Ga0181530, IMG submission 119769) | Peatland microbial communities from MTU Mesocosm Facility, Houghton, MI, USA - PEATcosm2014_Bin10_60_metaG | ecosystem: Environmental > Terrestrial > Soil > Wetlands > Peat | place...
CTGTCATCCCTATCCGCTGGTCCGCCTCGGCGTCATCACCCAAGGCAAGAGCCGGATGCGGTAGTCCCGCACGTCCGGATCCGTGGAGGGGGCCGCGGGCGACCGCGGTCCCTACTCCGACACTTATCGTTTCTGGCTGCGTGCGGCGACATTCCAGACCTTTGCGGAAGCTGTCACAAGACCAGCTTGCGCAGGCGGAGCGCGTTGCCGATGACCGAAACCGACGAAAGGCTCATCGCGGCGCTCGCGATCATGGGCGACAGCAGCAGGCCGAACACCGGGTAGAGGACGCCAGCGGCCAGGGGCACGCCGACGCTGTTGTATAGAAACGCAAAGAACAGGTTCTGTCGGATGTTGCCCAGGGTGGCGCGGCTGAGACGCCGGGCGCGCAGAATGCCGCGCAGGTCACCCTTGACCAGGATGATGCCGGCGCTCTCGATGGCGACGTCGGTTCCGCTGCCCATGGCAATGCCGACCTGGGCTTGTGCCAGGGCCGGCGCATCGTTGACGCCGTCGCCCGCCATGGCCACCACGCGGCCCTGCGCCTGGAGTTGCTTGATGGCATCGGCTTTGGCGCCGGGGTTGACCTCGGCCAGCACCTCGGTGATGCCCAATTCTTTGGCGATGGCCTGGCCGGCGGAGTGGTGGTCGCCGGTCAGCATGACCAGTCGCAACCCAGCGGCCCGCAGACCGTCGATCGCCTCCACTGCGGAGGATTTGATGGTGTCGGCCAGGTCGAGCACGCCAGCGGGCTGGCCGTCGATCGCCACCATGACGACCGCGTGGCCTTGCCTGCGCGACTCCTCGGCCATGGCCAAGAGAGGCGCCCCATCGACGCCCGCCTCGTGCAGAAAAACCTCGCTGCCGGCCAGGACTGCGCGACCCTCGACTTGACCGCCGACACCACGGCCTGGCTGGTAACGGAAGTGCTGCGGGGAAGACAAGGCCAACTGCTTTTCTTCGGCGCCGCGAACGATGGCCGCGGCCAGGGGGTGCTCGCTCGCGCGTTCCAGGCTTGCGGCAAGAGCGAGGACGGTGTCAGGTGCAAAACCCTCGGCGTGCACGGAAACCAGCCTGGGCTTGCCCTCGGTCAAGGTGCCGGTCTTGTCCAGCACCAACGTGTCGACCCGGGCCAGGGTTTCCAGGGTCGCAGCGTCGCGAACCAGAACGCCCGCGGCTGCGCCGCGGCCCATGCCCACCATCACGGACATGGGAGTGGCCAGGCCCAGGGCGCAGGGGCAGGCAATGATGAGCACGGCGACTGCGTTCACCAGTGCGTAGGCCAGCCGCGGCTCGGGCCCGACCAGCGCCCACACGACGAAGGTGACCAGCGACGCGACCACGACCGTCGGCACGAACCAGGCCGACACGCGGTCAGCCAGTCGTGCAATGGGCGCGCGGCTGCGCTGGGCCTCGCCCACCCGCCGCACGATCTGGGCCAGCAGGGTGCCGGAACCCACGCGTTCGGCGCGCATGACGAAGCTGCCCGAGCCGTTGTGCGTGCCTCCCGTGACGCGGTCGCCGGGCGCCTTGCCCACGGGCAAGGATTCGCCGGTGAGCATGGACTCGTCGAGCGCGCTCGCGCCTTCCACGAGCACGCCGTCGACCGGCACGCGCTCGCCTGGGCGCACCCGCAACCGATCCCCCACCTGCACCCGCTCGACGGCGACGTCGTGCTCGGAGCCGTCCAGGGAAACCAGGCGCGCGTTCATCGGCGCCAGACGCAGAAGCGCGCGGATGGCGCTGCCGGTGGCCTGGCGCGCGCGCAATTCCAGCACTTGGCCCAGCAGCACCAGCGTGGTGATGGCCGCTGCTGGCTCGAAGTAAAGCGGGAGCGGCGCGCCCGGCTTGTGGAACGCAGCCGGGAGTGCGCCGGGAAGCAAGGCCGCAATCACGCTGAACGAAAATGCCGTTCCGGTGCCCAACCCGATGAGGGTGAACATGTTCGGACTACGGCGAACAAGCGATCGCCACGCCCGTAGCATGAGCGGCCAGCCCGCTCCCAGCACCACCGGCGCGGCAAGCGCCATCTGGATCAAGGCCAAGGCACGCGCTGGAAGAACGTGCACCGCCGCGTGTCCCAACACCATCTCGGCCATGCCGTAGCCGACCAGGGGCGCGGACAAGCCGAGCGCGATCCAGAACCGCCGGGTCATGTCGGCCAGTTCGGGGTTGGGCAATTCCTGCGGCGACACGCTTTCGGGTTCCAGGGCCATCCCACACTTGGGGCACGCGCCGGGCTGGTCGCGGGTCACGCCTGTGCACATGGGGCACAGGTAGCGCGGCGCCGCCGACGCATTTTGCGCCGCGAGTGCCTGCGATGGGTGGACAGCCAGGCGGGGTCCGCTCAGCCTGACCAGTCCCATCCCGGCCATGCCCACGGGCCGGAAGCCGGGCGCCAAGAACTTCTCCGGAGCGGCCTTGAAACGGGCCAGACAAGACGGGTTGCAGAAATAGTACAGGGTGCCCCTGTACTCGAACTGGCCGGCCGATTTCGCAGGGTCGACCATCATTCCGCAAACCGGATCCCTTTCGGCCATGTGCTGCCTTGCCGTGAAATGTAGCTTGCTGTGGGGCGCGGGCAAGGCGGCTTCAGTTGGCGCCTCCTGCTGTCGATGCTTAGATATGCGGGTTCACCCGTGCGTATTTCCCTATCATCGCTGTCTGGCCGCCGTTGCACTGCCACTGCAGGCAATCCAGTCGCTTGCCGGGACGGAGAGACCGGCGCGGTTCTCGTCATCGTCATGCTGGCCATCATCGGGCTGCTCGGGATCGGCTTGGCAGGCGTGTTCCTCACCGGGGGCAATGTCCAGCTTGCCTCCAACTCCAACATACGCAACCAGGCCCTGTACGTGGCCGAGGCTGGTCTCGAACGAGCCCGCGATATCTTGAATGGCCCGACCCCGCCCAATTTCCCAGCCATGCTGGGCGGCACCGGGCACGTGGCCTATCCGGCAGACGAGATACCAAGCGCGTCGCACGGTTGCGGCCAGCCGGGCGGCCGAGGCGCCATTCTGCTAGATGCGTCCGGTGTTCCCCTGTACAACCTAACCTATCCGTCCGCCGTGTCCCGTGCTGAGCCCCTGCCGGACAACCCCAACGGAGCGCCCAACACCTACATGGGCAGCTACACCGTCTACGTTCGTAACGATACCGCCGAATGCCGGAAGGGCCAGTACGTGACCGACACCAACCAGATGGTGGTGCTGCGGTCCGAGGGAACCGCTTTCGACAACAGGACGGTGGTGGTTCTCGAGGTCGTCATGGGAATTGCGGGTGGGGGCGCGACGAGTTCGAGCGGAGCCGGTGGTGTCAATCAGGTCCTGTGCAACTCGGGCAAGAACTCCTGCGACGATAACAATTCCGTCCTCAACGATATCGTCGTGAACTGACGTGGCGCCCGGTCCAGCGCGCGTCGGTCCGGCGTGGGCCGTGGTATGAAGAAGCTGCGTTCTGCATGAGCCGCATTGACGCCAGCTTCGAGGTTTGCGCCTTGTTCGGGCTTCCCGCCCGCCACTCGGTGGGGCCCGCTTTGCACAACGCCGCGTTTGAAGCCCTGAACTTGCCGCTTGTGTATGTCGCGCACGAGGTCGAGTCGGCGCGGCTGGCCGAAGCCTTTGCCGGCGCTCGCTCGATGGGCTACCGCGGCCTTTCCATCACCATGCCGCACAAGGTGGCCGCTCTCGCTCTGGTCGACGACATCGACGATACGGCTGGTGCCATCGGCTGCATCAACACCGTGGTCATGAAGGACGGTCGCTTGCGTGGCGCGAACGTCGACGGGCTGGGTGCGCTGGGCGCCCTTCGTCAAGCTGGCGCAGATCCGGCGGGCCGTCGGGTGCTCTTGCTGGGATCCGGAGGAGCGGCGCGCGCCCTGGCCATCACCATCGGGCTGCACGCCAAGCCGGCCGAATTGCTCATCCTGGGCGCCATCGAGGACGAACTGGCGCGTCTGGCGCACGACGTGGTCGAGCGCACCGGCTGTCCCGTCTCGGCCGACTTGCTGACCGACGCCAGCTTGGCCGCCGGTTTGGGCAAGGCGCAGATCCTGCTTCATTGCACGCCGGTGGGCATGAAGCCCGACAGCGAGCGCAGCCTGGTGCCGCGCGAGGGTCTGCGTTCTGACCTGGTGGTCTTCGATGCCGTGTACAACCCGCGCTGGACGTTGCTCCTCCGCCACGCGGCTGCGGCGGGGTGTCGGGTGATCGAGGGGACCGAGATGTTCCTGGGTCAGGCCGCCTTGCAGTTCGAGATGTGGACCGGCAGGCCGGCGCCCACCGACATCATGCGCCGGGTGCTGGACGCACGGCTATGAATCTGGTGCTGATCGGATACCGGGGCACCGGCAAGAGCGTGATCGCGCGCCGGCTGGCCCGCATGCTGGGCCGGCCGGTGGTGAGTCTGGACAAGGAAATCGTGCGGCTGGCGGGCAAAAGTATTCCCGATCTCGTCGCCGAGCGCGGTTGGGATCATTTTCGCGATCTGGAACAACAGATCTGTCGCCGCTGCGGCGCCCAGGATGGACAGATCCTCGATTGTGGCGGCGGCGTGGTCGAGCGCGAAGCCAACGCCGCGGCCTTGCGCGAGCACGGGCGCGTGTTCTGGCTCAGGGCCACTCCGGCCAGCATCGTCGCGCGCATCGGCCGCGATAACAATCGCCCGTCACTGACCGGCGGAAAAAGCTTTACCCAAGAGGTGAGCGAAGTGTTGCAGCGGCGCACCCCGCTCTATCAGGCCATGGCCCACGAGGTGATTGAGACCGATGATCGGAGAGTGGCTGACATCGCGGCTGAGATCGCGCAGCGCTGGCGCAGCGGGAGCTAGTGCCGCCGGGCCACGATCTCTTCGATGCGCGTGAGCAGGTCGCCGTCGCGCAGGGTGACCGTCACGTTGGCACCCCGGTGCAGGCCGGCGCAGCTTCGCAACAACTGACCGTCAGGCCCACGGGCCAGACTGTAGCCGCGATCCAGCACCTTGAGCGGCGACAGGGCGTCGACCTTGCCGGCGAGTGCTTCCAGGGTGCGGCGTCGGTGCGCCAGCAGGGAGGTGCCCGAGGTGATCAGGCGCCGCTCGGCCGCGGCCAAGGCGGCGCGCTGATCGGCGATGCGGCGCTGGGGATGCGAACGGAAGAGGCGCGCCTCGACCGCGCGCAGGTCAGCGCGACGTCGGGCGGTGGTGGCGCGCAGGGCACGGGCCGCGCGCTCCACGAAGTCGTCGAGACCCTGGCGGCGTAGGTCGATGAGTCGGCGCGGATCGCCGAGCGCAGCTCGCGCCCGTTCCAGGCGCAAACGCAGGGCGCGCGTCTCGGCGTGCAAGGCGCGACCCATGCGCCGACCCAGAAGCTGCAACTCGGCCAGCAGGTCAGCCGCCACCGGCACGGCCAACTCGGCCGCGGCCGAGGGCGTGGGCGCGCGCAGGTCGGCCACGAAGTCGGCGATGGTGAAATCGGTCTCGTGGCCGACCGCCGAGATCACCGGGATCGGGCAGGCGGCGATGGCTCGCGCCAGGGCCTCGTCGTTGAAGGCCCACAGATCTTCCATCGAGCCGCCCCCGCGCGCCACGATGACCACGTCTACATCAGGAACCTTCACGATTTCGGCCAGGGCCGCCACGATGGCGGCGGCTGCGCCCTCGCCCTGCACCGGTGTGGGCGCCAGCAGGATGGGCACGGGGAAGCGACGGTGCGCCACGCGCACGATGTCGCGAATCACGGCACCCTGGGCCGAGGTCACCACGCCCAGCCGGCGCGGCAGAAAGGGCAGGGGCCGCTTGCGCTCGGGATCGAACAGACCCTCGGCCGCCAAGCTCTGCTTGAGCTGCTCGAATGCCAGCGCCAGCGCGCCGGCGCCCGCCGGCTCGATTGCGTGCACCGAGAGCTGGAAGCGGCCACGTGCCTCGTAGATGGTCAGGCGGCCACGGCAGCGCACTTGCTGCCCGTCTTGCAAGCGAAAGCGCAGGCGGGCCGCCTCGCGTGCGTACATCACGCAGTCCAGTTGCGCTTCGGCGTCCTTCAGGGTGAAGTAGAGATGTCCGTTGGCCGAGCGCTTGAGGCCGGAAATTTCGCCTTCCACGCGTAGATCGGCGAAGCGGGATTCCAGCGTCAGGCGGGCCGCGCGCACCAACTCAGACACCGCGAAGACGCGGGTTTCCTGGGGCGCAGGCGATTCTCCAGCCGGCGGGCCGTTCGCAGGCGCTTCGTGGGTCGCTGCTTGTCGGCCATCCTGGGGAGGCTGCCGTGTCAAGCGGCTGTCGAATGAAAGCTGGCCTGAGTCCTTTTCGGGCGCGGGCTTGGGGGTTGCCTCGGGAGGGACTTTGCCCCGGCGCGGGCTCACCGCAGTCCCCGCGCTGCCGCCCGTTCGTAGTCCGCGGCGTTGGTGCGCAGGGCTTCCAGATCCGCGCTGGCCGTCCGCTTGAGCGCCTCCGCCTCACTGGCCAGGCCCGCGAAGCCCCAGCCGAACGCAGGCCGGATGGTCTTGCGGAAGAGTAGACGGCCGGCAGGCCACACGATCTCAGCCTCGGTTCCCGTGGCGTTCACCACCGGCGGCCGATCGCCCGCTGCCGCAAGCTGGGCAGCCAAGTTGGACCACAGTTCAGAGGATAGCGATTTGGCGAACAGCGCGGCCGCATCTTCGCTGGTGGCCGCGGGCTGGAAGCGCCGGATCATGCGCTCGCGCTGCTGTCCCTCGGGAAGGTTGCTGAGCGTGATGTCGTACGACTCGCGCCCCGCGCGGAGAATAGTCATCCACGACCACTGTGTGTCCAGATCCAGAGCACCCCAGAGCCGGGCCGGATCGCGCATCGCCACTGCCGCTGCCAGGCGGGCCTTGGCTTCAGCCGGCGTCTTGGATCCGCGGTGCCAGCAGGCCGAACCCAGAAGCATGGGCAGCGCCAGCAGGGTCGCCGTGAGGATGATGGCAAAAGGAGATCGGGTTTTCACAGGTCGTGGCCGTCAAAGCGAAACATGCTTGCAGGCGAAGCTAATGCCCGCCGGGCCGGCGCGCAACCGTTGCTGGGGCAAATGCGACCTGCGGTCGCTCGTCGGGCGACCTGCCGGTTGGGGCGCCCCATAATCCAGGTGCGTGCGGTACGACTCCTCGAACCGATTCGTGCTAGATTTCCGCGCGCTCGACGGTGACTGACGAAAGCAAAACCACCCCTCCTCCGGCCAGCGGGCCGTCGCCCGATGGGCCTGCCGCGCCCGCTGGCGAGGACGAGTTCGCCGGCATTCCGTCCTCACGCGGGCGTCATCCGGTCATCGCCGTGGGCACCGCCACCCTGGCCTGCTTCCTGATTTTCCAGATTAGGGACGACTTGCGCTATGCCCTGTCGCCCAGCACGGCACAGGATCTGGGCGATGCGCGTGGGCTCATCACGACCAAGACCGAGGCGTTGCCCATCAACCGAACCGTGCGTTTGGCCGGCCATGCCGATCGGGAAAGCGCGGTGGTGCTGGACACGCAGGGCTCTTGGCACTTCACGCAGTTCTTCCGCCTGCTCGGCACCAATAATCGGATCTTCGTCAGGCGGGCATCTGACCCCTTGCCGGCCGAGTTGGCGGCGCATGACGTGTTCGTGGGCCGGCTCATGCGTTTTTCCGACCTGTCGTTTCAGGCGGCCATCCGCCGTCACTTCGCGGGTCACGTGAGCGCGACGCATTTTTTCGCGCCTGCGGACGTACGCGCCGCGCTGGCCGGGGCATCGGGCGGCGCCTTGGCTCTCACTGACCTGCTCGGCGATCGAGTGTCCCTTGCCGCCAATGACGAGTTGGTCATCGACCTGGACCGTCCCGGCCAGATGCGGGTGGAGTTCATGCGCGATCGCTTTTCCGATCAGGGCAAGGCCCGCGCTGCCGTCGAGCAGCGGGGAGGGCAGGTGATCGAGGCTCCCGGCGATGCCGTGGATCCCAAGCGCCTGGCCCTGATGGTGAGTTTCCCTCCCGAGCGGCGTGACCAGGCCTTGCAGGCCCTGGGTGAGATGGACCGCGACATGCACATCCAGCCTGCGCACACGACCCGCAAGGCCCGCGTCGCTGACCTGGGCGCCACCGCCGAGGCAATCGTGGTCAAGACCGCGGGCGGCGAAACGCAAGCCTTCCCGCTCGCCCAGATCCAGGGCATCGGTACCCTGGCCGCAGTGCAGATCCCCGACGACGCGCTCATTCTGCTGGAAGGCGAACGGCCCGGCGAGCACCTCAAGTCTCTCGTCATCGCGGCCTTCCTGCTCGGATTCGCTGTCATCAATTTGTTGGCCCTGCGTCGGCGGGGCGATTGGTAGGGTTGCCATCATGATTCGGTTGCACGACACCCGGGCCAAGAAGAAAGTGGAATTTCAGCCGCGCGAACCCGGCAAGGTCTCGATCTATGTGTGCGGCGTGACAGTGTACGATCTCTGCCACGTGGGCCACGCGCGCACCGCGGTCGCCTTCGACGTGATCGTGCGCCACCTGCGCGCGCGCGGCTTCGACGTGCGCTTTGTGTGCAACATCACCGACGTCGACGACAAGATCATTCGCAAAGGCTTGTCCGACGGGCGGCCTGCCGCCGAGATCGCGCGCTTCTATGCCGACGCCATGGCGACCGACATGGCGGGCCTGGGCGTGGCCCCGGCTGACGTTGAGCCGCGCGCCACCTTGCACATTGCCGAGATGATCGACGTCATCCGCCGGCTGGAAGCACGCGGTCTGGCCTACCCCGCAGGCGGCGACGTGTACTATTCGGTGGCAGGATTTCCCAACTACGGTGGCCTGTCGGGACAAAGCCCCGAGGAACTACAGGCCGGCGCGCGCATCGAAGTGGGCGAGCACAAGAAGAGCCCACTCGATTTCGCCTTGTGGAAGGCGGCCAAGCCGGGTGAACCGTCGTGGGACAGCCCCTGGGGGCCGGGCCGTCCGGGCTGGCACATCGAGTGCTCGGCCATGTCGCACCGGTATCTGGGCGACAGCTTCGACATCCACGGCGGCGGCTCGGACTTGATCTTCCCCCACCACGAAAACGAGATTGCCCAGTCCGAGGGCGCGTTCGGCGCCTTCGCGCGCTACTGGATGCACTCGGGGATGCTCAACTTCGGCGGCGAAAAGATGTCCAAGTCGCTGGGCAACGTGGTCACCATCCGCCGTGCGGCCGAGACGCACGATCTCGAGGCGCTGCGCCTTTTGCTCATCAGCGTGCACTATCGCAGCCCAGCCGCATTCACCGTCGCACGCGACGACGCGGGCCAGCCTCTCTACCCCGATCTCGACGAAGCCGAAGCCCGGTTGGACTATTTCTATAGAACCCTGGAACGGCTGGACGCATTCGTCGGCACCCTGGCGAACCCGCCCACGCCGGGCCCGTCGGAACTGGCCACGCGCTTTGTCGAAGCCATGGATGACGACTTCAACACCGCGGCCGGCATAGGTCACCTCTACGATGCATTCGTGCTGGCCAACAAGCTGCTGGACGATGCCAAGGCGGCGCCCAAGGCGGAGCGACAGGCGACGCTGACCGCGCTGGCGCGCGACGCGCGCGCAGCAGGCGCGACCCTCGGGATCATGCGGCGGCCGCCCGGCGAGTTTCTCGACAGCCGGCGTGCGCGCTTGTGCGAGCGGCGCAAGATCGATCCCATGGCCGTCGAATCCGGCATCGCCGAACGCGCCGCAGCCCGCGCGTCCAAGAACTTCCAGCGCGCCGACGAGATCCGCGCCGGGCTGAAACAGCGAGGGGTGGAATTGATGGATGGCCCCAAGGGGACCACCTGGCGGGTGGTCTAGCGGCGCTGATCGCCTTTGGAGAGGTACGCGAGAATCACGTCATCCAGGCTGCGCGTGCTGACCAGGCTCTCTGCGGGGGGCTCTTGCGTCGCGGGAGGAGGTGCGGCGGTGCGAGGCGCGGCGTTGGCGTCGGCGGTTTCGGTCATCGGCGTGGCTTGCGGCACGTCCTGCTCGGGCCGTCGGCTGGCCATGGGGTGGCTGCCTTCCTGGACGACATACGGAACCCCGCCGCCAGGGCGGCGCGGGCGAGGCGCCATGGGGCGAGCCGCGCCCGGGGTCTTGGCGCCTGCGCCCACGACGATCCGGCGCTGGACCACCACGGCCGAGGCAGGGGGTTGAGGCTTTATGGACCGCCGGCCGTCGCGCGGCGGTCCCGGCTCGCCGGGACCAACGGCAGCCATGTCGCGAGTGGGGCGCTTGAAGGTGTAGGTTCCGCGCCCAGGCAGGGAGGGACGGATGATGTGCAGGGGCAGAGGTTCGGGAGTCTGCATCCTGTCCGGCGGCGGGGTTGGAATGGAATCCAGATCGAGGATCTCCGGGCCTGGGCTGGGGGTTGCCTCGGGCAAAGGCGCGGGCGGCTCGGGTGCGGCCGCTCGCGGCAAGGGCGGCTCTGCCTCGGTTGCGAAGAGCGGCGCCGCATCCGCCACAGCTTTGCGAGGGGAGGTGAAAACCTCGCCCCTCGCCGCGAAAAAATCCCCCAGGCGGTCATCATACAGGCCCTGCTTTAGCTCCTTGAGTATCTCCTTGTGCTGAACCTGCATCAGCTCTCGCACGCCGTCCTCGGCGGACGCGGCGTCGTACTCGCACCGCTTGGTCGCCAGGATGCTGCCCTCGAAGAAGAGATGGGTGAAGAGGTGGGGATTGGCCGGGCCGGAATCCTCAGTCTGCACGTGGAGAATTCTCCCCCCGTAGCGCACGTTGTGGTTGTACCCGAGCAGGGGGCTTCGAATCGGCTTGCCCATTAAAAAGCAAAGTATAGCGCTTGCGCCGACTGTGCTAAAATTGCTTTATAGCAGGGCCTCCCGATGGTGAACGTCACCGCCATCAAGATTCGCGACAATATGCAGCCCCGATCGGCCTGCGCAGGCTTGGGGCGGCCCTACAGCGGCTATCTCATCAGCTTCCCCACCGTCGGCCGGGGCATGGTCATATTTCGCGATCCCAGCGGCCATCGCATGGTGACCACGCCGGTGCGGCGGGTGCTGAGCGAGTTCGGAGCCGCTGACGTCTACGTCGAGACCGAGAACTCGGTCTATCGTCTTCGTTTCAGTTCGGCACCTGCAGTCGAGGAGGCGGCCGGCGCCACGGTGAAATCGGGTTAGGATCTGACGCCGCGCTGGCGGTGAAATTTTGACAGAGTGGGGCGCAGCGGGCGACTCGACCGCCGTGGGCGCTGATTTCGCGGTCGCAGGCAGGTCGCGGTGGTCGTGGAACAGCGGTTGCAAGAGCGCCATCCATGACCAGCATCTCGTGCTACGCTGTCCGCCATACCAGCATGGTTCGTCATGCCCTGATTCTTGCGGCGGGACGCGGCCGCCCGGTCGCTGACCGGGAGACGCCCAACTGCCTGTCGGCTGTGGCGGGGGTTCCTCTGATCTTGCGCACGCTGCGCGTGCTGGCTAGCGCGGGGATCCGGCGCGTGGGCATCGTGGTCGGCTGGAAAGGCGATGAGCTTCGCCGACGTATCGAAGCCCTTTGCGCGTCGGAACATGGTCTTCCGACCGAGATCCTCTTTTTCGACAATCCCTCCTGGGAAAAGCCGAATGGGTTGTCGCTGCTGGCCGCGCGTTCGTTTGTGACCGAGCGGACCTTGCTGGTGATGGCCGATCAGATCGCGGCGCCGCACCTGGTGCGCGACATGGCGAATCTGCCTGCGGCCGGCGCGGCCACGGTGCTGGCGGTGGATCGGGATCTGTCGCGCGTGTTCGATTTCGACGATGCCACCAGGGTTCGTCTGACCGCTGCCCAGGGCAGCGAGACCTTGTGCCATGTCACGTCGATTGGCAAGGATCTGACGGTCCATGACGCCGTCAGCGCGGGTCTCTTCGTCATGTCGCCCTCGCTCATCGCCTGCCTCGATACCCTGGCCGCTGCCGGCGCCCCATCGCTGACCGAGGGCGTGGCCGAGGCTGCGCGGCGCGGACTGGTCGAGGCGTACGACGTGGCCGGAGCGGTGTGGCAGGACGTGGATTCGGCGGACATGCGCCAGCACGCCGAATGGCTGCTGCGGGTCTACGGCGATGACTTGCGCCACCCCGACGTGCGCGGTACCGCGCGATCCACCGGCACCGACACGCTGGCCCTGATTGAACGCCTGCTGGCCGAGAAGGATGCTCCCCGCTACACGCTCTTCAATCCCGGGCCGGTGATGACCTCCGCTCGGGTCAAGGCGGCCCTGGTCCACCACGACATCTGCCACCGTGACGAGGACTACTCGGGCGTGGTGCGCCGGCTGCAGCAGAAGCTGCGGCCCGTGTTCGGCGCTTCGCCTGAACATGAAATGTTGCTGGTGACTGGCTCGGGCACGGCAGCCATGGAAATGGCGATCTCGTCGGTAGTGCCGCTCGGCAAGAAGATCCTGATCATCGAGAACGGCGCCTTCGGCGAGCGCCTGGCCGAGATCGCGCAGCTTCACCACCTGGAGCATGTCCGACTCGCATCTCCCTGGGGCAGCCTGCCCGAGCTCGCGGCGGTCGAGGCGGCGCTGGCGGCTGACCCCACCATCGTGGCGGTGGCCATGATCCATCACGAAACCTCGGTAGGCGTGGTGAACCCGGTGGGCGCCATCGGGCGGGTGTGCCGGCTGCGCGGCGCGATCCTGGTGGTCGACGCCGTGTCTTCACTGGGAGTCGAGGATCTGGACGTGGTCCGTGACAGCGTGGACATCTGTTATTCCTCGGCCAACAAGTGCCTGCACTCCTGCTCGGGCGTGTCGTTCCTGTGCGTGGCGCCCACGGTTTGGCCGCGCATTGAAGACATCCCACCGCGCGTGTACTACCTGGATCTGCGGCGCTATCGCCGCTATCTGACCGAGCTGGCGCAGACGCCGTTCACCCCGGCGGTGTCATCGTTCTTCGCGCTGGAAACCGCGCTCGACGAGTTGTTCGAGCAAGGTGGGGTGGCATCCCGACGCGAGACCTACCGCCGGCGCAACCTGCTCATCAGGCGCGTGCTGACCGACCTGGGGTTCCAGTCGCTGACCAACACCGGCCGCGAGTCGCACACCATCTCGACCATGCGCGTGCCTGCGGTGATTGCCGTCGACGAACTGTATGCCCGCCTGAAGGAACGCGGATTCATCATCTACCGCTGCAAGGGCGCGCTGGGCGCGCACTACATCCAGATTTCGAACATGGGCGAACTGCCCGATGCCACCATCGACGCCTTCCTGGGCGCGGTGGCCGACGTGGTGGGCGCGGCCCGCGAGGCCGCGCGCGCCAAAGATCGCGGGTGCCTGCGCTCGGTGTAGGCTTTCAGCGAGACGAGCGGCCGCGGTGGTCAGGGGGCGAGAATGCCCGGTGGGACGTTGGGCGGCGGGGCGCCAGCGTCCAGAGCCGGCTCCGCTGCCAGCAACTCGAGATCGAAAACCAGGGTCGCGTGGCCCGGCAAGGTGGGCGGACGGCCCTGGTCGCCGTAGGCCAGCGACGGCGGGCACACCAGCTTGGCGGTCTCGCCGATCTTCATTTTTTGTAGCGCCTCGATCCAGCAGGGGATGGTCCCGGCCAGCACCAGTTCAACCGGCGCGCCCTCGATCTCGCTGTCGAACACGGTGCCGTTGGTGAACGCGGCCCGGTAGTGGACCTTGACCCGGTCGGTGTAGCTGGGGCTGCGGCCGCTGCCGGGTTTCAGCGTCCTGAGCACCAGACCGCTCTCGGTCTTGACTGCGCCCGGCTCTTGAGCCGCAGCCTCGATGAACGCCTTGCCAGCCGCCTCGGTCTTGTCCACGCCCTCGGCCACCCGGCGTCGCGCGATCTCCTCCACCTTGGGGGCGTAGGTTTCGACCGACACCTGCGGGGGACGGCCCGCGACCTGATCGGACATGCCGGCCTTGACGAATTCCAGCTCCGCCGCCGTCAGGTTCAGCGTGGTGGTGCTGCGGCCCAGCGCGATGCCCACGATGTACAGGGTTTTCTCGTCATCGCTGGCACGGCTAAGATCCGGCGCGCCCGGCAGGTAGCTCGGTCCATGGCCGTACTACTCGATCGCATTATTTCGGCAAGTCAGGCCGGATTTGCGTTCTGGCCACGCAACGTTGGCGCGCCAACTGTTTTCTGCGCTTGACACCTGTGCGGCTGGCGTATATCACTCTTACGTAAACGTAAGGGTCTGGTTGTGCCATCAGAAATTACAGCAGATACGCTATCTCTACTGAAAGTCGGTGATATAGCGCGGCGAACCGGAAAGACCGTCCGGGCGATACACCTCTATGAAGAGCTGGGCCTGCTCAACCCGGCGGTGCGGTCCAAGGGCGGCTTTCGCATGTACCGGGGTGACGGGGTCAAGCGCATCGAGTGGATCCAGAAGCTGCAGGACATGGGCTTCTCACTGACCGAGATCAAGGTCTTCCTGCGCGTGTGGGAAGAGAGCGCCACCGCGCCCAAGGCGATGGCCACTGTGCGCGAGATCTTCACCGACAAATTGCGGGAGACGCGCGAGACCATTGCGCGCCTCACGCGCCTAGCCGACGAACTTTCCGAAAGCCTCGCCTTCCTCGAAGGCTGCCGTTCTTGCGATCAGGGTCAGCACCAGCGCGAGTGCGGCGGCTGCGGCCGATCGGACCACGAAGTTCCCCTGCTGGTGGACGGAATCGCAAAGCGCTGAAGCATGGCCCCCAAGCTTCCCATATACATGGACAATCACGCGACCACGCCGGTGGATGCGCGCGTGCTCGACGCCATGCTGCCCTACTTTCGTGGGGATTTCGGCAACGCCGCCAGCCGGTCGCATGTCTTCGGCTGGAACGCCGAACGGGCCGTGGAGCAGGCGCGCGAGCAGGTGGCGGCGGTCATCGGCGCCTCAGGGCGAGAGATCGTCTGGACCTCGGGCGCTACCGAATCAGACAACCTGGCGATCAAGGGTGCGGCCGAGTTCTATCGCGACCGGGGCAACCACATCATCACCGCTGTGACCGAGCACAAGGCCGTGCTCGACACATGCAAGCGGTTGGAGAAGTCAGGCTTCGAGGTGACCTACCTGCCGGTCGAGCGTGACGGCCGCGTGAACCCGCAGGCGGTGGCCAATGCCCTGACCGACCGGACCATTGTGGTTTCCATCATGCTGGCCAATAACGAGGTGGGCACCATCAATCCGGTGGCCGAGATCGGCCAGGTGGTGAAGGCGCGCGGGGCGGTGTTTCATATCGACGCGGTCCAGGGCGTGGGCAAGATTCCCTTCGACGTCGCCACCACACACGCCGATCTGGTTTCCCTGTCGGCGCACAAGATGTACGGCCCCAAGGGCGTGGGCGCGCTGTACGTGCGGCGCAAGCCGCGGGTGCGCATCACCCCCATCATCGACGGCGGCGGCCACGAGCGCGGCATGCGCTCGGGCACGCTCAACGTGCCGGGCATTGTCGGGTTCGGCAAGGCGGCGGAGATCAGCGCGGCCGAGATGGCAGAGGAGAGCAGGCGGCTGCTGGCGCTGCGCGAACGGCTGCGCCTGGGCATCGAAGCGCGGGTCAGCAACACTGTGTTGAACGGCTCGCTGGAGTACCGGCTGCCGGGCAGCCTGAACGTGAGCTTCGCCTACGTCGAAGGCGAGGCGCTGATGATGGCGCTCAAGGACGTCGCGGTGTCATCGGGCTCGGCGTGTACGTCGGCTTCGCTGGAGCCGTCGTATGTCTTGCGCGCCATGGGCGTGCCCGTGGAGATGGCGCACACATCGATTCGCTTCGGTCTCGGTCGATTCAATACCGAGGAGGAAGTCGACTACGTGATCGATCTGGTGGCGCAAAAAGTTAAGAAACTCCGGGAAATGTCGCCTTTGTGGGAGATGGCGCAATCCGGAGTCGATATCAACGGCATCCAATGGGCAGGACAGCGTTAGCGCAGTAGCGAGAAGTACAAGAGGTAAAGCATCATGGCGTATAGCGGAAAAGTGATCGACCACTACGAGAACCCGCGCAACGTGGGCAGCCTGGACAAGGAGTCGCCCAAAGTGGGGACAGGGCTGGTGGGGGCGCCCGCCTGTGGCGACGTGATGAAGCTGCAGATCCAGGTGAGCGATTCGGGCGTCATCGAGGACGCCAAGTTCAAGACTTTCGGCTGCGGCTCGGCCATAGCGTCATCGTCACTGGCGACAGAATGGATCAAGGGTATGACTCTTGAGCAGGCCATGTCGGTCAGAAACACGCAGATCGTCCAGGAATTGAACCTGCCGCCGGTGAAGATTCACTGCTCGGTCTTGGCCGAGGACGCCATCAAGAGCGCGATTGCCGACTACCGCAGAAAGCAGCGCGGCTCGCAGGCCCAAGCAGGCCAAGCCTAGGAGAGAAGCTTGTCTATCGAAGTCACAGAGCGAGCGGTCGAAGAAATCCGCAAGGCCGCGGCCAGGCGTCCCTCGCAGCCCAAGGGTCTGCGGGTGGGCATCCGCGGGGGCGGGTGCACGGGGTTTTCCTACCTGTTCGAGTGGTCGGACAGCGAGGCGCGGGCCGAGGACAAAGTGCTGGAGTTGGGGGGCGGTGCGGTCAAGGTCTTCGTCGATCCCAAGAGCTACCTGTTTCTCGACGGTTCGACCCTGGACTACGCCAGCAGCATGATGGCCCGCGGTTTCAAGTGGACCAACCCCAATGTAAAGGGAACCTGCGGTTGCGGCGAGAGTGTACAATTCTAGCCCAACCATGATCTGCTGGTCCTGTGAGAAGAACCCTGGCGACGGCATGTTGTGTGCGGCGTGCGGGGCTGTGCAGCCCCCCGACCGCACGGCCGATTACTTTCGCGTGTTCAGCTTGCCCCGCAGGTTCGATGTGGACGTCGTCGATCTTGAACGCCGCTACAAGGAGATGACCAAGCTTCTGCACCCGGACCGCTTCGCGCGCGCGGACGGTCGGGCGCGGCGCGCGTCGCTGGAGCGGTCGGTGCAGCTCAACCTCGCGTGGCGAATCTTGTCCCAGCCGGTGTCCCGCGCGGAGTATCTGCTGTCGCTGGAGGGCGTCGAGGTGGGCGAGCCCGCAGGCAGCAAGAGTTCCGGGGAGGCCGACAGCCGGGCGACCCAGCCCGTGGACACGGCGCTGCTGGTCGAGGTGATGGAGTTGCGCGAGGGCCTGGCCGAGGCGCGCGCTCGCGGCGACGGCGCAAAGGTCGCCAGCCTGGTCGCCGGCGTGCAGGCTCGCCACGACAAGGAAATGGCGGAGGTGGCCGCGGATTTCTCAGCCGCGCGACCCAACCTCGGCGTGATCGCCGCGCGCCTGGTGGCCGCGCGCTACTACCGGCGTTTTCTCGAGGAGGCGCAGGCCGATCGGGAACGCGAAGGGCACGCGGACAAATAGGCCGCGGAATTCGGCATGCCGGTAGAGGCGCTGTTCGACATTTCCGAGCCGGGCGAGGCGCGGAGCAAAGAAGTCTGCAAGGGGCGCGCGGTGGGCATCGACCTCGGCACCACCAATTCGCTGGTGGCGGTGGTGCAGGCTGGCCAGCCGACTTGCCTGCGCGACGAGCACGGCTCGCTCTTGCCGTCGGTGGTGCACTATGCGACCGACGGCGCCGTGGTGGTGGGCCGGGCGGCGCGCGGGTTGGCGGCTCAGGCGCCGCAGGACACCATCGCCTCGGTCAAGCGATTCATGGGCCGCGGGCCCCGCGACGCCGAGGCCACACGCCGGTTGACGCCCTACCAGTTCGCCCCGGGAGGCGCGAGCGAGGAGGTGGTTCGCTTCTCGCTGCTGGGCGGAAGACGTACGGTTACGCCAGTGGAAGTTTCGTCCGAGATCTTGCGCGTGCTCAAGGCGCGCGCCGAGGTGGCGCTCGGCGGTGATCTCGACGGCGCGGTCATCACGGTGCCCGCCTATTTCGACGACGGTCAGCGCCAGGCCACGCGCGACGCCGGCCGCCTGGCAGGTCTGGAAGTCATGCGCCTGCTCAACGAGCCCACGGCCGCAGCGCTGGCCTATGGCCTGGACAAGCAGGCCGAGGGAACCTTCGCCGTGTTCGATCTGGGCGGCGGCACGTTCGACATCTCGATCTTGAAACTGGAAGGCGGCGTGTTCGAGGTGAAGTCCACCGGGGGCGATTCGGCCCTGGGTGGCGATGATTTCGATCGCGCTCTTGCGGTGCACCTGCTGCGGCAGATGGGCTTGTCCGAGGATGCGGCCGGCGACCGTCACCTGATTCGCCGGGTGCTGGATGCGGCACGGGACGCGAAGGAGGCACTGACCAAGCTCGACGCGACCGAGGTCGTCGTCGAGCGGCGGCCGGGTGATATGTGGCGCGGAGAGATCACGCGCGAGGAGCTGGATGCGGTGGTGAGGCCGGTTCTGGATCGGTGCGAGCCCCCTGTGCGCCGGGCGTTGCGCGACGCCGGTCTGGAGGCGAAGCAACTTTCCGGCGTGATCCTGGTGGGAGGCGCTACCCGCATGCCCATAGTGCGGCGGCTGGTTGCCAGCATGTTCGGGCGCGAGCCTTTGGCCGACATCGATCCCGACGAGGTGGTGGCTCTCGGCGCGGCGGTGCAGGCCGACCTGCTGGCGGGCAACGCGCGCAAGGATGTGGTGCTGATGGACGTGGTGCCGCTCTCTCTCGGCCTGGAGATGATGGGCGGAGTGGTGGAGAAGCTGATCCATCGCAACACCACCGTGCCTTGCGGCGCCGTGCAGACCTTCACCACCTACGCCGACAACCAGACCGGTTTCGATCTGCATGTGGTGCAGGGCGAGCGTGAGCTGGTGGCAGACTGCCGCTCGCTGGCGCGCTTCAAGTTGACCGGGATTCCGCCCATGCCAGCGGGCATGGCGCGCCTGCAAGTCACTTTTCTGGTCGACGCCGACGGCCTTCTCGGCGTGTCGGCGCGCGAAGAGACAACCGGCAAGGAATCATCGATCCGGGTCAAGCCGAGCTACGGCCTCACCGACGACGAGGTCGAGCGCATGATTCGGGATTCCTTCGCCCATGCCGAGCAGGACGTGGGCGAGCGCCTGCTGGCGGTGGAGCGGGTGGAGGCGGACCGCATCCTGCAGGCGACACGCGCGGCCTTGGCTGCGTCGGCCGATCTGCTGGTCGAGGGTGAGCGGGCTGCCATCGAGGCGGCGGTGGGCGCACTGGAGACGAGCAAGGCGGGGCGCGACCATCTGGCCATCCGGGCGGCGATTGCTGCACTGGACGCAGCGTCCAAGGACTTCGCCACCCGCCGCATGAACCAGGCCTTGCAGCAGGGGCTGCGTGGTCAGGACATCGGCGCGGTGGAAAGCAAGGTGGGAAAGTAGCCCGTGCCCAGGGTCCGCTTCGAGCCTGACGGCGTCGAGATCGAGGTTCCACTGGGCACGACCATCCTGCAAGCCGCGGAGCAGGTAGGGGCGCGCCTCGGATCGGCCTGCGGTGGCGTGTGCGCCTGCTCGACCTGCCACGTCTACGTCGACGAGGGACTGGACGGTCTGTCAGAAATGGAGGACGACGAAGAAGATATTCTGGACAAGGCATTTGACGTGCGTCGCAACTCACGCCTTGCCTGCCAGGCCCGCTTGCAGAGAGAGGGCCGCACCGTCGTCAGCATCAGTCGCGTCAGCCGCCAGACATTCTTCGACGAGCACCCGGAGGTGCGGGAGCGGTAGTTATTCGTCTTCTTCGGCCGCGACCTTGGCGTCGGCCACGACCTTTTCCATGAGGTTGTTGGGCAGTTCGTCGTAGTGCGAGAACTCGAGAGTGAACGAGCCGCGACCGCCGGTCATCGATCGCAGATCGGACGAGTACTTGAGGGTCTCGGACATGGGCACGTGCGCGCGGATGACTTGATCCTTGCCGTTGGATTCCATGCCCTCGACCCGACCGCGGCGCTGATTGAGATCGCCGATGACGTCGCCCATGCAGTCGTCCGGGCAGGTGACCTGGATCTTCATGATGGGCTCGAGCAGACATGGCTTGGCCAGCTTGAAGGCGGCCTGGAAGCCCTTGGATCCCGCGATTTCGAAGGAACGCGAGTCCGAGTCCACGTCATGGTACTTGCCGTCGAACAGGCGCACCTTGACGTCGGTCACGCGATAGCCGGCGACAACCCCCTTGGCCATACGGGTGCGCATCCCCTTCTCGATGGCCGGGATGAACTGGCGGGGCACGGCGCCGCCCACGATGGCGTCCTCGAACTCGAAGCCGCTGCCGCGGGGCAGGGGCGAGATGTCGATGTAGCAGACGCCAAACTGGCCGCGTCCGCCGGTCTGCTTCTTGTGTTTGCCTTCGACGTTCTTGGCCGTGCCCTTGATGGTCTCGAGGTAAGGGATCTTGGGCGGCAAGAGGTCGACCTCGACGCCCATGCGGTGCAGGCGATCGACGGTGGCCTCGATGTGCAACTGGCCGGTGCCCCCGATCAAGATCGCCTTGGACTGGGCATCGTGACTGACTTTGATGGCCACGTCCGAGTCGATGATTTCGTTCAGCTTGACCGCGACTTTGTCCTCGTCGCCCTTGGACTTGGGCTGCAGGGCATAGGTGATGAGCGGCGCGGGAATCACCGGCTTGGGCAGGGCGAAAGGCGCCCGCTCGTCGGCCAGGGTGTCGCCGGTCTTGGTGGTCTTCAGCTTGGCCACGGCAACGATGTCGCCGGCGAAGGCCTCGGCGACCTGGTCGCGCGCCTTGCCCTGCAGAACGTAGAGCTGCCCCAGGCGTTCCTTGGAATCGTGGTTGACCGAGATCAAGGTGGCGTCGCCGGTCAGCTTTCCCGAAAGCACCCGCATGAGCGAGAGGCGGCCGATGTCCGAGCTGCAGGTTTTCCACACGTAGGCGGCCACCGGTGCCGCGGGATCAGCGGTGCGTTCGGCCGGCTGCTCGCCCGCCGTGCCCTTCCAGGCCGGCCGGTCGGTGGGCGCCGGGAAGCAGTCGACGATGAAATCGAGCAGGGGCTGGATGCCGAGGCACACGCCGGGCGCAGCGGCCAACACGGGCACGACGGCTTGCCGTCGCACGCCCGCGACCAGACCCCGGCGCGCCTCTTCGTCGGTCAGAGTGCCGGTTTCCAGGTACTTCTCCACCAGGGCGTCGTCGGCCGAGGCGATGGCTTCCAGCAGAGCCTCGCGCGCCTTCTTCGCCGCGTCGACCATGTCAGACGGGATCTCGCCCTCTTTCACGTCGCGCCCTTCATTGGAAAAGCGGAACGCCTTCATGGAGAGCAGGTCCACCACGCCCTCGAAGTTGGCTTCTTGACCGATGGGGAGTTGCAGCGCCACGGCCTTGCTGGACAAGGTTTCGCGCACGTCATCCAGCGCTTGCAGGAAATCGGCGCGCTCGCGGTCCAGCTTGGAGATGAGCACGCAGCGGGCCAGCCCGAGTTCGTCACACATGGCCCAGGTTCGTTCCGTGTAGACCTGCACGCCGTCGTTGGCGGACACCACCACCACGGCCGCGTCGGCAACATCGAGGGTGATGCGCGTGTCGACCAGAAAGTTTCCGTTGCCGGACGTGTCAAGAATGTTGATTTTGTTCTTCTTCCACTCCACGTGGCCCGCAGCGGCGAAGATGCTGGTCTTGCGCTTCTGCTCCTCGGGCTCGAAGTCGAAGTTCGACGTGTCGTCGTCGACCCTTCCTAGCCGCTGGGTCGACTTGGTCGAGAAGAGAATGGCCTCGCCCAGCGTGGTTTTGCCGGCGCCGCCGTGGCCGACCAGTGCAACGTTTCGGATCTCGTTCGCCGCGTAGCTCTTCATGCATGACCCCTTCAGATGAATCGCGACCGCCCTCCCACCGTCCCCGGAGTCTGGCGCTTATAAATCACCTGACCGAGGAAGTCGAGGCGGTCATTCGCTCCACCTGCACCTCATTCGGGACGCGGCGCGATGGCGGCGGGAAACCGGCTGGTCAGTTCTGGGTGGGATCCAGGACGCGGCCCATGAAGAGGATGGCGCCGGTGGGCTGGTCACGATTCGACCTGAGCGAACTGGCCCGCATCCGGCACAACCACCAGCAGAGAAAGGTTGGCGTCGGCGTAGGGCAGGGCGGCGGCCACAAGGTTCGTCCCTTGCACCGTATTCTGAGGCTGCGTGGGCGGCTCGGTCGCAGTCAGGGCGAATGGTGCATTGAAGCATGGGTCTGGCGACAGTCATCCGTGGCGATGGCAGTGGCGATGCGGCATCCTGTGGCGGCTTCCGGCATCAAAGGAAATGGATGAAAGGCCAGTTCCGCAAGAGCTGCGTTTCCCGAGGCCCTTGTTCTTGAGGGACAGGCGGGCTGGCGACTGTCTGGGCCACTGGAAGCCAACAACGTTCGCGATAGGAGAGCAACATGGCAGACCTACGAACCACGTACATGGGTGTCCCCCTAGCGAATCCGATCGTGGTGGGATCCTCTTCACTGTCGAAATCGATCGACAACATCAAGAGACTCGAGCAGGCGGGGGCCGGCGGCCTGGTGGTCAAGTCGCTCTTCGAGGAGCAGGTTCAGTTGGAGGAGGAGGAGTTCCGCACGCGCCTAGGGGACCTTGAACCCGGCTTCGCCGAAGCGGTCAGCATGTTTCCCAAGCTGGAACACGGCGGGCCCAAGCAGCACCTGTACTGGGTCGAGCAAGCGCGCAAGGCGGTCAAGATGCCCCTCTTTGCCAGCCTCAATTGCGTCAGTCGGCTGGCGTGGGGCGACTATGCCAAGCAACTCGAAGGCACGGGCGTGAGCGGACTCGAACTCAACTTCTACTCGCCCGCGATTGATCCCGAGGTTGCTGCCAGCGACATCGAGCGACGCGAGATTTCCATCCTGGAGCGCGTGCGCGCTTCGATCAAGATCCCCATCGCGGTCAAGCTTCATCCTCACTACACCAGCCTGATGAACGTGGTGTCCCGTATGGAAACCACCGGCGCCAACGCCTTCGTGCTCTTCAACCGTTTGCTCCAGCCTGACATCGATCCAGAGACTCTGACTCGGCATTCCTCGGTCAGCCTCAGTTCTCCCAGCGAGTCCCTGCTCCCGTTGCGCTGGGTTGCCATGCTTCACGACCGGGTCAAGGCCGACCTGATCGCCACCACCGGGATCTGGACTGGGCACGATGTGGCCAAGATGGTGCTGGTGGGCGCCAAGGCGGTCCAAGTGGTCAGCGCGCTATATCGCGAGCAGCCTGGCCACATCCAGAAGATGCTCGGCGAGCTGGCGAGCTGGATGGATGCCCACGGCTTCGCGACGCTGGACGCGTTCCGCGGCAAGCTGGGCCAGAAGCAAGGCGTGGACGCCTGGTCCTTCGCGCGCGGCCAGTACATCAAGGCGCTGGTCGGCGTGGATTAGCGGTTCCCGGGGCCGGATTCGGTTCCCAATCCGGGACCGGCTGTCGGAGCCGGTTCCGGCCGCCGGCTCCCGCCTCCGGACCCCCCTGCAGGGACTTCGGGACCTGCCACCCACTCTGCCCACCCCGCGCGCTTCGCGCGCGCCCTCGCCGCTGCCGTCAACCCGGACGCCTGTTTGCGTCTCCGCTTGATGCCTGCGAGAGTGAGTCATGCGGATTTCCGACCACTCTGCCGGCCGGCCCCTGGCACCCGAGGAGCGCCGCTACCTGGAGAGCGTGTTGCGCGCCGAGAACGCGAGCGTGAGCGCCCTGGGGTGCTTCTTCTTGGTGCTCATCCTGGAGACGGTTCTGATAAGCACCTTGACCATCGCCGAGAGCGCGCACGATCGCTGGGCGATGGTGGTCCTGATGTTGGTGGTTGGTGGGGCGTTCTCGCTCATGCCGCTCTACGCCCGCAAGCGTCGAGCGCGACGGCTGGAGGATACCGAGGTCGTCACCATCTCGGGTAAGCTACGGCGGCGCTCGCGCGGCGAAGTGTTGGGGGGCCGCCGGCCTTTTCCGGTGGCTTGGCCCGTGTCCATCGGCCCGCACCCGGTTCGCTTCCCACGCCATTGGGCGAAGAAGTACCCGGATGGCAGCACGCTCACCGTCGAGGTGTTCCCGTTTCCCGAACGCGCTCCCGACTCGTTCGTCGACATCATGGCCACCACGGAGGAGCGCTCGTCCTTCGTGCTGGCGGTGCCAGGCGAGCGCTCGATTGTGCGCGAGGTGGCCGCAGGGCTGCTGCAGGTGCGTCCGGTGGCGCCGCCGGTCCTCTCCCTGGTCCTCGGACTACTGGCCGGCGCAGGTTTTGTCGGCATCGCCTCGACCAATTTCTTCCTGGCCCCCGGCTACCTGCTCAACGTCGCCCGCAACGACCATGGCCGGCGTCACGATTTCGCCAACGTGGCCGCGGCCTGCGCCGACAACCCCGGGGTGGGCCGCTTTCTCAGCATCGAGGCAGCATGGCTCAACCCGAATGACTGCCTGGTCGACGTCTTGCCAGGAGACGTCGCATCGCTTGCGACCGTGCGCGAGCAACTCAAGGGGCGCATCGCGCACGTGCGCGAAGTCAAGCGGGCACTCGCCGAACCGCCGACGCCGGCCCGCGCACTCGATGAGAAGGCGCGGAAGGACCTGGAAGACTCAGCGCTGGGATTGATGGTGCTTGCCGAAACCGCTCGCAGAAAGCAGGCGGAAGCTGGTTCAGCGGGCGGGGCGATGACGACCGCCGACGTCAATCAAGCCGCCACTCACGTGCTTGGCCGCATCCTCGGCCCGCAGAAGATTGCGACCGATCCGATGGCCGAGTACCGCGCCTATGGGGGGATCTGCGAGTTCATCAAGGGAGAGCTTTTTCGCATTTTCGATGCGCAGTGCAGGCGAGGGCTGAGCGTCGCCAGCGCACACGACAACTCTCCATCGGTCTGCTGGCAAGGCGAGGACGTGGCGAGCGGTCGAGCCGAGAGGGCGCTTGACGCCATCGCCGCGGACATGCAGCGAGCCCCGCACTACCAGGGCATCATTACCCAGGCCACCGAGAGCGATCGGCCGTGGCGGCAAATCCATCTCCGGTGGCGCCACCACCGGGCGTGGCTGGTGACGGCTGTTGCCTTGTACGCCGGCATCGGGCTGGTCTTGCTGGTGCTGCTCGCCCGGGCGCTCGCGACGCTGGAGAATCTGCTGGTCTGGCGGCGGCTGGCGAAATGCAGCAAGGTCGACGAGGCGCTCTGGAAGTGAGAGTTGCCCTCGCGCTTGAGCACGGTCTGACCCTGGACGCCCGCGACCGGCACTTCGACCACCTGCCGCAACTTTTGCACAGATGACTAAGCCACCCGCTTGTGAAAACGCAAACTGGCGATAGTCAACAGAGTCAGGCCGAAGCCGAGCAGGGCCAGCAGCCGCCACCAGATATCGACGAAGCCGGCGCCCTTGAGCAGGACGGCGCGCAGCACTTCGATGTAGTAGCGAACGGGATTGAAATACGTGATGACCTGCAACCAGAAAGGCATGGCGCGAATCGGAGTCATCACGCCGGAAAGCAAGATGGCCGGCATGGCGAAAAGAAACCCGGCGAGAAATGCCTGCTGCTGCGTGCGACTGACCGTGGAAATCAAAAGGCCGATGCCCAGCGTGGAGAGGACATAGAGCACGGTTCCCATCGCGACCAGCAGCAGGCTGCCGTGCAGGGGGACGCCGAAGGTCCATACGCCAGCGGTCAGCACCAGCAAGACGTCGAAGCAGCCGATCACCAGGAACGGTGTCATTTTCCCGATCAGGAGAAGAACAGGCCGGATGGGCGTGACCAGCACCTGCTCCAGCGTGCCCATCTCGCGCTCGCGTGCGAGCCCCATGGCGGTGACCAAAGTTGTCGTGATCACGAGCAAGATGGTCATCACGCCAGGGATCATGTAGGGCGGCGTCTCCAGGCTGGGGTTGAACCAGATGCGCGGTGTGGCCCGGATGAGCGCCAGCGGCGCGATCCCGGGTGCTGCCAGGCGTTGGTTGACCATCGCTTCGGCAGTCTCGCCGAAGTAGCGCGAGGCGGCCCCGGCCACCACCACGGCGCGGTTGGGATCGCCGCCGTCGAGGATGACCTGCACCTCGGCCGGGCGCTGGGCGGCCAGGTCGCGTGCCAAGCCCGCGGGCAGCACCAGGGCGGCCGCTGCCTCGCCGGTCTGCAATTTGCGCTGGACCTCGCCCAGTTCCATGGTGTGGCCCGCGTCGCGCAGGGTTCCGTCAGCGAGCAGCCGGCGGATATGCTGGCGGCTTTGCGCGCTGGCATCGTGGTCGACCACCAGGGTGGGCACGTGGTCGAATTGGAAATCGACTGCGAAGCCGAACACCACGGTCTGCAGCAGCGGCGCGACGATGAGCATGAACATGATGCGCCGGTCGCGCACCGTCTGACGGATCTCCTTGCGCACGACCGCGCGCAACTGCACCGACCAGCGTGGGTTTGTGGTCATGCGAGTCTCCGCCGAAAGCGCGCCGTGGCCAGCGAGAGGATCGCCACGGCAAAAACCGACAGCGCGACGAGATCGGGCCAAAGCAGCGACAGATCGCTGCCCTTGAGCATGATCCCGCGCATGGCGTGCACGAAGTAGCGTGCCGGGATGATTGACGACAGGGCTTGCAGGATGCGCGGCATGTTCTCGATGGGCACCAGCATTCCCGACAGCAAGAGCGAAGGCAGCAGCGACGACAAGGCACCCGCTTGCGTGGCCACGAGCTGGCTGCGCGCCACCACCGAGATGAACAGGCCCTGGCCCAGCATGCCGGCGACAAACAGAAACCCGACGGAAAAGAGCAAGGCCGCGCTGCCGCGAATGGGCACGTCGAAGATCACCGCGCCCACGGCGATCACCAGCAGAAGCTGCAGCATGCCGAGCCCGAGATAGGGCAGCAGCTTGCCGAGCACGATCTCCAGGCGACCCACCGGCGAGGCAAAGAGCTGTTCCATGGATCCGCGTTCCCATTCCCCGGAAACCGTGAGCGCGGTCAACAGCACGGCGGCGACGGCGAGCAGATACACGGCCAGGCCGGGAACCATGAACAGGGCCGAGCGGGCCTCGGGGTTGAACAAAGTGAACACCTTCACCTGCAGCGGAGGCTCGGCGGCGAGATCGAGGCGGCGCAGGCTCTCGGCGCGCACCAGGCCGTCGATTTTGCTCAGGATCTGGTTGGCCACCACGCCGTCAGCTCCGTCGACCATGAGCTGGACTTCGCCGTTGCGACCAGCGGCAAGCTCGCGTTGATAGCCGGCGGGAATGGCCAACGCCGCCAGGGCCTGGCCCCGGCGAATCATGCGCAAGGCAGTGGGCTCGTCGCTGTCGGCCGCGATGACAAACTCGTGGCCCGCAGTGACGGCGCGAGCCAGGGCACGCGAGGCGACGCTGTGATCGCCATCGAGCAGCACCAGGGGAATCCGGTCCATGTCGAAGCTGACGCCGAAGCCGAAGATGAGCAGCATGACCACCGGCATGGCCAGGGCCATGTACAGCGTCCGCGGATCGCGACGGATGTGCAGGACCTCCTTGGAAGCCATCGCGCCCACGCGAACCAGAAAGCGCAGGGGTTTGGTCATGGCGAGTGCGCCTCGCGAGGCCCGGCCACCACGGCCAGGAACACGTCTTCCAGCGTCGGCTGGCCAGTCTCGACCTCCACAGCTTGCGCGCCTGCGTTGGTCAGGGCGGCCGAGATCGAGTCCGCGTTCCAGTCAGCGGGAGCCACTTGGAGGTGCAGGCCGGCGCCAAAGGGCTCGACCGCGATGATCCCAGGGCGGCTGCGCAAGCCGGCCGCGGCCGAAGCCAGGTTGCGACCGCGCACCGACAGCACGCGACCGGGGACGTATTGGCGCTTGAGCGCGGCGGGCGTGTCGAGCGCCACCAGCCGGCCGTCCACCATCAGGCCGATGCGGCCGCAGTACTCGGCCTCGTCGAGGTAGTGGGTGGTGACGAAGATGGTGGTGCCCTCGCGGGCCAGAACACGAATGAAGCGCCAGAAGTGGCGGCGGCTGACCGGATCCACGCCGGCGGTGGGCTCGTCGAGAAACAACACCGCCGGCCGATGCAGGATGGCGCAGCCCAGGGCCAGACGTTGTCGGATGCCGCCCGGAAGCGACCCGGTGATCGCGTCGCGCTCGCGTTCCAGGTCGCACAGGCGCAGAACCTCGTCGGCGCGGGCCGCCAGGTCCGGCCCGGAGAGCCCGTAGGCCCCGCCGAAGAAGTCGAGGTTGTCACGTACCGGCAGATCCAGGTACAGCGAGAACTTCTGTGACATGTAGCCGATGGAGGCCTTGACCGATTCGGGTGCGGATTTCACGTCGAAGCCAGCCACGCGCGCCTCGCCGGCCGTGGGCGCGAGCAGCCCGCACAACATCCGGATGGTGGTGGACTTGCCCGCGCCGTTGGCGCCCAGGTAGCCGAAGATTTCTCCGCGAGCCACCGAGAACGACACGTCGTCGACCGCCAGGAACGATCCGAATCGGCGCGCAAGATGGATTGCTTCGATGGACGGCTCGTTCATGCGGCCTCCTGGCGGACGCGCGCCAAGAACAGATCTTCGAAATTGGGTGCGACCGGCCGCAGCGACGCCGCCAGCGGTTTGAGAGCAGCGCCCACGGTGCCGGCCGATCCGCGCGCCACTGCGATTCGCAGGGTCGAGCCGGCGGGCGAGGCTGCGTGTACCTCGGCGATGCTGGCCAGCCGTTCGTCGACCGGCTCGCGCTCGCCGCCCTCGACCTCGTAGGTCTCGTCCTCGAGGTTGGCCAACAGGGCGCGCGGCTCGCCGTCGAGCAAGAGCCGGCCGTGGTGCATGAGGCCCACGCGATGGCAACGCTCGGCCTCGTCCATGTAGGGAGTGGACAAGAGAACGGTCATGCCGTCGTGGACCAGTTCGTGCAGCAGCGCCCATAGCTCGCGGCGGCTGACCGGGTCCACGCCGTTGGTGGGCTCGTCGAGCAGCAGCACCTCGGGACGGTGGAGCAGGGCGCAGGCCAGGGCCAGCTTCTTGTACATCCCGCCCGACAGGGCGTCGGCGCGGCGATCGAGAAACGGCCCGAGGCGCGTGATATCGAGCAGGCGCGAGGAACGTTCGAGGAAGAGTGCGCGCGGCAGGCAGTACAGGCGGGCAAAGAAGCGCAGGTTCTCGCCTACTGAAAGATCGGGATACAGGCTCGCCTGCTGGGGCATGAGCCCGAGCGACTCGCGCACAGCGGTTCCGCCCGCGGCCGGATCGCGGCCCAGCACCAGCGCCCGGCCTGCGTCGACGGCAATCAGTCCAGCCAGGGCGCGAATGGCGGTCGTCTTGCCCGCGCCGTCCGCGCCGACCAAGCCGAAGAGCTGGCCGCGATGGACTGCAAAGCTGAGACCATCGAGCGCTCGCGTGGCGCCGAAGCGACGCACGAGCGCTTGCGCCTCCAGGGCGGCACCGGGTTCCAGGGTGGCCCCGCTGGGCTCAGCAGCGGGCGCCGCGCCCATCAGCGGCGCTCCGTTCCTGGCAACCTGACCTGCACGGGCATGCCCGCACGCAATTTGCCTGCCGGGTTGGCCAGCACGATTTCGACCGGATACACCAGGCGATCGCGATCGCTGCGCGTCTGGATATTGCGCGGGGTGAACTCGGCCTTGAAGGCCACGGTCGAGACCCGGCCTGCAAACTCCTCGTCGGGATAGGCATCCGCGACAGCCAGCGCGGGCGCGCCCAGTTTGACCGCAGCCAGCTCGGCATTGGGAAGGTAGAACGTGGCGCGGACCTCGGAAAGGTCGAGCAGGCGCACCAGCGTGGTTCCCGGCGCAACCAACTCGCCTTCTTCATGGGGCAACTCGGTGACCCAGGCGTCGCGGGGCGCTGCAATCTCGCACTCGTCGACCAGCAGGCGAGCCCGAGCCAAGCTGGCCGCGGTCGCACGAGCGGTGGCATGGGCGGCCTGCGCTTGCGCTGCCGACGCCTTCCAGGTGGCGCCCGCCGCACCGACTTGAGCCAGGCTGGCGCGAGCCTGCGCGTGCAGGGCTTCCACCTGGTGGGCCAGGCCATCAGCGCTGGCGCGGGTCTGGTCGCGGCTCGACAACGCTACATCGTCGGTCAACCTGTCCAGCCGGCTGGCTTGCCGGAGAGTGGCGTCGCGCTGGGCGGACAGCGCCGCCGCCTGCGCCTCGGAGGCGACACGAGCAGCGCCGGCCACCTGCTGGGTGGCGCGGGTTGCCCCGATCGACGCCTCGGCCGCGCGGGCCTGCTCCTCGGCCGCGGTCAGGCGCTCCTGCGCCTCAGAGAGCGACGCGCGTGCATCCGCGCAGTCCAGGCTGACCAGCAGGTCGCCCTTCCTCACCACCGCGCCCTTCTTCACGTGCAGACGGGCCACACGCGCGCTGATGCGCGCCGAGAGGTCGACCTCGGTGCCCTCGATCTCGCCTGAGCCGCCTGTGGGCCCGCGCAAGGCGCGTTCCTGCACCCTCAGGCGCGTGGCCAGCAGGGCGGCGAGCGCGAGCACCAGGACGACGAGAACGATAACGACCCTTCGCATGAAGACTCCTTGCTGGCTGGCAAGTCAGCAAACTTCATGCCGTAAATCGCCGGGTCTTCTCGCTGCCCGCGCGCGCGAGACTGTAAGGACTTCCGACAGCGTGTTCGGTTTTCCGACGGGAAGAAGAGTGCATCACGTTTCGCGTAGGCGACCTGTGGTCGCCCCCGAAGTCCGGCGCCGAATCGCTTCGTCGCAGGGATTCGGCCGGTCGGGGCGCACCAAGGGGACCGCAGGTCGCCCCTGCACCGTGCGTGCTGGCGCCCATGCGCCGGGTGTCGGTCGAAAGGGACATCTCTTTCCGGCACCAGTTTTGCTGTCCAAGGCGCGCGGACAACAACATGAAATCAAGCAGAGCCCTTTTTCTAGTGCTGCTCGGTCTGGCGCGTCCTACATGGGCCGAAGATGAGCGAGCCCCAAAGACCCTGACCCTGGACCAGGCGCTGGTGGAACTGGACGCGCAGAGCCCCACCTTGGTTCAGGTTCGCAGCCGCGTGGTCGATGCGCGCGCGCTGGCCACACAAGCGAGGGTTCCGCTGGTTCCGACCGTGGTGGCATCGGGCGGGTACGCGCGCAACAGCGCCGACGCAATCGTCGACTTCAGCAAGATTCAACTGCCTGGCCTGCCCGCCGGCGCCTTGCCCTCGGGGCCGCTGGTCATTCAGCCTCTCGGCGTGTGGTCGGTCGCAGGCATGGTGCGCGTGCCCCTCATCATTCCCAACGCTTGGGCAGACTGGTCGGCCGCTCAGCGCGCTGCCGAGTCGGCGGCGGCCACGGCCGAATCCGCGCGCCTGCAACTGCGCGCCTCGCTGGCCGAGGCCGCCTGGGCAGCGGCCGCGGCCGAGGAGATCGTGTCCGTGTCGGAACGCGCAGTGACCGTGGCGGAAGAACACCAACGAAGCGCGGCCCGTGGCGTGACCGCCGGCACGGAAGCGCCCCTTTCGGTGCTCAGGGCCGAAACCGAAGTGGTCAAGCGCCAGAGCGATCTGGCGCAGGCGCGCGCCAACCGGGAACGCAGCCATTTGGCGCTGGGCGTGCTCTTGGGCAAGACCGAGCCGTTGCGCGTGCTGCTGCCGGCTGAGCCAGGCAGCGAGGCCGCGCGCGTCGTGGAAAGCCTGGTGGCCGAGGCGCTGCAGAGTCGGCCGGAGCTTGCGGCACAGTCGGCGCAGATCCGCACCGCCGAGGCGCAGGCAACCTCGGCACGACTGCGCTGGCTGCCGCAGATCTCGGGCAGCGGCACGGTATTCGCCGCGGACGTGCCCTATCCGACGGGAAAGAAAGAAGGCTGGCGCCTGACCCTGGACGCGCTGTGGCCGCTCTACGACGGCGGGTTGGCCTTTGGCAAACGCGATCAAGCGGAAGCCGCGCTGGTTGCGGCGCGGGCCGGTGCCGAAGCCCAGCGGCTCAGCATCGTGCAGGAAGTGCAGGACACGCGCCGCGATGTCTCGGTGGCTAAAGAGCGCCTGCGCCTGGCCGAGCAACAGCGGGATCTCGCCACGGCCGCAGCAGCGTCGGCCAAGCGTACCTTCGAGGCGGGCGTGGCCAGCTCGCTCGACGTGCTGGACGCCAACGACAAGCTGTACCAGGCGGACGTGGCCATGGCCGACGCGCGCGGCAGGCTGGGCATCGCGCGCGTGGCGCTGGACCGGGCACTGGGGCGGATGCGCTGATGACTGAAACGTCCTTAGCCGAGCTCGCCGAGAGCGCGCGTGACGATGCGGGCAGCCCCGGCTTCGACGAGATCGAGCGCGAGGAGATGTCGCGCCTGTTCGGCCGCGTGGCATGGGCGCGCGTGGCGGTGCTGCCGGCTTTGGTGGGGTTGGTCATGTGGCTGCTGGCCACCGACGAGACACCGTGGCGGCGCTGGCTGCTCGGCACGCTCATCGTGCTGGCGTCGGCGGTCTTTCTGGTGGAAGCCGGGCGCCACCGCGGAGCGAGTTTCCGCCGCGGGACGATTCGCATCAACCTGACCTTCGCGGTCCTGGCGCAGGCCGGTGTCACCTTTGCCACCGGCGGTCTGGGCAGCCCATTTCTCTTCGCCATGTTTCCCATCGCCATGATCGTGGCCATCACCACGCGGCCGCCAGGTGTCTTCATTCTCATGGCCTGCCAGATCGCGGTTCTGTGGGCCATGGCCCGGGCCGAGGTCGAGGGTTTGATACCCAATCTGAATCTGGTTGCCTTCGGGGGCGGCTCGCGTGCGGGCTGGAGTGACACGCATCTTTTCGTCAATGCGGCCTTTGCCAGCGGCGGCTTGCTCATGGTGACCGGCCTCGGGCGAATCATCCGCGGCGCATTCGACACCATGATTCGGCGTGCGCTTCGAGCGCGACAGGAGTCGGCGCATGCCCACGCCGAGCTGTCGGCGCTCTCCGGAGAGATCGCGCATGAACTGAAGAACCCTTTGGCCAGCGTAAAGGGCTTGGCCGGACTGCTGGCGCAAGATGTGGTCACGGGCAAATCAGGCGAGCGGCTGGCTGTGCTCAGGCGCGAAGTGGATCGCATGCAGGGCATCCTGGAGGAGTTCCTCAACTTTTCGCGTCCCCTGGTTCCGGTCGCGACTGAGAAGGTGGACATCGATGCCCTCTGTCGCGAAGTGGCGGCTTTGCACGAGGGCATGGCGCATGAACGCGGCATTTCGATCAAAGTGCGCGGGGCAGGCGCGACTGCGCTGTGCGATCCGCGCAAGATCGAGCAGATTCTGCTCAATCTGGTGCAGAACGCGCTGGAGGCGAGCCCGACAGGCGCGACCGTGGAGATTGAATCCAGCCACGACAGCGATTGCGTGCGGGTTCGCGTGCTGGATCGAGGCCCGGGTGTGGCAGCGGAACTTGCGGCCAGGGTCTTCGAGCCGGGCTTGACCAGCAAGGCGCAGGGCTCGGGCCTGGGCCTGACCATTGCGCGCGCCCTGGCCCGCCAGCACGGCGGGGATCTCGAGATTGGGGCCCGCGAAGGCGGCGGCTGCGTGGCCGTGTTGCGCTTGCCTGCGACCCAATGAGGTCCTAGTCGCGCTGGAAGACGATCGCGCGTACCATTGCCGCCATGGCCAAGGTCAACGCCGACCAGACCGGGTTGCTCATCGGCGACTCATGTTGAAACCACGCGTGCTGGTGGTCGACGACGACGAAGGCGTTCGCTATACCCTGCGCGAGATCCTGGAGTCGTCTGGCCTGGAAGTGGAGGTTGCGCGCGACGGGGTCGAGGCGCTGGAACGCCTGCAGCTTCAGCCGGCGCAGTTGGTGGTGACCGATCTGCGCATGCCTCGCATGGATGGCATGGAACTTTTGCGCAAGCTGATGGCACAGAACCCGGCCCCGCGCGTGGTTGTGATCACGGCCCACGGCTCGGAACGTCAGGCGGTGGAGGCCATGAAGGCCGGTGCGCACGACTACTTCCGCAAGCCCTTCGAGGCTGACGAGCTGGTCGCGGTGATCAAGCGGGCCACCGAGGCGGCGCGGCTGGCGCTGGAGAACGAGCGGCTGCGGGGCGAGCTGGCGCTGTCGCGCACCCTGGTTTTTGCGTCCGAGGCCATGAGCGCGCTGGCCGTGTTGGTGGGCCGGGTAGCCCCGCGCGACAGCACCGTGTTGATCACCGGCGAGAGTGGCACCGGCAAGGAACGGCTGGCCGAGGCCATCGTGCGGGCCTCGCGGCGCGCGGCCAAGCCTTTCGTGCGCTTCAACTGCGCGTCGCTGACCGCCGAGCTGGCCGAGGCCGAGCTGTTCGGTCACGTGCGCGGTGCTTTCACCGGTGCGGTGCGGTCGCGTGCCGGTCTGTTTGGCGAGGCCGACGGCGGCACAGTGCTGCTCGACGAGGTGAGCGAGCTGGCCCTGTCCCTGCAGGGGATGTTGTTGCGAGCGCTGCAAGAGGGTGAGATCCGTGCCGTGGGCGAAGATCGCCCGCGCCACGTAGACGTGCGCGTGCTGGCGGCCAGCAACCGCGATCTGAAGGCCGAGGTGGCGCGAGGCGCGTTTCGCGAGGATCTGTACTGGCGCCTCGCCGTGGTGGAATTGCACATTCCGCCGCTGCTCGATCGGCCCGACGACATCCCCGTGCTCGCCCGGCACTTTCTCGACCGAGCCGCCGAACGTCTGGGAGCTGCGCCGTTTGACGTGACGGATGCGCTGCTGGCGCGCCTGGCGGCGCACAACTGGCCGGGCAACGTGCGCGAATTGCAGAACGCCATCGAGCGCCTGGTGGCGCTGTCCCCCGAGGGCGAACTCGATCTGTCGCTGCTGTCGCCGGGCCGGCCGTCATCGTCATCCGACGATCAGTCGCGTCTGCGCGACAAGGTCGACGCTTACGAGCGCGGTTTGATCGTCGATACCTTGCGCGCCTGCGCAGGCAATCGCAGCGAGGCCGCGCGCCAGCTCGGCATCTCGCGCGTGACCTTGCACGACAAGCTGAAGAAGCACGGAATCGGCAATAGCGACGACGCAGCATAGGGCGACCGCGCAAGCCCGCGATAGCCACAGGACGTCGTGGTCGTGGCCGTGGCCGGAGTGATCTGCTATCCACGGCGCTCGCTCTACCTGGCGTCCCACGTCGGGCTGGGGCGGGATGTTGAGCGGGTCCGGTGGCCGGACTCCGGGTGAAAGGGCGACGAACGGGCGACCGCAGGTCGCCCCTACCGCTTCGCCGGCGCGCCGCCGCCGCCTTTGCGGAAGCGCTTCCACACCACGGCGTCCAGCGCCCAGCGGCCGCAGCCGAGCATCAGGATGGCCACGCTGGCCGTCAGGTACAGCACGGTGGCCTCGCGCTGTCGCCAGGGCAAGCCGGCCTCGCCGGAGAACAAGGTCAGTCCCAGGCTGAAGGCGAGCAACAGGGCCGCCAGCCGACCGGCCAGGCCAAGCGCGACCAGGATTCCCGCCACGAATTCCGCCGCCACTGCCAGCATGAAGCTGTGGCGATGGTCCATGCCAAGGTGCTCAGGGAAGCTGCTCGCAAGCTGACTGTAGCGGCGCACTTTGTCCAGGCCGTGCAGGAGCACGATGTTGACCCCCACGCCCAGGCGCAGGACGAAGAGCCCCAAGTTTACGGAATTCTCTCTACTGAAGATTGCCACGGGCTCAGCGTGGCACATCTGAACGAAAGGCCAAAAATTTCGGGCGATTCGTGACTACCCGCGCTTCATGGCGTCGGTCACTTCGTCCACCGTGGTCAGGCCGGAACGCGAGCCCAGGCTGCGGCACGCCAGTCCTGCGGCGGCGTTGGCAAAGGGCAGGGCGCGCTCCAGCGGCCAGTGCTTGAGCTGGGCGTAGGCGAAGGCACCGCAGAAGGCGTCGCCCGCTCCGGTGGTGTCTTCCACGAACACGTCGATGGCGTCCTGCTGGACCAGCTTGCTGCCCTCCAGGGCGACCGCGCCGGCCTCGCCCATGGTGATGACCGCGATGCGCGGGCCCAGCCGCGTGATCTCGCGCAGGCTGTGCGCCAGCTCGTCCGAGGGCGCCAGCTCGTTGGCAAAACGCTCTGACCCCACCACGATGTCGGATAGGGTCAGCAGTTCGCCCATGCCGCCCGAAAGCTGGCTGGCGTTGAGCAGCACCGTGATTCCCTTGGCGCGCGCCTTTTCCGCGACGGCGGCCTGCAGGGCCGGCTGCGACCCGTCGATGCACAGCAGGCCCGCGCCGTCGAGCAATCGGTCCGGTAGATCGCGCGTGGACAGCGGCGTGACGTTGCCCCGGGACACGAAGACCTTGCGCTTGTGGCTCAGTTCATCGATCTGGATGATCGAGACCGGAGACACCTTGCCCTTCTCGATGGCCAGCAGGGACGTGTCGATTTGTAGCTGTTCCAGCGAGCGCAGGATGAAACGGCCGAACTCATCGTCGCCCACGCGACCGAAATAGCGGCCGCGAACCCCGAAGGTGGACAACACGGCCAGGATGTTGGTGGCGGAACCTCCCCCCTGCATGCTGAAGACCGATACCTCCACCAGCCGCTGCTCGACGCGCGGAACTACGCAAAGCAGGTCAACCGTCGCCAGGCCCACGCCCACCGCCAGATCGCCGTGTGGCGCAGCCGCGCCTCGACGGGAAGCCGGTCGGGTCACAGTCGCTGGCGTCTTCTTGCGGAGGGGTTTGCGGGGCGGGCGCGCTTTGACCACGGGCTCATGCTACCACCCCATGAAAATTTTTCTTCTTCCACCGCGTAGTCTAGTTGGATTCGCGAACATCGGCTGATGCCGGAAGGAGGGGTCGATTTAGCGCACCCTGTCCCTCGATGAAGCGTTCCAGCGCCGCCACCGCTTTCGCGCAACTCGCGTTGGCGTAGTACGAGCGGCCCAAATAGTAGAGCAGTTCGGGCCGTCGCTTGACGTACTCGGGGTTGTCGGCCAAGGGCTTCAGCTCGTCGATGGCGTCGCCGTAGAACTCGGCCTTGTACTCGAGCACGCCGGTAAGCAGTGCGACGTCTTTGCCCAGCTTGCCGCCCCATGTCTCCTCGGGCCAGTCGTCGACGACTTTGAAAGCGCTGGCGAACTTGTTCTTGTCCACCAGCGCGACCATTTGCTGGTAATCCGCGCGCACGCGCTCGGCCACCGCAGGCGACAATCCCGGCGGCGGCACCGGCGCTTGCAGACCGTCCTCCGGGGCGAGCGCGATCTCGGGATCGCGATCTTCGCGCGTGGCCACCAGATCGAGCAGCAGGCGGGTGTGCGCCACCTCGGGGCCTCTCCCCGCAGCCTCGGCCCGGCGCTGCCACAGGTGGGCCTCGCGCGCCTTGCCGTGACCGAGCAGGCTGCGCGCCAGCCGCGCCATGGCCTCCGCGCGGTCAGGGCCGTCGTAGCCCGCCACCAGCTCGCTCAGGCGGCCGTAGGGCCACATCGGGCCGTAGATCTTGGCCAGGTAGGGATCGAACTTGGCGTAGCCCAAAAGATCGCGCGGGGCCGCAAACTCGATGAGCGCGTTGTCGTCGGTGTTGACCGCCGCGCCGGCGGTGAACGAACGCAGTTCTTCGGGCCCGAGCAGCAGGAACGCGGGCACGTCGTGCGGCGAAGCGAAGCCGGCCCGCTTGGCCTCGGCCGCCGTGATGGGGTTTTCAAAGGCGCGCGCGATTCGGCGCACGTCCAGATCGATGGGGTGGCGGCTGGCAATCAGGATGGTGTCGGACGACAAGTCCTCGGCGGCGAACACCATCACATAGGGAAATTCCTCGGCCAGCGTGCGGTAGATGGCCTTGATGTTCCAGGGGGCCATCTCGTAGAGCTGCGCCCACTGGCAGAAGATGCCGTCGTCGCGCAGACGTGCCTTGATGTCTTGAAAATACTCGCGGGTGAACAGGTTGGAAACGCCGGTGATCCATGGATTGGACGGCTGGCTGATGATGACGTCGAACTTGTCGCTGCGCTGGCTGAGAAAATTGCGTCCGTCGCCGGCCAGGGCGCGCACCTTGGGATTTTGCAAGGGGCGCTGATTGACACTGTCGAAGAAGTGCGATGCTTCGTAGATGGCCGGCTCCAGTTCCACGACCTCCAGCGAGGCGATGGGGTACTGGGTGACGGCACCGGCGGTGACGCCCGAGCCGAACCCGACCAGCGCGACTTTGGGTGGATGATCGTTCTGGTAGAGCAGGAGCGGCAGAAGGCCCACGCTGATCTGGGTCGGCATGTCGGCGTCGTTGGAGGCGTCGACCTTGCCGTTGTTCTTCAGGGAGAACACCTTGCCCCACTGGTCGACCGATACGGTCGTGGCGATGCCGTCCTTGTAGTAGACCAGCTTGGGCATTTGCCATTTCTTCTTCTGATGGTGGTGCTCGACCATCTCGATGTAGTCGCGCGCCATGGACACGCGAAAGAAGCCGATGGAGAAATCGGTGAGGTTCCAGCGCGGCAGGGCCAGGGCCAGCAGGGCCATGCCAGCCGCGCCGGCCATTCCGAGGATGCGGCGTGAAGGCGCGAGGTTGCTGCAGACCGCGAAGAGCAGTGCCGCCAGCCCCAGATCGAGCACCGCCGAGACGTAGATGCCCTTCTGCAATCCGAGCTGGGGCAGCACCACGAACCCCGACAGGAAGGACCCCACGATGGCGCCCACCGTGTTGAGCGCGTAGGCCGAGCCCACGTCGCGGCCCACCCGACCCAGACTCGCGGTCACCGCCCGCACGGTGATTGGGAAGATGGCACCCATGAGGAAGGTCGAGGGCAGCACCGCGATGCAGGCCAGGGTGAACTGGCACACCAGAACCGCGTCGGCCGTGATCGACGTCGACGACAGCAGATAGGTGAAGACGTAGGGCAGGCGGTCGGTGACCAGATAGGAGAGTCCGATGGCTGCGACGATGCCCAAGTGGACCAGGGCCAGACTGCGCACGGGATCGCGAAATCGCTGCGCCAGCCGGCCGAAGGCCGCGGAGCCGGCGCCCAGGCCGATGAGGAAGGCCAGCAGGATGATGGTGAAGGAAAAGATCGACGAGCCGATGATGACCGCCAGGGCGCGCGTCCAGAGTACCTGCAGGGTCATGGCCGTGGCGCCCGACACGGCGAAGGCGAAAAGAACCGCGCGCCGGGCCGCCGGCGTGATGACGGGCAGGCTCGCCTCGGCCGGCTTGGCCTGGGCGGCGAGTTCGTCGAGGCTGGGACCTTTGGGAGTCGTTGTCCAGCGGCGGCTGAAACGCTGGGCGATCAGGATGGCGGCGGCCAGCGACAGATCGAAACTGGCGGCCAGAAAGTTGGTGCTGCGCACTCCGACGAGCGGCAGGGAGATGAACCCAGCCAGAAAGGATCCACTCACGCCCCCGAAGATGTTCACCGCGTAAAGCGTGCCGAGGCGCAGGCTCACGCGGCCGAACTCGAACGGACGCGACACGAAGTAGCGAGCCAGCAAGGGCAGGGTCGCGCCCATGAGCGTGGTCGGCACGATGAGCAGCGCGGCCGAGGCCGCGAAGCGCAGCAAAGAGAGCAGGGTGTAGCGATCGCCGAAGGCGGCCCACAGCCAATGGTTGAGCCCCGGGTAGAAGTGGATCAGCCAGGGCACGGCCAAGGCGTAGAGCCCGATGGCGGCCTCGGCCAGGGCATAGGCGCGCACCGATTTCTTGATGCGATCCGCGACCTTGCCCGCCAGGTACGAACCGAGGCCCAGCCCGCCCATGTAAGTGGCCAGGACTGTCGACACGGCGAGAGCGGTGGACCCGAATACCAGGGTCAACATGCGCGTCCACAGCAGCTCCAGGATGAGCCCCGACGCCCCTGACAGGAAGAAGCAGCAGAGAACGACGGTTGGCATTCGGCGAGGGTCTTTCTAGCCCGGCCTGTCCGCTATTCCAACGGTCGCCTGCACGGCTTTTTTCAACTTGGCGGCCCGCGATGGTATCGTAGTCCCCCGATGCGTTACGGTATCCTCTCGGACACCCACGCCAACATCGAGGCGCTGGAAGCCGTCGTGAAGGCGTACGAGTCGGAGACGATCGACAAGTTCATATGCCTGGGCGATACCGTGGGCTACGGCGCGAGCCCCAATGAAGCCTGCACGCTGATGCGCTCGCATGTGGCGCAGGCGGTGCTGGGCAATCATGATGCGGCGGTGGCGGGACGCATGGACTATTCCTACTACTACTATGCCGCCCGTCAGGCGCTGGACAAGCACGCGCAGCTTCTCGAAACGGCGAACATGGAGTGGCTGAAGGGCCTGCCCTACGACCATCGGGAAGACGGCATCCTCTTTTGCCACGGGTCGCCGATCAACATCCGCGAATTCGACTACATCTTCGCGCGCGACCAGGCCGCGCAGTGCATGGCCATCTGGGATGAGCTTCCCCCGCTCACCGTGATCGGCCATTCCCATCTGTGCAAGTCGTTTGCCATCAATCCCGACCACCCCGGCGCGCAGGAGGTGGTCACGCTCAAGTTCGAACTGCGCGAAGGCTGGAAGTACATCATCAGCGTGGGCTCGGTGGGCCAGCCGCGGGATTTCGATCCGCGCGCCAGCTACACCATCTTCGACACGGCCACGCGGACCTTCGAGTTCAAGCGTGTGGAATACGACACCAAGGCGGCCGCCGCGAAGATCCTGGCCTCGGATCTGGAACCCAACTTCGGCACGCGCCTGTTCCTGGGAATCTAGTTCTTCGTCACGTCCACTCCGGCGACACGGGTCAGGCTGGCGACCGCGATGTTGCTGTCGTAGAGGGCCTGCAGGCAGCGCGTGTGGGCCTGGAAGAAAGCCAGCAGCGCATCGGAGAAGTCCTTGGTCTCGGCCAGTCCCACCGAGATGTTCTGCATGATGGCCGCGATCCATTGCCGCGAAGCCTTCTCGCCCTTCTGCACGGTCTTGAGCCGCTGGTCGGCTTCCTTCATTTCAGTGTAAGCCTTCTCCACTTCGAAGCCGATTCCGCCCAGGGCCTCGTTGCGTCGCAACTCGGCCTCCCGGGCTTCCGCGCTCAGACGCTGGGCGTGCGCGTTCTTCACGAAGAGATCGAGTGGCATGCGCAGCGCGGCCGCCACGCCCACGCCAGAGGTGTTGAAGGGGTTGTTGGCAAAAGCGTTGTGCGGGTTATCGATCGAGCTGGCGTAGGCGTAGGTCGCGGTTCCCATCACCACAAGGTCGGGATACTGGCGGCGCCATTCCAGGTCAGCCAGGGCGCGCTTGGCCGCGACCATCTGGTCAAGCGCCTTGACCTCGGGGCGATGGGAGCGGGCCAGATCATCGTACGAGGCGAGATCGCGCGTCGGCACGGCCAGCGCCTCCAGCGGCGCATCGTCCACGTCAAGGTCGGCCGGCGCGCTGGGCCCGATGAGCGTGCGTAGGCCAGCCTTGGCCAGATCGGCCCCGCGCCGCGCTTCCAGCACGCGCGCCTCGATGTCCGCGCGCATGGTGCGCAAGCGCAGGCGGTCGGTCACCGATGCGTTGCCCGAGCCGTCGGCCAGCTCCTCTTCGATTTTTTTCTGGGCGTCGTTCAGATACTCCAGTCCTTCGTCGAGCATGCTCAGCAGCTCGCGCGCCAGCTTGGCGCCCCAGTACGCCTTGCGAACGTTCAGCTCCACGTCAGCCACCTGGCCTGATTCCTTGCTGCGCGAGGCTTCCACGCCCAGTTCGGCCGCGTTGACCCCGGCCGAGATCTTGCCGAAGGTGTAGATGGGCTGAACCAGCCTGAGCTCGGTGCGCGTGAATACACCGCGCAGATCAGTGATGGCGGCGAAGGTTTGCGAGGGCTGAAAAGCAAAACCGCCTGTGTTCGCGCAGCTATCAAGGCCGTCCGAGCTGGGATAGCAGCGGATTCTCGGAACCGGCGCTACGGTTGATGACAGGTCGCCCGTGGGATAGTAGCTCCGGTGCGCTTCCAACGCTTGCGCCTCGATGCCCACGGTGACTTGCGCGTTGGCGGCCAGGCCAGGGTTTCCCCTTCTGGCCATTTCCAGCAGCTCGTCGAGATTGTAGGCCTTTGCCTGGGCGGCGCCGGCCAGAAGCAGGCTGGTGCTTGCGCACAGACAAGCGGCAACTGCAAAACCAGAGAAACGATTTTTCTTCATGTCGGTGACCGGGTGGCAGGTCGACGGGTTTGACCAGGGGCGGGGCGCATGCTACCGCAACCCGCATGTGGACAGTCAAGAGTTGGCGGCGGCGCTGAAGTTCTTGCTGCCTGCCCCGCGCGCTTGTGGAACTGCAATGTGCCCGTCTGAAACCCAAGACCCGTCTGCCGTGAAAGAGGCCGTCGCGCAGGTCGACCTGGGCGGGATGGCGATCCTGCGCTGCACCGGCGCGGATCGCATAGGTTTTCTGCACAGGCTGACCACCGGCAGCGTGCAGGGCGTGGGCGTCGGGGCGGGCTGCCGTTCGCTCCTGCTCGACAGCAAGGGCCACGTGATGGGCGATCTGTGCGTGTGCGCCAGACCCGACGAGGTGCGTTTGGTGGTGGCCGCGGCAGCGGGGCAGGGGATTGCCGCCGCCCTGACACGCTATGCGGTCATGGATGACTTTGCCGTCGCCGTGGAGCCGGACAGCGCGATGGACGCACTCCGTGGGCCAGGGGCGGCCGAGGCGCTCCGCGCGGTCGGCGTCTCGGTGCCCGACGACTTCGCGGCCTGGCCCCTGTGGTCGCACGCGGACGCGGCCAGCCCGTTCGGTTCGCTGTGGCTGGTGCGCAGCCACGCCCTGGGCAGCGACGGGCTGTGGGTTTTTGGCGCGACGGCAGTTGTTTTCGCGCTGGCCGCAGCCCTGGACCTGGCCGGCGTGCCGGTCCTGGCGCCCGAGGTGGCGGAAGCCCTGCGCATCCAGGCGGGCGAGCCGCGCTTCGGCGCCGAGATCACCGGTGACGCCCTTCCCATGGAACTGGGCCTGGCAAGCGCCATCGATCACAAGAAGGGCTGCTATCTCGGGCAGGAAACCATCGCACGCGTGCGCGACCGGGGGCTGGTATGGCGCCGATTGGCCACCCTGCGCCTGCACCGCGACGGGATGCCCGCCGCCGGCGACGCCATCGCCTCCGAGCAGAATCCCGCGGGACACGTGACCAGCGCTGCCCGCGTTCCCGGCCAGGCTGCCGTGGCGCTTGCCTTGCTGGCTTCGTCCGTGCCGGTCGGGGCCGAGGTTCGCATCAGCCACGGCTCGGAAACCCTGCTGGCCGAGGTCATCTTTGACCAGCCGGTCTGGTGACTTTCCGCGGCTAGGATTCGGCTGTAAGGTAGTAGAGGGTCGGGGCACCAGAGTCTTGGTCTGATGGCGCATAACTCGCTTTTCGACGGCAGTGGCGTGGCGGCAACGCCCGCCGCCAGCGATCGGGAACATCTGCTGGACACCCTTGACCAGCTCTACGAGACCTACGAGCCGTCAGTCGAGCGCTGGGTGCGGCGCCTGGCCGGCCCAGGCGCCGAGGTTGAAGATCTGGTTCACGACGTCTTCCTGGTCGCCCTGCGGCGGCGGCACGAGTTCCGCGGCGATGCCAAGGTTTCGACCTGGCTGTTTCGCATCACCGACCTGATCGTGCGCAAGCGGCGCTTCCGCCGACGCTTGCGCAATTTTCTCAACCTCGCCTTTCGCGACAACACGACGGCGCTTGCGCCTGCCAGCCCCACGCCGCTCGAAGAACTGGAGCGGCGACAGCAGTGTGCGCGTCTCTATGCCGCGTTGGATCGCCTGCCCGAGAAGTACCGCACGCCCGTCATCCTGTTCGACATCGACGGCCGTTCAGCCGGCGAAGTGGCAGCGTTGCTTGGAATCAAGGCCAACACCGTCTGGGTACGGGTGCACCGGGCGCGGGAACGGCTTTTCGATGACCTGTCCGCCGGAGGCAACATCCCATGAGGAGTGAAAGCAAGACGGCCGAGTCAGCGACGGACCGGCACCTGGGTCCGCTCGCATCCCTCGTGCGCGCTACTGAGCCGCTGGAGCAACTGAGCGCAGTCGAGCGCGAGCGAATCAAACACCGACTGCGATGCGCCTTTCTGCCCAGTCATCGTCCGGCGACACGCTTGCGTTTGTCGACGGTACTCGCAGCCCTGGGCCTGCTGCTGGCAGGCGGTGCGGTGTTTGCGGCGGCAGGCCACTTCGGGCTCATCCCCTGGCCGCGCGAAGCTGGACCACGGGACGCCAGCGAGCAGGGAGCTGGCCAGGCGCGGCGGCGCGCGTTGCGACCAGCCCGGCCCAAGTCTGCCGTCGCATCCACGCCAGTCGCGACGGCCAACCAGATGGGAGCGCCACAGGAGACGATGGAGGTCGCGGCGCAGGCACCCGCGCCGCTGCTTGCGGCCGAGCCTGCCCTGTCGCCGCCTTCACCCGCGCCGGTCGTTGCGATGAGGACAGGTCGCTCTGTGGCCATGGTGGCACCTGCCACAGCCAGCCCGCGTATCGTCCGTGCGTCGCACGTCCCGCCGACTCCAGCGTCTGCGCCAGGCGCCGCGACGAACGGGCAGGCCGGCGAGGCGTTGCACAGTCCACGCAACGAGATGTTGGCGGTTGCGCCGCCGCCTGTTGTCTCGTCTGTCCCGGGACCGTCTTACTCCGGTCCTGCTGCCACGCCTGGGGCAGGTCTGGCCATGTTGGCGCCGGCCGCGTCCAGCGCGCGGGTCGCCCGTGCGTCGTCGCCATCCGCGCCTGGCGCCGCAAGCAACGGGCAGGCCATGCTCGGCCAGGCCATGCGGAGCCTGCGCAACGACCGCGATCCGGCCGGCGCGCTCGAGATCTTGACCAGGCACGCGGCCTTGTTCCCGCAGAGCCCGCTGGCCAGCGAGCGCTCCGTGCTGGAGGTCGAGGCCCTGCTGGCCCTGGGGCGCAACGACGAGGCGCTGATTCACCTCGATGCGATGTCGCTCGACAACACCCCACGCAGCGCTGAACGCTATGTGGTGCGGGGTGAACTGCGCGCGCGTGCGCAGCGCTGGCCCGAGGCCGGTGCGGATTTTGACCGGGCTCTGGCTCACGGCAGAGGCGCCTCGCCTTGGCAGGAGCGCGCCCTGTGGGGCCGCGCCGTGACCCGCACTCAAGCCGGGGACCAGGCGGGTGCCCGCGCTGACTTGCAACTCTACTTGCAGATCTACCCGGCAGGCCGTTTCGCATCCGAGGCAGCGCGTCTGCTGGCAGCCGCACAATGAGGCGAGCCACCTGCGCGGTGGCGCTTGGCGCGGTATGTTCGGTGGCGATCCCTGTTTCGGCGGCGCCGCTTGTCACCAGCGATTCGGATTGCCCTTCGGCGGCCGAGGTTGCGAATCGCCTGGCGGGCCTGTGGTCCGGGGACAATCCGGTCTCCGCCACAGCCCATGTTCGCGTCGAGGCTGGGCGGATGGCCGTGGACCTGGCCAGCGAGAGCGAGCCTGCGACCAGTCGGATTCTGCCCGCCGAGCCTGACTGCGAGTCGCGCGCCCAGGCCGCAGCCCTGGTCATCGCGGCCTGGCTCGACAGCATGCCAGCGGATCCCCTCGGCCGGGTCGAGTCGGTCGCCGTGCTGTCGGTCGCCCCGGCCAGCTTGCGAGCGCCGACCGCGGAGAAGCCCTTGCCGGCACAGCCACGGTTCTCATTGGGTGTGGCTGCCTTGGCGTCTGTCGACGCGCGGGGCGCCGGCGCTGTCCTGTCAGGCGAGGCCGCGTGGGCGCGGCTGGCCGGCCGGTTCGGCCTGGCGTCCGGGCTTTCCGTTCCGCTCCCTCGCGAGATGGGCGTGGGTCAGGGGATCGCGCGCTGGTGGCGGCCGGTGCTTGCGTTGGCTGTGCGCGCTCCGTTGACCCAGGGCGCATGGGTTGTGGACGGAGGCATCGGACCTGCGTTCGGACTGCTCGTGGTCGCTGGCAGCGGTTATCACCCGGACAACACCGATGTGGCCGTGTCCTGGGGAGCAACCGCTGGTCTTCGCCTGGCCCACAGAAGCAGCAAGTGGGCCTATTGGGCCGAACTGCGCACTGTACTGTGGCCAGCCGCACAGAACATTCGGAGCGACGTGGAGGGCAGCAACACGCCCAAACTCGCGGCTTTGCCGCGCATCGAGGCCCAGCTTGGCCTGGGCTTCAGTTTCGGCCTCTTTTGACGTTGGTTGTAAGGTCGATCGGCAATCGGGGACAAGGAAGGTCATGACAACCCACACTCGCCGCAGTGAAGGTTCCTTGGCCGCACTCCTGCTCGCAGGATTGTCGGCCGCATGCATGTCCGATCCATTGGCAGGCACCAGCCAGCCCAACGACGCCGGCGCGAATCCTGGGGGTGGGACAGTCGCCACCGGGAGCACGACGAGCCCAGCCGGTGGCACGACGAGCCCGACGAGCCCGGCCGGAGGCACGACTGGCCCAGCAGCCGGAGGTGCGACGAGCCCGGCCGGTGGCACGACTGGCCCGGCAGCCGGAGGCACGACTGGCCCAGCAGCCGGAGGCGCGACGAGCCCGGCCGGAGGTACGACGAGCCCGGCCGGAGGTACGACTGGCCCAGCAGCCGGAGGCGCGACGAGCGCAAGTGAGGCCGTGGCGAACGCAGTCGACATTTTCCCATTGACCTCCTTCACCGTCTTGGTCAGCCCGCCGCGCGAAGTCGACATCTTGTTCATGATCGACAATTCCCCTTCGATGGATCCCAAGCAGCAGGCACTGGCTGCCAACTTCCCAAAGATGATCCAGGTACTGCAGAACCTTCCGGACCCTTCCGACCCTTCGGGCACAGCTGTAAGTTTGCCCGACGTCCACATCGGTGTGATCAGCAGCGACCTGGGGGCTGGCTCCGACAATATCGGCGGCAACTGCTCGCGGGTTCTGGGCGATCGCGGCCTTCTGTGGGGGAACGATCCCAACAACCCGATTGCCTCGGTCGCGCCCGGCAATACGTTATATTCGACCGCCGCCGGTCAAATTTCAACCTACCCGACACCCAACGGGTGCGGCCTCAACTCGGGCGCCCGCTGGATCATAGATGTCGCGAATGCGAATGGGACCGGGCGGACGCAGAACTACACGGGAAATCTCACGGACGTATTCACCTGCCTCGCCCAGTCCGTGGGAATCGCGGGCTGCGGTTACGAGAACCAGCTGGAATCGCTTCGACTGGCGCTAAACCCCCAGGAGGTGAATTGCGACTACAATGGCAATAACTGCACGGATATCAACATGGAGAACGTCGGCTTCCTGCGCCCCGAGGCATACCTGGCCATTGTGCTCATCACCGACGAGGATGACTGCTCCGCTCCGGTCGCCGACGTAGCCCAAAACGGCAACAATAACGATGGCATGTTCCTGACCAGGCCCCCCGGGGAAACCGCCAGCCTGAAATGCGCGGCTCGGGGCCATCTCTGCGGTGGCCAACCAATCCCTGGCTACGACCCCGTGAACGGCTTCACCCCGCAGAACCCGGCCCCGACGCCCAACGTTGGACCTGGAACTGGCGCCTTGGGGTTCATGCACCCATTTTCCGATTGCACGGACAAGGAGCAGCTCGATAGGAACAATCTGGACTCCACCTACCTTCCGCTCATCGACGTGCGGGACATCATCGACAGCGTCAACGGTGTCAAGGGCAATCCCCAGACCCAGATCCTCGTGTCTGGCATCTTCGGCTGGCCCCCGGACACTGCCTTGCCCAATGTCCAGACCACGGATCAATACAGGATCGGGGTTGACACCACGTCGCTCCCGGCCCCAGAGAACACCTATTGGGACTACATGCCCATTTGCTGGAATCCCACTGTGCAGGCCTCTGACGGCAACATCTACAAAGCCTACGGCGGTCTTCGCCATAACAAGTTCGTCAGTGCCTTCGGCGCCAACGGACAGCGTTTCAGCATCTGCAACCAGGACTTCACGGACGCGATGACCCAAATTGGTGAGGCGATCTCGCAGGCGCTGAGTCCAGGTTGCGTGCAGTACCCGTTGATCGACACGAACCCAAATGCACCTGGCGTGCAGCCTGAATGCCAGGCTGTCTACGACAGCGGGTGCACCACGCCGGGCCAAAATGGGTGTCTGACAACTGGCTACTCGCAAGAAACTCTCACCGAGTGCATAGATCCCACTACCCAACTCCCGCTGGATCCCACAGGTCCCCTGCTGGCCAACATCTCGGACAGCGCTCGGCCTTGCTGGTACCTCTACTACGATGCGGATCGAACCACGGGCTGCCCGAACGCATTTATGAACCAGAGAATCACTGTTCTGCGACCGAGCACTGCGCCACTGGCGCCTCCAGGCACGCTGCTCGCGCTGACGTGTCTGACCTGTCCGGCGTCTGACCCAGGGTGCGGCGTGGCGGGGCACTAGCCGCCCGAGGGTGCGTCCGTGTCGGTTCGACCTGCGGTCGCTCCTGCGGTGGCCGGCTCGCGGCTCTGCTTGACATACGGGCCTAGTTTCCCAATAGTGGCTGCCGCATGGGAAAGCACGACAATCGCCGTTCAAAGAAGATGCGCCAACGCGTGAGCCAGAACAAGTACAAGGCGCGGATCAAGAGACAGAAGGCCGAGCGCCACGCCGCCCGCGGAACGCCGGCCAAGGCCCCGAGAAAGCCACGGGCTGCCGCGCCCGCGCCTGCTAAGGAATAGTCTTTCGCCGGGCCTCCGAAAAGGTCCAGGGAGGTCACGTGAGCGGCGAGAGAGACAGCGGCGCGAAAGGGGCCGGGCCATCGCCCGATGCGCCGAGCGGCCAGCCTGACCAGGCCACCACCGCGCTCATGCGCCAGTACCTCGACGTGAAGTCGCGGTACCCCGACGCCATCGTGTTCTTCCGTCTCGGGGACTTCTACGAGATGTTCTACGAGGACGCGGTCTACGCGTCTCGCGTGCTCTCGCTCACGCAGACCACGCGCGACAAGGGCAAGGAGAATCCGGTGCCCATGTGCGGGGTGCCGCACCACTCGGCGCGCGGCTACATCGCCCGCCTCACAGAGCTGGGCCATCGGGTGGCCATCTGCGAGCAGTTGGAAGACCCGAAACTGGTCAAGGGCCTGGTCAAGCGCGGCGTGGTTCGCATCGTCACTCCGGGGGTGATTCTCGACGAGGAATCGCTGGAACCTCGCGCGCCCAACTACGTAGCGGCGGTGGCTGGCGAAAGCCGCGACGGCTTCGGCCTGGCTTTCATCGACGTGACCACCGGCGATTTCCGCGCCACCGAGGCCGCCACCAGCGAGGGCTTGCTCGATGAGCTGGCTCGGGTCGATCCGCGCGAACTGCTGCTGCCGCGCGGGCAAGGCGATCTGGCGTCGCTGGTCCGGCGCGCCTACCCAAGACTGGCGCAGACGCCGATCAGCATAGACGACGAGCCCGAGTCAATTTCCGCGCTGGCCGACGGACTCGGCCCCGGCCTGGATCGGGACGCGCTCGCCCGCGCCCCGCAGGCCAGCCTGGCCGCCAGCCGCGTCCTGCGCTATGTGCGCGCGACCCAGCTCTCCGCGCCCCTGCCGGTGGCGCGCCTCGAACTCTTCCGGCGCGACGAGTTCCTGGTCATCGACGAGCAAGCGCGCTCGCACCTGGAGCTCATCGAGACCATGCTGGAGCGCAAGCGGGCGGGCTCCCTGCTCGACACCCTGGACGTCACCGCCACGGCCATGGGCGCCCGGCTCTTGCGTCGCTGGCTGCTCTTTCCCTTGCTCGACCTGGCCCGCATCCGGCGCCGCCATGACGCCGTCGAGCGCCTGGTGGAGCGACAAGCCGCGCGCGAGGCTACGCGCAAGATCCTGTCGGAGGTGGGCGACATCGAGCGGCTGGTGAGTCGCGCGTGCCTGGGCGTGGCCAGCCCGCGCGATCTGGTCGCGCTGGGCCGTTCTTTGCAGCAGTTGCCCGATCTGGCGGCGGCCTTGCAGCAGGCCGTGGACCCGATGGCGGCGCTCGCCGCGGCCGGCACGGGAGCCGACCTGCTCGACCTGGGCCAGGATCTCGCACAGGACATCGCCGATTCCATCGTCGCCACGCTGGAGGACAACGCGCCTGCCATGACCAAGGAAGGCGGTTTCATCCGGGCCGGGGTATCGGCGGAACTCGACGAGTTGCGTGCTGTCTCCTCGGGCGGGCGCGACCAGATTGCGGCCATCGAGGCGCGCGAGCGCGAGCGCACCGGGATCGCCTCGCTCAAGGTCAAGTACAACAGCGTGTTCGGCTACTACATCGAGATCACACGTACCCACCTGGCCAACGTACCGGCGGACTACACGCGAAAGCAGACGGTGGCCAATGCCGAGCGTTTCGTGACCGCCGAGCTGGCTGACTACGAAGCCAAGATCCTGGGCGCTGACGAGCGCCGGGTGGCGTTGGAGCAGGCGCTTTTCTCCACGCTGCGCGATCAGGTCGGGGCGGCGGCCTCGCGCGTGCTGGAGCTGGCCGGCCGGGTGGCTGCGGCCGATGTGGTCGCGGCACTGGCAGAGCAGGCCCACCGCCACGGCTATTGCCGGCCCGTGGTCGACGATTCCGAGGTGCTGGAGCTGTGGGACAGCCGGCACCCGGTGGTGGAACGGCTGGCGGCCACCGGGGGCTTCGTGCCCAACGACCTGCGCCTGGATACCGAGCGCGAGCAGATTCTCGTGGTGACCGGACCGAACATGGCGGGCAAGTCGACGCTGATTCGCCAAGCCGCCTTGTCGGTGATCCTGGCCCAGGCGGGCAGCTTCGTGCCCGCGCGCGCGGCGCGCATCGGCCTGTGCGACCGCGTCTTCACCCGCGTGGGCGCGGGCGACAACTTGGCGCGCGGCGAATCCACCTTCCTGCTGGAAATGCGGGAGACCGCGCACATCCTGCGCCACGCGACCCGCAAGAGCCTGATCATCCTCGACGAGATCGGGCGAGGGACGTCGACCTACGACGGCGTTTCCATCGCCTGGGCCGTGGCCGAGCACCTGCACGACGTGGTCGGTGCGCGCACGCTGTTCGCCACCCACTATCACGAGCTGTGCGACCTGCACGATTCGCACCCGCGCGTGCACGACGTCAGCGTGGCTGCGCGCGAATGGCAGGGCGAGGTCGTGTTCCTGCGCAAGCTGACCCCGGGCGGAACCAGCCGGTCGTTCGGCGTCGAGGTAGCCAAGCTCGCTGGCCTGCCGCCCGCGGTGGTCGGGCGAGCCCGCGCCATCCTTGAACGCTTGCAACTCGGCGCCGCCAGCCCGCGCCGTCCTGACGAGCCGCACCCGGCGTTGCCTGGCCAGGGCGAGGCGCCCCAACTCGGGCTGTTCGAGCCGCGCGGGCAGAAGTCCCTGTCGGACGCTGTGCCGGAGCCGGATGTCGCGAATGAGCGGGAGGTCGTGGCCGCGCTTCGGGCCGCCGATCTTGAGGGTCTGTCACCTCGTGCGGCCTGGGATCTGCTGGCTGAATTGCGAAAGAAGTTGACGGATGGCCGATCCGGCCGCCCATGATTAGGGGTCGTGGCTGTACACCGCGCGGCGCTTGCGCTCCTGATTGTTTCTCTTTCCAGCATCGTCATTGCTGCGCCGGTTCGCGCGCCTGACGGCGGAACCGGCACGCGGCCCGCCTCGCCTAAAGCCGTCGGAACGACGAAGTCCTCGACCTCGGTCAAGAAGTCCTCGACCTCGGTCAAGAAGATCAAGCCGCTGCGCAATCCACCAGTCGACCTCTTCCAGATCAACACCAAGGAGTCCTTCGTGTTGCGCTTTGCCGATGAGCGCGGCCGTCCCATCGTGGGTTGGCAGAAGCGATTCCAGCGCTTCATGCGCTGTCACCACACCAACACCCAGCACAAGATCGACCCGCGCCTGCCGCGCTTGCTCTATCAGACGGGGCGACATTTTGCCGGGCACCGTCTGGAAGTCATCTCCGGCTACCGCAACCCCAAGGTCGCGCGCAACCCGAAAAGTCCCCACAAGAAGGGACTGGCCTGCGATTTTCGCCTCGCAGGTATACCCAACGCGACCCTGCGCGAGTACCTGCGCCACACGTTCGATCACGTGGGCGTCGGGTTCTATCCCAATTCATCCTTTGTTCACCTGGACGTGCGCAAAGGGCCGTCGGCGTTCTGGATCGACTACTCCGGGCCGGGCGAGGGCGCTGCGTACTCCGGGAATGCGCGCGAGGACCTGCGCACGGGCAAGGCCGACTGGTACAGGCCGGCCCCAGGCGAGCGGGTTTCGTCGAAGGCGGAGCGTGCGGAAAGCGTGGACGACCTGATGGAAACGGCCGTCAAGGGAGGGGCCGAGCCGGGCGGCGACGGTCCCAGGGCTGCAGCCGCAACGCAGCGGGGAAGCCAGGCGCGTACCGATGCGCCGAACTAGCGCTTCTCGGCTTTGTCGATTGTCGAAACCAGGCCGGCAGTGCTAGAAGGCTACTAAGTACCGCCCACGGACCATGTTCGCCCTTGCTCGAGGCCCAAAGGGGCGGCACGGGCGTAGACGCAGAGGAGAATTCCAGATGAAGAAGCTCGGTGTTTCCTTGGTGGCAGGGCTGCTGGTGTTGGCGACCGCACAGCATGCGACGGCGGCCAAGGCAAAGAAGGCCAAGGAGGAGAAGGCCCGCGGGCCTGCTCCGGTGGCCAAGGCTGACGCCATCAGCGAGATCAGGGGCGAGTACAAATGGGCGATGACAATGCAGCAGGTTATCGACAAGATCAGCGCGCGCATCGAGGCGTCGTACAAGGACAGGATCGCCGCGACCACCGCTGACCCGAGCCGGAACGACAAGTTCCGCAAAGCGATGCGCGACGAGATCGCGGCGATGAAGAAGAACGTGGTCAAGTTCGATGGCCAGAAGGGCCCGTGGGACGTGTCGATCATCGACCAAGAGATCGTGCAGGGACAGGGCCAGTCGATGCTCTTCACCAAAGAGGAGAAATCCACCCGCTACTTCTTCTTCGACCACGACAGCCTGTACAAGATGTTCATTGCCTTCGACAAGGAGATGCTGCAGGGAAAGAACTTCAAGGACTTCGGTGTCGCCATGCAGACGAAGTTCGGCAAGGCACAAGAGGTCTACGTCAACCAGAGCTATCTCGGGGTCAAGGAGAGGAAGCTCGATCACCTGCTCTGGCGGTCGAGCACCGGTGACGGGCTCAAGCTGGTGGATCGATCCGAGTTCTATGACGTGTACTGCCTGGTCTTGTACGACAACAGCGTCGAGCAACGCATGGCGTCCGCGCGCAAGGCGATCGAAGCTGCCCAGCCCAAGGGTTCAATGATCGACAGCGTGGTCGGGGGCAAGGAATCGGATCGCGACGAGAACGACAACGTGATCGATCGCATTACGGGCAAAGAGGTCTTCAAGCCCGGCGACCGGCGCGCTGCGCAGCAGAACATCACCGTGCCGTCCCCTGGTGCCCCTGCGCCTGCCGGCGACATCGACAAGTGACCCGGCGCCGGTAATCGGCGTGCCCGAATGCTGTGTTGCTTGACAGCGGCCGGGCGGCTCCGCAAAATGCGACCCTTTCCCAATGGCCAATATAAAGTCAGCCGAGAAGAAGAACCGACAGCGCATCAAGCGCCAGGCGCGCAATTCAGCCCAGAAGGCGGCGATGCGTACGGCAGTGAAGAAGCTGCGAGCCGCGGTTGCGGCCAAGGACGCGAAGCAGGCAGGTGAACTGCTCAAGTCAGCGACCACGCTCATCACCCGGCTTGGCGGGCGTGGCGCGATCAAGAAGCGCACCAGCTCGCGTCACGTGTCGCGGCTGACCGTCGCGGTCAACGCGCTGGCCAAGTAGTCCGGCGGCGGGCCGTCCGGGGCGGTGGCGCAGGTTGGCGAGCCGCGGGCCGGCCTTTCGGCCGGCCCAGCCCGACAGGCTCCAGCTAGTTTCCAGTCAGGAGCTTGAACTCGGTTCGGCGGTTCTTTGCCTTGCCCACCTTGGTTTTGTTGTCAGCGATGGGCTTCTCCGGGCCGTATCCGATCGCGGTCAGCCGCTCGGCCTTGATGCCCTTGTTGACGAAGTACTCCTTGACCGCATCTGCGCGCTTCTGCGACAGCTCCTTGTTGTGCTCGTCCTTTCCGACGTTGTCGGTGTGACCGCTGATCTCGATCCTGGTGTCGGGGTAGTCCGTGAGGACCTGGACCGCTTTGTCGAGCACATCGTAGGACTTCTTGGTGAGGTTGGCGGAATTGGTCTTGAAGGTGATCCCTTCGATAACGCCGGTGAACTTCTTCAGGGCGGCGGGCACCTCGTCCGGACATCCATCCTCATCCTGGTAGCCGTTGAAGGTTTCGGGCTCGTTCGGGCACTTGTCGATGTTGTCCGGAATGCCATCGCCGTCGGTATCCTTGGGCGGCGGGCAGCCGTTCTTCGTGGGATCGTCGTTCTTGGGGCCTGGCTCGGTCGGGCAGGCATCGTTGACGTCGAGGATGCCATCGCCGTCGGTGTCCTTGGGCAGCGGGCAGCCGTTCTTCGCGGGATCATCGCTCTTGGGGCCTGGCTCGGTCGGGCAGGCATCGTTGACGTCGGGGATGCCGTCGCCGTCGGTGTCCTTGGGCGGCGGAGGCGGCGGGGGCGGCGGGGGCGGCGGGGGCGTAGGCCGAGTCCCGCCGAACGCCAGGTATGCGGCCAGCAGGATCTCGTAATCGGGGGCGTGGAAGTGCCCCTCGTTGTACTTGCTGCTGTTCACAAACGCGGCGGGCGGGAACATGATGCGGCCGTCGAGGCGGAGCCCGAAGTTGTCGACAATCGGGAACTTCGAGCCCACGCCAACGTGGAACATGTCATCGGTGTCTTTGAAAGGTTCGCCGTTCGGACCGGGAGAACTCTTGGGGAACTCCGACAGCGCGCCCCACCCGACGAGGGCGAAGGGCCGAACGTAGCCGGTGTGGATGAAGTTCCCAATCACCTGCCCGCGGTAGCCGACAATGATCTCGCGCGTGCCGCCGCTGGCGTCGGTGTAACGCGTGTGGGTGGGCGAGATCATGCCTTCGAGTTCGACGCCCACCCAGGGAATGATGTTGTAGCTCAGGCGCAGACCGAAAGCCCCGCCCAAGTCAGGCGAATAGCCTTCGGGAGAGCCCACGTAGCGGCCGAGGCCGCTTTGTTTGTCGTAGAAATGCAGGCCACCAAAGATCCCGATCTCGAACGGCTGATCGAGCGGCGTTTCGTCGACAGCGGCTTTGTTTGCCGGGCTAGCCTCGGCGGCCATCGCGTACCTGGGCGCGCCGCCGGCCAGAGCAGCCAGCAATCCTGCGGTCAAGACACCCGAACTCAGCAACAACGTGTTTTTTCGACTCTTCATGCGATTTCCTTTCTTTTCCAAAACACAGCCATCTCCCGGCGGCTAGGCCGGCGCTACCCTCGGTTCGGCAATTCCCAGAACACGGAAACCTGGCACGAACCGGTGGCCTCGTCCCCCTCGCATCATGGACCGCAACAATGTCGGAGGATCGAGCGCGCGTCAACTGTCGCGATTTGCCCTGGATTCAGACAGTCCCCGCACGCCGGGGCGCTGCTTCTTCCGCCAACTGGCGCACCAGGCGGGTCAACTGGATCTCGGGATCCACGCGCGACGATTTGAGCGCGCGGTCGGCCTGGTACAGGCGTTCGAAGCTGCGACGAAGGGCAGCCTCGGACATGCGCCGCGCGGGAACCAGCACGTCGTCGAGGAAGAAGGGCGGCAGTCCCACCGCCGCAGCCATCTCGGCACGGGGCACGTTCGCAGCGGCCAGCTCTTTCGCGCGCCAGGTTTGCCGAAGCTGGCGCAGCAACATGGCCTGGATACGCAGGGGCGGCTCGCGGTTGCGGAGCATGTTGGTGACCAGGTCGAGCGCCCGCCGAGTGTCGCCCGTGCCGATGGCCTTGGTCAGTTCGAACACGTTTCGCTCGCGCGATTCCGGCACCAGATCCTCGACCTGGGCTCGGCTGATGCGAGCGGCCTTGCCGGCGTAGATCTGCAATTGCTCCAGCGCCTGCATGAGACGGCCCAGATCGGGGCCGGCCGCGTCGGCCAGCGCCTCGGCCGCATCGCTGTCGATGGTCATGCCGCGTGTCTTGGCTTCACGGGCGATGAACGGGCCCAACTCGCGATCCTTGAGCCGCGCGAATTCGTGAAGGTATCCGGCGCGCCGCAACGCCAGAAAGGCGCGCAGGCGGCCGTCGACCTTCTCGGCCAGCAGCACCAGGCAGGTGCTGGGATTGGGGTGGGCGGCGTAAGCCGCGAGCGGTTCGAGGGAGTCGGCCTTTACCTGCTCCAGGCCGCGGGCGATCACCAGGCGTTGCTTGGCAAACATGGGCAGGGTGCGGGCTGCTGCCAGAACCTCGACCAGGGCAACCTCCTTCAGGTCGAAGAGTTCGCAGTTGAGCCCCGAGGTGTCTTCCCCCCTTGCTCCCAGGATTTTGCGGCGCAAGACCGCCACGCAGCGGTCGACGAGAAAGCGCTCCGGGCCATGCAGACAGTACAGGGGCGCGATTTCACCGCGTTCGATGGAACGCAGCAGATCGGGTTCTTCCCGCGCAGGCACCAGATGGGCTTACCATATCCGCGCTACTTCAACACACGGATGCTGTCGCCGTCGACGAAATAGACGAGGGGCGGATCGACGCGGCCGTGGTCAGGACCGAAACGGATGTCGCCGGTCATCCCTTCGAAACGCCCGCTGGAGATCAGGCGCAGGACATCGGCGCGCGTGCGCGCCCCACGCTCGACCGCCCCGCGCAGGATGGACAGGCCGTCGTACCCGTAGGCGTCAGCAGCGGTCGGGTTGCTGCCATAGACATCGCGGAAGCGGGCCACGAAGTTTCCGCTGCGCGTGTCCTCGGCCGGGTAGTAGCCAGGACAGAGCATGGCGCCCTGGACGTAGCGTTCGGCGTTGCGGAGCAGTCGCTCGGAGAGGCTCAGGGCGGTGGAGAGCAAGAGAACCTCGCGCCGGCCGGAGGTCGGTGCGGTGGTCGACGAGGGCGCCACCAGTATGCGCGGCCGACGGGGCCAGATGTCAGCCACCGCCAGGGCCGGTGCGATGAGTTCCAGGCGCGCGGCCTCGTCGGGCACAAACAGGGCATCGAAGGCAAGCCTGCGCAGCTCATTCACCTGCGCGGAGAAAGACGTGGCGCCCGCGACATAGGTGACGTGCGCGACCAGCGTGCCACCACCGGCCGTCAGGGCATTCTTGAAGGCGCCGGCCAGGCGCTTGCCCGAGGCGCTGTCCGGCCCCAGCACCACGAAGCGGCGCGCCCCCAGCGCCAGCGCCCGCTGCGCCAACGCAGTGGCGCGTGACTCGGGCGCGTGGACCAGTTGGAACGCGGTGGTGCGGGAACCCGGCGCATGCTCGTCGAGCAGCAGGAAAGGCACGCCGTCGCGCGCGGCCAGTTCGATGCCGCGCGGATCAGGCGCGCCCAGAAGACCGATGACCGATTCCTCGCGCGCCAGCGACCAGGCCGCCGCACCCACGCCCGCGGTCCCGGCACGCTCGGCGGGAGCAGCGGCGTCGCGCACCAGGAGTTGATACGAGGACGGCTCGCCCGAGGGCATGGGATCGGCCATCACCAGCATTGCCCCGCGCAGAACCACCTCGCCCAGCCGGGCTTGCGCTCCCGACTGGGGAACCGCCAGGCCGAGGCGAAGCGGATCGCCGGACGCCGACCCTTGCAGGGGCGGATCAAATCCAAGCTTGCGCCGAGTGAGGCCGATGTCTTGCTCCAGCCTGACGGCGCCGGCTTCGTCGCCCCGGGCGCGCAACGCTGCCACGGCGTGCGCCCCGAGCATGGCGCGCACGAAGGGAGAGCGAGGACCATTCAGGGCGGACAGAGCGGCCTCGCCGGGAATCTTCTCGGCCAGTTCCTCGGCGCGGCGGCGGGCATAGGCGCGCTCGTTCTCCCGGGTCCCGTCGACGCTGCGGTACTCTTCCCACTGCTCGATGGCCGCAACTGGATCTCCGGTCCCGGCCAGGGCCTCGGCCGCAGCCGCGCGCAGAAGCAGCGGCGCATCGGGGTCGGTCAGACCTCCGACCAGCGGCGGTCCGGACGCGAGAAACTGACGCAGCAACGCCACCGCCATGACGGCGTTACCCAGTCGGCTGGCGGCGATTCCGAGAAGGAAGTCGAAGTCGGGCGTTCTTGCGCCCGCGCCAGCTTTCTCCAGCGTGACCTTCGCGCCGGCCTCGTCACTGGAAACGATCTGGACGCGCGCCAGAAGGGCAAGCGCAGCCGGACGCTGGCGATGGTCGGGATGGTTGACCAGGAAGGCCTCCAGCGCACCACGCGCGGTGGCTGGATCCGCGACGAAGGCCTTGCTGGCGGCCGCGCGGAAATCCGCGTCACCCCCGCGATCTTCTCGCGGCACGCCCGCGTCGGGCGCGCTTGCATCGGGCGAAGTGGGGACAAAGCTCTCCTGGCGGGCCTGCACCTGCCCGCTAGCGCAGCCAGCGAGCAAGAAAGCCGTGAGCACCCATGCGCGCATGGGTCGGTTCTACGCCACTCGCGCGTTCATGGGAACGGCGAAACCGTAGGCACCGCCCGCGCCCACGCGGATGAGGGTGTTGATGGTGATTCCTCCTTTGCTTGTTCAATCGGGCTGCGTCCCCACAAAGACCTGGAGACGAAGATAGAAGTTGTGGATACCTAGGCCCTGAAGCGGAATCTCGAAGATCGAGCCCGAGGGCGACATGGGCGGAATGTCGACGTCAACCATCTGTTCGTCTTCAATCATCCCTTGTTGCTGGCAAAACGCGCAAGGCGACATCCAGTCGCGCCCGGAACCGCCGCACTCCGGGCACTGACTGAAGACCGGAACGCCGATGGGCACCACACACCCGCGCCACGCCTCCTCGGGCGTGAGGTGCACTTCGAAATTGAGATCCTCAAGACGTTCGGACTTGGGAACCCCGAGACCGCTGAAGTTCCGCAGAAACCGGTCGACCATCGCTTCGAACGAAGGGCTGATGCTTTGCGGATTTCCGAGGACGCTGACCGGCTCACGGACCAGTGGTGTTGCGCGGCTGTCTACAGCCACATCACCGTTCTCCGCCTGCTCGAGTTCGCGGTTGTAGGCGCGGCGCTGCTGGGGATCCGACAGCACGTCGTAGGCTTCGGTGATTTCCTGGAAGGCACGCGTGGCCTCCGCTCCCGCCACATCGGGATGGAACCTTTTGGCGAGGTCGCGATAGGCCGCGCGTATGCCTCTGGGAGTCTCGGTATCAGAGACACCGAGGATCATGTAGTACGTCTTCCTTTCCATGTAGCTGACTCCTCCCGGTCAGCAGCACTTGAGAAAGATGACCCAGACAGGAATCAGCCGGTCCGCACCGTGATCTGGCGCGCCCGAGCTTTCTCGACCTTGGGCAGCTCGAGCCTGAGCACGCCGTCGGTGAGCTTGGCATCGATCTTGGCCTGATCGATGCTTTCTGCGAGCGTGAACTGGCGGAAGAAGGTCCCGGTCTGGTACTCACGGAGGACGTCCGACTCCTTCTCGCCTTCTGGGGCCGTAACCCGGCCGGTGAGCGTGAGCACGCTTTCGCGGAGATCGATATTGAGATCCGGAGCCTTCACGCCCGGCATGTCTGCCAACACCGTGATCGAGGTGTCATTCTCGAAGATATCGACGGAGGGCGTGAAGACGGGGCCCGTCCGCGTCTGCTCGGGAACGGCTGGCACGCCCGGCTTGTCGGCCTTCTGGATCTCCTTGCTGGTGTCCCTTGCCATGGTGGTTTCCTCCTTTCCCTTGGGCGCACTCATGTCTTCACCACGATCTGCCGGGGCTTGGCTTCCTCGGCCTTGGGCAGCGTGACGGTGAGGATGCCGTCGGCGTACTTGGCATCGACGCGCTCGGCATTGACGTCCATAGGCAGCGTGACCGTGCGGTTGAAGGAGCCTTCGGGCAGCTCCTTGCGGTGGTAGCTCACGCGCTCGTTCTCTCGCTGAATCTCGCGTTTGGCAGCGAGAGACACGCGGTTGCGCACCGCCGAGATCGAAATGTCCTTGGGCCTGATCCCGGGAACCTCGGCGCGTAGGTAGAAGTTGTTGTCGTCCTGGGTGATGTTCATTGGGGGCAAAACCCCCGCCCCCATATCACCGAACGTGTCCCCGTCGGCGGCATCGAGCAGGCGAAGCATCTCGCGCCGCAGACTATCGAAGTCGGCGAAGGGGGGATCGAACGTCGGCCGCGAGGGCCAGACCCTTCTAACGAGCATGGGTACCTCCTTTGGCTAGTTGTCCGAATGGAAGCTGCGATTCAGCCTCACTGCGCGCCCAAATAATCACGTCGGTTTTTCCGTCAAGAGGGGAGAACAGGGCGACCTGCGGTCACCCAAGGCCAGCGCTCCGCCCCGCAGCCCCGCGCGATCCGCAGATCGCACGGGAACACAACGCCCATGGTGCCCGGGCGTTGGCGGACATTTCTCGTCGGTGCCCGCCGTGGGCCACAGAACCGTCCAGGGTTCCGCCCCGAATCTTCAGATCATCGGCCGCCGACTTCTAGTTCTGCCGGGGCGGACGTCGCGTTCGCGTCTTTGTCTCCTCTTCGGGCAAACCCTCGACTGCCATGACCGCGCGAAGCTTCTTCACTTCTTCGGGGCTCAGGCGGGCCAGGTTTGCTTCTCCTCCCTCGTTGGTTGCATCGTTCCAGTCAACCGATCCCGGACGGATGTGCCGTAGCTGCATCGTCTCCCTCCCTCATTCTTCTTCGGCGGCGCCATTCTCCACGTCGCCACCTCGCCTTCCCAACCTTTGTGAACGAGAAGCTATTCCCAGAAGCTACGACAACATTTTCCCAGATCCGCCTGGGCTCGGACAGAAAAAATCGTGTAACGCAACGGGCCTGCGTCTGCGACATCTGCCGCGGCCTGCCCCGCGTGTGTTATGAAACTCGGCGCAATGAGAATTTCAAAGACCCTGATCCCGACGCTGAAAGAAGCTCCTGCCGAGGCTGAAGTGCCATCCCACATTTTGATGGTGCGCGGCGGATACCTGCGGAAGCTGGCCGCCGGCATCTATTCGTTTCTGCCGCTCGGCTGGCGCGTTGTGCAGAAGATTTCGCGCATTATTCGCGAGGAGATGAACCGGGCCGGGGCGCAGGAAGTTTTTTTGCCCGCGGTCATTCCGGGCGAGCTATGGCAGGAGTCCGGGCGATGGGATCACTACGGCGACCAACTGCTTCGCTTCAAGGATCGCAAGGGCGCGGACTTCGTCATCGGTCCCACGCACGAGGAAGTGATCGTCGATCTGGTCCGCCACGACGTGCGCAGCTACCGGCAGTTGCCGCTCACCCTGTTTCAGATCCAGACCAAGTTCCGCGACGAACTGCGCGCGCGCGCCGGCCTGATGCGCGGGCGCGAGTTCATCATGAAGGACGCCTATTCGTTCCACACCAGCGAGGAAGATGCCCTGCGCGAGTACAAGAACATGTACGACGCTTACACGCGCATCTTCACCCGCTGCGGCCTGGCCTTCCGCGCGGTCGAGGCCGACACCGGCGCCATCGGCGGCTCGCAGTCGCACGAGTTTCAGGTGCTGACCGAGACCGGCGAGGACGCCATCCTAGCTTGCGACAAGTGCGACTACGCCGCCAATGTCGAAGAGGCCAAGGCGCGCTTGGCGGCGCCGGCCCCGGCTGCGGCTGCGACGGCTGCTGCAGTCGAGAAAGTGGCGACGCCGGGCAAGCGCACCATCGAGGAGGTTTCGACCTTCCTCGGTTGCAAGGAGCAGGATCTGGTGAAGACGCTGATCTACCTGGCCGACGGAAAGCCGGTGGCGGTGCTGGTGCGCGGGGATCGGGTCGCCAACGACGTCAAGGTGAAGCGCACCCTGGGCTGCACCGATCTGGTTCTGGCCGCGGACAAGGCGGTGGAAGAAGTCACCGCCGCTCCGGTCGGCTTTGCCGGCCCGGTAGGGCTGCGCATTCCCATCTACTGCGACCACGAGGTGTGCGCGCTGCCATCCTTCGTGTGCGGCGCGAACGCCGCGGACCTGCACCTGCGCAATGTGGTGTCCAAGCGCGATTTTGTGCCCACCCAGTGTGGCGACTTCCGCCAGGCGGCGCTGGGCGACGCTTGCCCGCGCTGCGAGCACGGCCATTTCACCGGCTACCGCGGCATCGAGGTGGGGCAGGTGTTCTTCCTGGGCACCAAGTACTCGGCGCCCATGAAGTGCAACTTCCTCGACACCGACGGCAAGGAGAAGCCGATGGTGATGGGCTGCTACGGTATCGGCGTGACCCGCATCGCGGCTGCGGCCATCGAGCAGAACCACGATGCCGACGGCATCATCTGGCCCGTGCCCATCGCGCCCTTCGAGGTCAGCCTGCTTTCCTTGCAGGTTGGCGACGCGCAGGTGACCGCGGTGGCCGAGCGCCTGCACGACGAATTGCAGAGGGCGGGCGTAGACGTGCTGTACGACGATCGCGACGAGCGACCGGGCGTGAAGTTCAAGGACGCGGATCTCATCGGGATGCCGTATCGGATCACCGTGGGAAAGAAGGGCGTGGCCGATGGCGCAGTCGAGCTCAAGGCGCGGCGGTCGCCCGAGGTGGTGAAGGTGAAGATCGAGGATGTCGTGCGCGTGGTGACCGAGAAGGTCGAGCGCGAACGGGCAGGGGGGCTGGCGTGAGCGCGGGCGCGATTCCGGCGCGCGAGCGCGTGATCGTCGCACTGGACGTGCCTGACCTGAAAGCGGCGGGCGATTTTCTCGACCGGCTGGAGAGCCAGCCGGTCTTCTACAAAGTCGGTCTGGAGCTGTTCGTGGCCGAGGGCGCGCGGGCCATCGAGGCGGTGCGCGGGCGCGGAGGCAAGGTCTTTCTCGACCTCAAGCTGCACGACATCCCGGAAACCGTGGCGCGCGCGGTGTCCTCGGCCATGGCCCTGGGCGCCGAGTTGCTGACCCTGCACACCGCCGGTGGCCTGGCCATGATGAAGCACGCGGCTCAGGCGGCGCAAGGGCGGGCCAAGCTGCTGGGCGTGACCGTGTTGACCAGCCTGGCCGAGGATGATCTCCGCGCCGATGGCATTGGCGGCAGCATGCGCGAGGCCGTGGTACGACGGGCGAGGCTGGCTAGCCAGGCCGGGATCGCAGGCGTAGTGTGCTCGCCGCAGGAAGTGGCGGACGTGCGCCAGGCGTATCCGTCGCTGTTGCTGGTGGTGCCTGGAGTACGGCCGGCTGGCGCTGATGTCGGCGACCAGAAGCGCGTGGCCACGCCGGCCTCGGCCATCGCCGCCGGCGCGGACTATCTGGTCGTGGGCCGGCCCATTCGCGACGCCGCGAGCCCGGCAGCGGCCTTTGCCGGCATCGTTGCCGAGATCGCAGCAGCCGGGAAGTAGGCGCGTGGCAGAGGAACGAGCGTCGCGCGTCGTGTTCGGTGTACGGCCGGTCGAGGAGCTGTGCCGGGCGCGGCCGCGCGAGGTTGCCGTGGTTTACCTTGCCGAGGGGCACCGCTCGCACGAGATCGACGTGGCCGTGGCCGCGGCCAAGGATCGTGGCATTGCCGTCGAGATCCGGCCGCGCGCCCTGGTGGCCGGCTTGGCTGGCGCGCCGGCTCATCAGGGCATGGTGGCGATTGTCGGCGAATATCGCTACGCCCTCATCGCGGACATGCTGGCCGCGGCGCAGGCGGCGTCCGAGGCGCCGCTGCTCTTGCTGCTCGACTGCATCACCGATCCGCAGAATTTCGGCGCGCTGGTGCGCAGCGCGGAGGTGCTGGGCGCACATGGCGTGGTCATCCCCGACAAGCACGCGGCGCCGGTGACCGGATCGGTGGTCAAGGCCTCGGCTGGTGCGAGCGAACGCATGCGCATCGCGCGGGTTCACAATTTGCTCGGGACGATCGACTGGCTCGGATCGCAGGGCGTGCGCGTGTGGGGCGCGGCCGCCGAAAGGGGCGTGCCCTTGGCCCAGGCGGAACTGGTCGGCCCCACGGGTTTGGTGGTGGGCGCCGAGGGCCGCGGCCTGCGTGAGGCCGTGGCGCGTCGCTGCGCCGGGGTCGTGCAGATTCCCCAGCGCGGGCAGGTCTCCTCGCTCAATGCCTCGGCCGCCGGGGCGATCCTGCTCTACGAGGCCATGCGACAGCGTGGCAACGCACCCCCGTAGCGGCGACCACAACGGATTTGGCACGAGCGCCGGGTCTGCTAGATTTCCTTGCTCGGAGGTCAACTGCATATGTCGTCACGCATTCCCGTCGCTGTCGTTGGCGCCACTGGGCTGGCAGGCCAGGAGTTCCTGGTTTCGCTGGCCGGGCATCCCATGCTCCAGGTCGTGAAGGTCGCGGCGTCCAGTCGCTCGGCCGGCAAGACCATGGCCAATGCGGTCAAGGACGACAAGGGTGCCTCGCGCTGGTTCTGCACAGAGCCGCTTCCCGACGAGATGGCCGGGCTCAAGGTCGAGGATTCGGCCACCATGACAACCGACGGTGTGCGTCTGGTGTTTTCCGCTGTGGAGGCGGACGTGGCGCGCGAACTGGAGCCCAAGTGCGCGGCCACCGTGCCCGTGATCTCGACTGCCAGCGCGTTTCGCTACGAGCCGGACGTGCCGATCTTTCTTCCCGGAGTGAACTGGGATCACGCTGGTCTCATCGACGTCCAGCGCAAGAAGCGCGGATGGAAGGGGTTCATCACCCCTGGCCCGAATTGCACCACCGTGGGCCTGGCCATGACCCTGCGTCCGCTGGACATCGCGTTCGGCATCGAGCGCGTGATCATGACCTCGATGCAGGCGCTCTCGGGCGCGGGCCGCTCACCTGGCGTCACCGCCATGGACATTCTCGACAACATCATTCCCTACATCCCCAAGGAAGAAGAGAAGGTCGAGAAGGAGACCACCAAGATCCTGGGCAAGCTGGTCGGGGACGCCATCGTGCCGGCGCCGCTGGCCGTGTCCTGCACCTGCACCCGAGTGAACGTGCTGGAAGGCCACACCGAGTCGGTCTTCGTCCAGTTGAAGCGTCCCACCCATCTCGACGACGTGAAGGCCGCGTGGCGCGAGTTCGGCGCCGACCTGGCGGGCCTGGGTCTGCCCTCGGCGCCCAAACACCTCATCGCGATCCGCGAGGATCCCTATCGCCCGCAGGTGCGGCTGGACCGCGACGAGGAAGGCGGCATGGCCACCGTGGTGGGTCGCCTGCGCGAGGATTCCGCCCTGCCCAACGGCATCAAGTACATCCTGGTTTCGCACAATACCCGCATGGGCGCGGCCAAGGGCGCCATCCTGGTGGGTGAGTACCTGATCGAGAAGGGATACATTTCGTAGGTGAAGTCGCCGCTACAACGTTGCGTGCTTCTCCTGAATCGTCGCCGCCAGCTTATCGACGGCCTGCAGGTCGGCCTCGGTGGGAAGGCCCTTGATCTCGACTGGATCGAGAAACTCGACCTTGAGATTGCCGAGCAAGCCCTTGAGGGTCTCCACGGTCTTGCCGCCCCAACCCAGCGAGCCGATGACCGTGGCGAAACGTGCCTTGGGCCGTAGCATGTTGGCCACGTAGGCGGCGGACGCAGCGGCCGGGTGCGGCCCGGCCAGCACCGTGGACGTACCGATCACCACGGTCGCCGCATCCACCAGGGCCATGGCCATGTGCCCGAGATCCATCGTGGGCAGGTTGATGCGTGTGACGCCCACGCCTCGGGCGATCAACCCATCCACCAGCCGGTCGACCATGATCTTGGTGCTGCCGTGCATGGACACATAGGCTACCACGGCTTGATTCTTGGGCGGCTCCGCGATCCAGTCCTTGTGCGCGTCCAGGATGAACTGCGGTCGGCGATACACCGGGCCGTGACTGGGCGCGATCATGTCCACGCCCAGGGATTCGATCTTCGCGATGTAGCCGGGCAGGCGCGCACGGAACGGCATCATGATCTCGGCGTAGTAGCGCTTGGCGGCCGGGTAGGCTTGCGCTTCGTCGTCGGCGAAAAGGTCGCTGGTCGCGCGGTGGGCGCCGAGAAAATCACAGGTGAAGAGGATCTTGTCTTCGCGCAGATGGGTGAACATGGTCTCCGGCCAGTGCACCCAGGGCGCAAAGATGAACTGCAGGGTGCGCCCGCCCAAATCCAACGTGTCGCCGTCCTTGATCAGGGTGACGGCCTCGGCCGGCAGGTGGACGTGCATCTTGAGCAGGTCGGCGCACTTCTGGTTGGTCACCACCTTGGCCTCGGGGAAGCGAGCCAGCACTGCCGGCAAGCTGCCTGAATGGTCTTGCTCGGCGTGCTGCGCGACCACGTAGTCGAGCTTGCTCACGCCCGCGGCAGCCAGGTTGACGAACAACTCGTCGGCAAAGACGCGGTCGACCGTGTCGAGCAGAACCACCTTGTCGCGGCCCTTGACCAGATAGGCGTTGTAGCTGGTGCCGTCGGGAAGCGGAATGAGGTCGTCGAACAGCGGCTTGTCCCAGTCGAGGACGCCCACCGCATGAACACCGGGCTTCAGGGTTCGCGCTGCCATGGCTGTGTCTCCTTTTCGCGCTAGGCGGGGGAAAAGTTGTCCTTGCCCAAGCCGCAGGTCGGACACACCCAGTCCTCGGGCAGATCCTCGAACGGCGTGCCCGGCTTGATGCCGCTGTCCGGATCGCCCACGGCCGGATCGTATTCGTAGCCGCAGGCGTCGCACACGTACTTTTTCAATTTGTTGTCAGCCATAGCCGCCAAGGACTAGCGTTCTTTGCGCCAGGTTTCAACGCCCGTCAATCTCGCCGCGCCTGCACGTTGACAGAGGGGCAGGGCAGGGCAAGGATTGTGGACTGTGAGGACTCCGCGATGAAGTGTGTGGCCTTTCTGATGACCTTTCTCGTCGGCGGTTGCGCCGGCTGCCTGAAGAAATCGGAGACGCGGCCCGCCGCACCCGCGCCCGCAGCGCAACCGGCTGTCGCCGCCTCGGCTCCTGCCCCGGCGTCGGACGCAACCCACCACATCCGGCGCGCGCAGATGGCCGGTTCCTGGTACTCGGAGAACAAGGACCAACTGGCGGCCGAGGTGGACGGGCTGTTTGCCGAGGCCAAGCCGCCCAAGATCGACGGCAAGATCATCGCGCTCATATCGCCGCACGCGGGCTATCGCTTCTCGGGCAAGGCCGCGGCGGCGAACTACCTGCTGCTGCGCGGTCAGGATGTCCGCCGGGTGGTGCTGCTGGCCATCTCGCACCACTATCCGCTGCGCGGCGCCTCGATTCCCGACGTGACCGATTTCGAGACGCCGCTCGGCCTGGTGCCAGTGGATGGCAAGGCCGTGGCTCGGCTGCGGCGCAGCCCGGTGGTGAGCAGCGTGATGCGCGCGGAAGAGGGCGAACATTCCTTGGAGATCCAGCTTCCCCTGCTCCAGCGCGCCCTGCCCAAGTTCGCTCTGGTCCCCATCCTGGTGGGCCACATGAGCGATCGGGACTATGTGGATCTGGCCGCGGCTTTGGCCGAGATCGTGGACAGCCACACCGTCGTGGTGGCCTCCAGCGACTTCACCCACCGGGGCGCGAATTACGGATACGAGATCCCCGACGGCCCCGGCGATCTGCCGGCCCGCCTGACGCGGCTCGATCAAGGGTCCATCGATCAGATCACCAAGCTGAGTCGGCCCGGCCTGCTCGCCTACGCCGAGAAAACGGGCACCACCATCTGCGGTCTGCACCCCATTGCTTTGCTGCTGGAACTGCTGAGCCGTTTTCCGGGCAGCAAGCCCCACGTCGTGAGTCACTACACGTCAGGCGACGTCACTTCCGACTGGTCCAGCAGCGTGACATATATAGGTATGGCATTCACGGGCAAGTGGCGCGAGGAGTCGAAGCTCGATGAGGCACGCGAGGCTGGCGAGAGCGCGTTCCCGCTCGCGGACGACGACAAGCGCACCCTGCTGCGCCTGGCACGTTTGTCGATCGAGGCGTCGGTGCGCAGGGGGCGCTTCGATCCCAATGGCATCGCCTCCATTCCCGTGACGCCGTCGCTGGAGCGCAAGGCCGGCGCGTTCGTCACATTGAAGTGCAAAGGCGGCTCCGACGGCACATGCACGGGGAAGGGCGATGAGCTGCGCGGCTGCATCGGCACCCTGGAGCCAAGCTCGTCGGTGTACGACGTGGTGGCCCGTCGCGCGGCCAGCGCCGCCCTGGAGGACACGCGCTTTCCCCACTCGGTCACCGTCGAGGAACTGCCTTTCATCACGGTCGAAGTTTCAGTGCTCACGCCCCCGCGGCCGGTGAAGAGCGCCGACGAGATCGTGATCGGTCGCCACGGCATGATCCTATCAGTGGGATGGAATCGCGCTACCTTCTTGCCGCAGGTGGCGCCGGAGCAGGGTTGGGATCGCGAAACCACCCTGCGCCACCTGGCCCAGAAGGCCGGGCTGCCCGCCGACGCGTGGAAGAAGGCCGAGTATCAAGTGTACGAGGCGATCGTCTTTTCGGAAGGGGAATTCAAGTAGAACGTCACGATCTTTGCCCCGGCGTCTCCCGGTTTTGCAGGCTATGCTTTTGCTGTGTCTGGGGAACGAATCGACGCTGACCGTCGACAATTTCTGCTCACCATGGGCTCGCTGGCAGCGGTGGCTACCGGGTGCAGTTCGTCTTGTGGCAGCATGCGGCCAGCGGAGAATTCACCCAGCAGCGCGCCGGCCAGCGCGACTGCCGCGAATCAACCGGCGCCGCCGTTAAATCCGCGCGTGGTGGTGGTGCGAGCCAAGCAGCCCCTGACTCACGGCTACGATGCCGACCGAGGCGCTATGCGCGCCATGCTGGGCGCAGGTCTTGCGGCTTTGGCGGGCACGCGGGATGCTGTGGCCGGATTGCGCCGGTACTTCCGGCCGGGTGAGACAGTGGGCTTGAAGATCAATGGACTGGCCGGCCGCAATGCGGCCACCCATGTGGAATTGGTCGACGAGTTATCGGCGTTGTTGCAGCAAATGGACATTGGCGGCCATCAGCAAGTCGCCTTTGATCGTTTCGCCTCTGACCTGACCGCGTCGGGCTTCAAGCTCAATGAGCGCGGTGACAGCTACCGCTGCACTGGCAACGAAGCACTTGGCTACGAGGAGGAGCCGACTGTCATGCCGTCGTCGGCTTCCCGGCTGGCGCGCGTGCTCACCGAACGCGTGGATACGGTCCTGAATCTGCCCGTGCTCAAACAACACATGCTGTCGGGAATGTCGGGCGCGCTGAAGAACCAATTCGGCTGCATTCACAATCCCAACAAGATGCACCTCGATAAGTGCGACCCCTACATTGCCGAGGTCAATGCCTTGCCCGCGATCCGAAAGAAGCAGCGTCTGATTGTAATGGACGCGCTTCGCCCTGTGGTTGACAACGGCCCCAGCTACCAGCCGGGCATGGCCGAGGTAGCCAATGCTTTGCTGTTCGCGGTCGATCCCGTGGCAATCGACGTCGTGGGATTGGAGCTGCTGGAGGACTTGCGCCGCAAGCGCGGCCTGCCAGCGCTCGACAAGGTCGATCTGGCGCCGACCCACATTCAAACCAGCGCCAAGCTGGGCCTGGGCGTGGGTGATCGCGCAGCCATCGACGTGGTGTCAATCGAGGTCTGATCATGAACTTCTCTCGTCGGGATTTCGTTCGGGGTTGCGCCGGTTCGGGCTGTGCATTGGCGGTGGGAGGGTCGTTGGGTGGTTTGGCCTTCTTGCGTTCACGGCCGGCACGCGCGGGCGAGACGCCGCGGCCGCACCCGGCGCGCTTCTGGAAGAAGCTGGACAACAAGCGGGTGCAATGCCAGCTCTGCCCCAAGCAATGCCTGGTCGAGGATCGAGAGCGCGGCTTCTGCGGCGTGCGCGAAAACCGCGGCGGCGAGTACCTGACCCTGGTGTGGGGCCAGCCCTGTGCCGTGCACGTGGATCCGATCGAGAAGAAGCCACTCTTTCATTTCCTGCCCGGCAGCCGCGCCTTTTCGCTCGCCACCGCGGGCTGCAACCTGGAATGCAAGTGTTGCCAGAACTGGGACATCTCGCAGTCGCGTCCCGAGGAGGTGGACTGGCACTGGATGCCGCCCGAGGAAGTCGCGCGGCGGGCGCAGGCGGAAGGCGCCTGCGTGACCTTCACCTATTCCGAGCCCATCGTGTTTCTCGAATACTGCATCGACACCGCGGTCGCGGCCCAAAAGCTGGGCGTGCGCACCACCATGGTCACGGGCGGTTCGGGCGAAGTGGAACCGATGAAAGAGGCGTGCAAGGTCCTCGACGCGGTGAAGATCGATCTCAAGGGCTTCACCGAGGACTACTACCGCAAGCTATGCAAGGGGAAACTCGCGCCGGTGTTGAAGACCATCGAGACGGTGCACGAAAGCGGGGTCTGGCTGGAACTGGTGCACCTGTGTATTCCGGGCGCCAACGACAGCGAGCCCGAGATCCGCGACATGTGCCGCTGGGTGAAGGCCCATCTTGGCGTGGACGTGCCCGTGCACTTCACGCGCTTTTCACCGCAGTACCAGATGAAGAACGAGCCGCCCACGCCCTTCGAGACGCTGATCCGCTGTCGTGACATCGCTCTGGGCGAGGGACTGCACTACGTCTACACCGGCAACGTGCCCGGCATCGAGGGCGAACACACCTACTGCCCGCGCTGTCACAAGGTGGTGGTGGCTCGCCACGGCTTTCACGTGGAATCGATGGACCTGAAGTCTGGGCACTGTGCCTTCTGTGGCCAATCCATTCCTGGCATCTGGAGTTGAACGGTTGGCCTGGCGCGGTTCGAAGCCGCTTTGCCTAGGCGGCGTGGTTTGCCTGTGGATGGCGGGCGTCGTCGTGGCCAGCAGCGCTTGTCGCGCGAAAGACGCCAAGGTGCATCGCTTGCCCAGCAAGGTCGATCCGGCGGCGCTGCACGCACGCTTCGGCGACGCGCTCTATTCACAGGATGACGAGGAGACGCTGATCCGCGCCTTCTTCGACGATCGCCGCGATGGCGTGTTTCTCGACGTGGGCGCCGGCGATCCGGTGAAGAACAGCACCACGTACTATTTGGAAAAGCACCTGGGTTGGCGCGGGATCGCCGTGGATGCGCTGGCCGAATACGCCGCCGACTACGCTCGATTGCGGCCGGCCACGCGCTTCCTTTCCTATTTCGTCGGCGACAAGAGCGGCGGTGCGCGCGATTTCTATGTCAGTCAGGAAAAGGACTTCTCGTCGGGAACTGGCGACGATCCGCGCGGCGGGAACTACCAGAAGCGGCAGGTGTCCACCATCACGCTGGATGACTTGCTCGCGCGCGAAGGCGTCACGCATGTCGACTTCCTGTCGCTCGACATCGAAGGCGCCGAGCCGGCTGCTCTGGCCGGGTTCTCGATCGGCCGCTATCAGCCCGCTTTGGCTTGCGTCGAGATTCACTCGGCCGAGCACGGCCGCGCCATCAGCGAGTACTTCACTCTGCACGGCTATCGCGAGATCACCGCCTATCGATCGATGGACCCGATCAATCGCTACTTCGCACCGGCGCCCTAGGAAGCCCATCATGTCGAACGACACTTTTGTCCGCGCCACGCCCAGCGACATTCCTGTTCTGCAAGCGCTGGCGCGCGAGATCTGGCGGGCGCACTTTCCCGAGATCATTTCCATCGAGCAAATCGAGTACATGCTCGACCGCATGTACGCGGCGGAGGCGATCGACGAGGAGATGCGCGCTGGCACCCGTTGGGAACTGATCCGCGAGGGCGTCGAAGCCGTCGGCTTTCTCTCCTATTCGCACGTGCCGGAGACCGCGCTGGTCAAGCTGCACAAACTCTACCTTCGGCTGGACCGGCACGGGCGGGGATTGGGCCGGGCCAGCCTGAGCCACGTGATGGACGTCGCCGCGGCTCTGGGGGCGCGCGAGGTGTCGCTGTACGTGAACAAGAATAACCTGAAGGCGATTCGCGTTTACGGGCGTGCGGGATTCACCATCGCCGAGTCCGTGACCAGCGACATTGGCGCCGGTTTCGTGATGGACGACTATCGAATGACGGTACCCTGCGCGCGAAGGTAGGCGCGCTCTAGCCCTGCGCCGCTTGCAGCGCGCGCTGGAAAGCGGGCAAGGCACGTTCGATGGTGTCGAGCGGCACGGTCAGGGACAGCCTGATGAAGCCGCTGCGGCCGAAGCCCGCGCCAGGAACCGCCAGCACGCCCGGCTTGACCAGCAGACCCACGAACGCCACGTCGTCGGGAATGGGCGTCTTGAGAAAGACGTAGTAGCCACCCTCGGGCTTGCTCACTTCATAGCCAGCCGCGCTCAAGCCGGCGCACAGCACGTCGCGCTTGTGCTGGTAAGCGGTTGCGTCCACGCAGGCATCGGCCGCTTCGGCCATGACCAGTTGCCACAGTGCCGGGGCGTTCACGAACCCAAGCGTTCGGTTGGCGAAAGTGCAGGCCGCCGCCATCGCCGGCCAGTCAGGCAGGCGCGGCGACAGTGCGAGAAACCCGATGCGCTCACCCGCCAGGGCCTGCGCCTTGGACCAGGAAAAGCAGATGGCAGTTTGTGAAATCAGCGAGGCCACTTCGGCCTGCTTGCCGCCGTCGTAGACCAGGCTCTTGTAGGGCTCGTCGCTGATGACCAGGGGTGGGTTGGGCAAACGCGCGAGCATGGCTTCCAGATCGCGCAGCAGCGCCGCGGGATAGACGCGGCCGGAAGGATTGTTGGGCGTGTTCAGGATGATGCCGCGGGTGCGCGGAGTGATGGCCGCGGCGATGCGGTCGACATCGGGCAGGCACCCGGCGTCGGTTTCGACCACCACCACGCGGCCGCCGTGATTGGCCACGTAGAAGGGATACTCGGCGAAGTAAGGGGCCAGCAGGATGACCTCGTCGCCCGGGTCGAGAATCGATTTCAGGATGACGTTGCAGGCGGCTGCCGCGCCCGAGGTCATGCACACGTGCTCCGCGGCAAAAGGCAGTCCGACTTCCCGGCGCAACTTGTCCGCGATAGCCGCGCGCACTTCGGGAAAGCCCGGGTTGGGCATGTAGCCGTGGCTGTGCAGCCGGCCTTCTGCCACCACCCGGCGCAAGGTCGCCAGGGTCAGGGCAGGTGGTTCGACCTCGGGATTGCCGAGGGTGAAGTCGAAGATGTTGGCCTCGCCGCGCTCCTTCTTCAGGCGCGCGCCCTCCTCGAACATGCGCCGGATCCACGAGGCGCGTTCAAGCTGTAGGGCGATGCACCTCGCGACAGCCATCAGCGGTTGAACAGATCGTTCTTCGCCAGCACGTTGATGCCGCCGGCCTGCAGGCACTGGATGGCCGCGTCGGGATCATCGAAGCGGAAGATGAGCACGGCCCGCTCGCCGTGACCGAAGGGAAAGGCGTACATGTACTCGATGTTGATCCGGGTTCGCTCGAAGACGGACAGGATCTTGGCCAGCCCGCCCGGGCGATCCTCCACTTCCACTGCCAGCACCTCGGTGGACTTGACCACGTAGCCCGCCGCCGTGAGTACCTGCGTGGCCCGGGCCGGGTCGGACACGATGATGCGCAAGATCCCGAAGTGCTGCGTGTCCGCAACCGACAGGGCCCGGAGGTCGACGCCGTTTTCCGCCAGCAGGCGGCAGGGCGCGGCGATGTGGCCCGGCTTGTTTTCCGCGAAAATCGAGAGTTGTTGAATTTTCATGTCTGGCCTCGCTTGTCGATGACCCGCTTCGCCTTGCCTTCGCTGCGTTGGATGGTTTGCGGTTCCACCAGCGTGATCTTGATGCGGATGCCGAGCACCCGCTCCAGCGTCTCGGCCAGCTTCTCCTCCAGCGCCTCCAGCGCGCCCACCCGATCGCTGAACACCTGGGCCGTGACCTCGACCTGCACCTCGACCTGGTCCAGGCCGTGCTCGCGCGTGAGGATGATCTGGTAGTGGGGCAGGGTGCCTTCCACCTCCAGCAGCACGCTCTCGATCTGCGACGGGTACACGTTGACGCCGCGGACAATCAGCATGTCGTCGCTGCGTCGGCCGATGCGGCGCATGCGCCGCAAAGTGCGGCCGCAGGCGCAATCCCCGGGGATGAGAGCCGTGATGTCGCGCGTGCGGTAGCGGATCATGGGCATGGCCCACTTGGACAGGGTGGTCAGCACCAGTTCGCCCTCTTGCCCGTTGGGCAGCACGCGTCCGCTGTCGGGATCGATGATCTCGGGGTAGAAGTGATCCTCGAAAATGTGCAGGCCGTCGTGGCACGGGCACTCGATGGCCACGCCCGGGCCGATGATTTCCGAGAGGCCGTAGATGTCGAAGGCCTGGATGCCGCTCGCGCTCTCGATGTGCCGTCGCATGGAATCGGTCCAGGGCTCGGCGCCGAACACGCCCACCCGCAGGGGCAGCGATTTGAGGTCCACGCCCAACTGGGACGCGCGGTCGATGATGTGCAGAAAGTAGGTGGGCGTGCAGCAGATGGCGGTGGCGCCAAAATCCTTCATCACCATGATCTGCCGGTCGGTGTTGCCGCCGGAAATGGGAATCACGGCGGCGCCGATGCCCTCGGCCCCGTAGTGCGCCCCCAAGCCGCCGGTGAAAAGCCCGTAGCCATAGGCGTTCTGCACGATGTCGCCCTCGTGCACGCCGCAGGCGGCAAGGCTGCGCACCATCACCGAGGTCCACACCTCGACGTCTTGCTTGGTGTAGGCGACCACGATGGGCTTGCCGGTGGTCCCGCTGGAGGCGTGTACGCGCACCACATCGCGCAGCGAAGTCGCGAACAGACCGAAGGGATAGGTGTCGCGCAAGTCGGCCTTGCTGGTAAAGGGCAGGCGCGCGACATCGTCGAGGGTTCGGATGTCAGCCGGCACCAGCTTGAGGCTCTGCATGCGCTGGCGGAACAGCTCCACGCGTTCGGTGGCGTGGGCCACGATGGCCTGCACCCGATCGAGCTGCAGCTTGCGCAGCAGGGGCGCGGGCACGAAATCGGGCGCGCTGGCCGGATGGTAGGTCGGCTTTCGGTCTTGCGAGGGCGAGGTCATGGGTTCTTTCCGATGGCGAAGGCCTGCAGGTTGGCGGCGTGCAGTTTCTCGGGCAGGGCGGCCCTGATGGCCGCGTGCCAGAGATTGTCTGCAAGATCGAGGTGGCGAGCAAGCACTCCGAGCAAGGCCACGTTCAGGCTGCGTTTGTTGGCCAGACGCGCCTCGTCGACCAGGCCCGGGTGAATCAGGACTCCGCCCGCCTTGAGCACCGGCCGCGCCACCTCGACCTGGCTTGCGGCCAGGACCACCAGGAAATCCGCCTCGCCCGTCGGCACCATGGGCGAGAAGACACGTTCGCCGAAGCGCACGTCGCTGGAGACCGAGCCACCCCGCTGGCTCATGCCGTGAATCTCGCTCTTCTTCACGTCCCGTCCCGCGCGAAATGCCGCGTCCGCCAGGATGCCCGAGGCCTTGAGGACGCCCTGTCCGCCCAGGCCAGCCACCACCACGTTGACCACGGCGCTACTTTCCTGCATTGGCTTTCTTCTCCCGGATCTTGATGGCGCCCGCAGCCAGCAAACACGGCCGGCGCGCGATGATCACCGACAGCTCGTCGCGGCCCAGGGCGTCGCGCAGCACGCGCGTGATGGCGTCCGAGTCGGCAATGGGGTCGACGATGAGCACGTTCTTGATGCCCAGCATGCGCGCCAGATCCTCGAACACCACGCGGCCGGTTGGCTCGTGGTCGAGCCGGCGTCCAGTGCCCGGGTGTTCCTGCATCCCGGTCATGGCCGTGGTGCCATTGTCGAGGATGACCAGCACGTGCCCCGTGGCCGGCGGGTTGTAGACCATTTCCACCAGGCCGGTGATTCCGCCGTGCACGAAGGTGGAATCGCCGATCACGCTGACCACCTTGCGCGCTTGCTCGGGCGGCAGGCTGTGGCGCAGGCCCAGGCCCACCCCGATGGCCGCGCCCATGCACACGCAGGTGTCCATGGCGGAAAAAGGCGGCAGCACGCCCAGGGTGTAGCAGCCGATGTCGCCGGCCACGATGCAGCCCAGATCGCGCAGCGCCTCGAACACGTTTCGGTGCGGACAGCCCGGGCACAGCTCGGGCGGCTTGCCCGCCGGCAGCGCCGGCTCGGGCGAAACATCGCCGGCCACGATCCGGCGCACGCGGCTGACGTTCAGCTCGCCGAAACGGTACATCTCGGGCTTCTGCTCGACCGCGATGCCGGCCGTGCGCGCGGCTTCGTACAGGTACGGATCGCCCTCTTCCACCACCAGGCAACGATCCACGCTGGCGGCGAAGCGGCGCATGGTCTCGATGGGCAGGGGATAGGAAAGGCCGATCTTGAGCACGCGCGCCTGCGGCGCGGCCTCTCGCACGTGCTGGTAGGAAATCCCCGACGTGACGATCCCCAAGGCTCGCCCACCGTCGATAATTTGGGTGGGGCCATCGGTTTCATTCCAGGTCGCGATTTCAGCCAGCTTGGCGCGCAGGCGGTGGTGCGCGGGCCGCGCGTAGGCCGGGATCATCACCCGGCCGGGAACGTCGCGCACGAAACTCGGGGCTGGCGCGGGCCCGAGCTGACCCTTGGTCTGCACCAGGGTCGCCGAGTGACACACGCGCGTGGTCATGCGCAGAAGCACCGGCACGTGCCAGCGCTCGGAGATCGCGATGGCGAGCAGGGTGAAGTCGTAGGCATCCTGCGAGTCGGACGGCTCCAGCATGGGCACGCCAGCCGCCACGGCGAAGCGGCGGTTGTCCTGCTCGTTCTGGCTGGAGGCCATGCCCGGATCGTCGGCCGACACGATCGCCAGGCCGCCGGTCACGCCGGTGTAGGCGACCGTGAACAGAGGGTCGGCCGCCACGTTCAGGCCCACGTGCTTCATGGTGACCAGGGCGCGCGCACCCGCAAACGCGGCGCCGATGCCGACCTCCAGCGCTACCTTCTCGTTGGGCGCCCACTGCGCCCGGCCGCCCAAAGCGTCGAATGCCTCAAGAATTTCCGTCGACGGCGTACCTGGATAGCCGGTGCCGAGCGCCACGCCGGCGTCAAGCGCAGCCTGGGCCACGGCTTCGTTGCCGCTCGCGAGTCGGCGTTCGGAATTGTGCTGGGGCATGAAACTTCAGCCTCGAAAAGTTAGTTTTGTCCTGTCTAGCCTCCGACGGCAAGGGGGTAGGGCAGCCAGCAACCGGTTGCATCACGCATCGTCATGAGGCACAATGATGCAAGGTGAGGCATGAAGGCAATCACGGTCAGAAACCTGCCTCCTGCGGTCGCGCGCACCATCCGTGAGCGTGCGTCGAAAGAGGGCATCAGCACCAACAGAGCGGTCATCTCCCTGCTGGAGGAGGCGACCGGCCGCAAGCGACCGCGGGTTGTGGCGCCGCTGCATCACGAACTGGACGTCCTCGCCGGCGCCTGGAGCCGCGAGGAATCGCTTGAGTTTGAACGTGCGTTGCACGCGCAGCGGACCGTAGACCCGGAACTGTGGAAGTGACCCGCATTCTGGCCGACACCTCTGCCTACTCGGCCTTCTTCAGGGGGCATGCCGGCGTCAAGGCGCTGTTTCAGAAGGTCGATGAGATCGTCCTTAGCCCGGTCGTGCTCGGAGAATTGCGGGCCGGCTTCATGGCAGGGGCACACCGTCGCAAGAACGAGCGCGAACTGGACCTATTCCTGAGATCGTCTCGGGTTTCCGTCGCGTCCCTCGACGAAGAAACCGCGGGGTGCTACGCGGCTGTTGTTCACGGCTTGCGCCTCGCGGGCACGCCTATCCCGACCAACGACATCTGGATCGCCGCCTCGGCGATGCAGCACGGCTTGCGGGTGATCACCACGGACCGACACTTCGCGAAGATCCCGCAGATCCTCTGCGATGTTCTGTCGACGGACTAGCCTGTCCTGAGCAGCGCGCCCACCGCCCAGTCGTAGTCGGGCCGCGTGCCATCCCACAGGGGCAGGTTGCTGTCCGCCCCAAGGTCCAGCCCGCGGTCGCCAGAGCGCGACAAGACCTTCCCTCTCAATATTTCCGATTTTGAGGCCCCCAAAGGGAAGTCCCTCTTGGTCAAAGCTATTTCGATCGTCGGGGGCGATTCCAACTGACGCCAACGCCACCAATCCCCTCTGCCCGCGACACGCTTCGCCTGTAGTGTTCATAGGCATCATGAAAGTATGGCGTGCACGGGCAGGTCGCGGCTTCGGAGGATAGGAGCATCTATCGGCGGTCTGGTGGGTTTCGCGCGGCAGGGGTTCGGCGTCGCCTGGACGGCGGGCAGGTGGCCGCGCGATTGCAAGTCTCCTCGGTTTAGCTCATGGCCGTTGGTACCATGTGCCGGCAGCGACAGGAGGTGAGCGGATCGACCTTGGCCTCTATGATCTCCGTGGTCAGGAGCGAGAGGGCGGCTCCGAAGTGATGGCGAGCGATTGCGATGTCACTCGCGTTGCTGCAGCCGCGGACTGCCTCCTTTACGCACGACATCGCTGCCCGCTGGCAGACATAGGCGATGTCGGCGCCCGTGAGCCCTTGGGCCGCGCCGGCCATCTCGGCGGCGAGTCGGTCGGGCAACAGCCGCGGGTCCAACTTGAGCCCGCGCAGGTAGTGCTCGAACATGTCCGCGCGCCCGCGCTTGTTGGGTAGCCCCATCCACACGATCTGGTCGAAGGCTGGCCGGCACCTTCTTCCACTAGGCTGCCATTCTCGGCCTTTGAAAAGATGGGTGTGTCCCACATGACCCGTCAATGGCGGGCACCTTTCCGATCGCGCCGACGTAGAGCCTGGGTTCTGTGACCGGGATCTTCGTGCTGGTCACCACCAACCGCCCCGAGCACATCGACCCAGCCGCCACGACCCAGCCGTCACGGAAAGGTGACGTTTGGGGCCGTCGACCAGACGCCATCGCAGACGTTTGCCTTCGCGTTCCTGACAGACAAAGACTCCTATCTCTTGCAGGACCACAAGGTCGCGATAGACGGTGCGCTCGGTACATCCGAGTTCAGCAGCGGCGTGCGGGACGGACAGTTCACCGCCTTGGTCGAGCAGACGAAGCAACCGCTGCTGCCGAGCCAAGGAACTGCCGCGCATCGGGGCTTAGTGTACGCCTGGTGCATTGCGGCGGTCAAACGCGGCCGGCAAGGGGTAGGGCATCCGCATCGTCACCCCGCGCGCCTTTCTCCAAGGGTTGTCGCCCTAGCAGGGCAAGGCAGCGGCCTCGAACTTTGCCATTACGCGCCAGGTTGAGGTGTTTCTACCGCGTATATTCCCGAGCACGTATCGGTTTCGCCAGTATCTCTTGCGGGCAAATTCTTGCTTGCCTACGCAACAAGGACTTTTCTTGGATTTGAACTATAGGCAACGTGGCGGACATGAACTCTGGCGATACCGCATGGCTCCTGGTTTCAACCGCACTCGTTCTTCTGATGGTGCCTGGCCTGGCCCTGTTCTATGGCGGGCTGGTGCGGCCCAAGAATGTGCTGTCGACCTACATGCACAGCTTTGTGGCCATGGGGTTGATCACGCTGCAGTGGGTGGCGTTCGGCTACTCGCTGGCTTTCGGGCCTGACCAGGGCGGCGTCATCGGCGGCTTTTCGTTCGCGTTCCTTCGCGGCGTGGGCCTGGAGCCGCGGCCAGGCATGACGATCCCGCACCTAGTGTTCATGGCGTATCAGATGATGTTCGCCATCATCACGCCGGCGCTGATCTCGGGCGCCTTTGCCGAGCGCCTCAAGTTCTCGGCCTACGTTCTCTTCACGCTGTTGTGGAGCACGCTCATCTACGATCCGCTGGCCCACTGGATGTGGGCTGACGGCGGCTGGCTGCAGAAGCTGGGCGCACTCGATTTCGCGGGCGGGGTCGTGGTGCACGTCAGCTCGGGCTTCTCCGCGCTGGTCTTTGCCCTGGTGCTGGGCAAACGCCTGGGCTATCCGCGTGAGCGCATTCTGCCGCACAACCTGACCATGGTTCTTCTGGGCGCGGGTCTGCTCTGGTTCGGCTGGTTCGGCTTCAACGGCGGCAGCGCTCTGGCTGCCTCGGGCGTGGCTGCGCTGGCTCTGGTCAATTCGCAACTGGCCGCGGCCATGGGGGCCATGGTGTGGATGGTGGTGGACATCATTCGCTATGGCAAGGCCTCGGCCCTGGGATTTGCGTCCGGCTTCATCGCGGGCCTGGCCACGGTGACGCCGGCCTCGGGTTACGTCGGGCCCATGGGCGCGCTGGCCATCGGCGCTGCCGCGGGCTTGGCTTGCTACGGCGGCGTCATGCTCAAGGCCAAGCTCGGGTACGACGACACCCTGGACGCCTTCGGCGTTCACGGGGTGGGCGGCGCGATCGGTACCATTCTGCTGGGTGTGTTCGCCTTGCGCGTGTGGAACCCGGCGGGCGCCGACGGTTTGATGACCGGCAACGCGGCCTTCTTTGGCAAGCAACTGCTCGCCGTGGGCGTTGGCATCGGCTACGCGGTGGTGGGCACGTTCGTGCTGCTCAAGCTCGTCGACGCGGTCGTCGGTTTGCGAGTGGGCGCCGAGGAAGAACACGAAGGCCTGGACATCAATCTGCACGGCGAGGAGGGCTACAACATGGGTGTGGGCGTTTCGTCGCAAGGCCGCGCCGAGGTCTTTGCCGAAGCGGCGGTCGAGTCCGGGGCGGCGCTCGCCAAGCAGCCGGCATCGCTGGCGTAGGCGACCTGGGGCTGTCCGATCTGCTACCCTCGTCGGCATGAAGCTGTCGACGATGAGCCTGGCACTGCTTGCCCTGGCCGGTGCCACCTGCGTTTTGCCCCCCAAGGCGAAGACCATTCCGGCCTCTGGCGTGGGCGGTTCTTCTTGCCAGTCGGTGACTTCCGCCCGAAAGAAGGGCGACAACCCCTTTGCCGGCGCCTGCTTCATGGTTGAACCCATGTCCAATGCCCGGCGACAGGCCGAGGCGTGGCGCAGTTCGCGACCCCAAGATGCCGCGGCCATGGACAAGATCGCTTCGCAGCCGTCGGCTGCCTGGTTCGGCGATTGGAACGGCCGCATCGACTACGACCTCGAGATCTACGTGCGCCGCCACGCCCGCTCGGACGCGCTGCCCGTGTTCGTTCTGTACAATGTTCCCAACCGTGACTGCGGCCAGTACTCCCGGGGCGGCGCCACCGGACCCGAGCACTACAAGGCATGGATCGACCGCGTCAAGAAGGGCATCGGTTCGATGCGCGCCGTGGTGGTGCTGGAACCGGACGCGCTGGGCCTGATGGACAGGTGCCTGACACCTGCCGACCAGCGGGCACGCCTGGACATGATTTGCTACGCGGTCCATGCCCTGGAATCGACGCCGGGCGCAGCGGTGTATATCGACGCGGGCCACGACGCCTGGCTACCGGCGGCGGACATGGCGGACCGACTGAACAAAGCGTGCATCGCCGACGCCACCGGGTTCGCGCTCAACACCTCGAACTACCGTGCCACCGAAGATCTGATTCGCTACGGCCACGACATCTCGGGCCGCGTCGGTGGCAAGCATTTCATCATCGACACGGCCCGGAACGGCAACGGCCCGCCGCGAGATGCCACGGGCGAAGCCGCTTGGTGCAACCCCGATGGCCGCGCGCTCGGCGCCCCGCCCACGACCAACACGGGCGATCCATTGGTGGACGCGTTTTTCTGGGTCAAGCCGCCGGGCGAATCGGACGGCACGTGCAACCACGGCCCGCGCGCCGGGGGCTGGTGGCCCGAGTACGCGTTGGGGCTGGCCAAGCGGGCGAAGTGGTGAAACGGCGGGGCGTTGCGGACGCGGTTGAGGTCGGCGGCTGCATGGCGGCCCGTCGCTGAGAACACAGAGAGGAGAGGGGAGGGCACGGAGCGAGGCTGTGCGCTCGGTCACTGCCCGGTTTGGATCGGGTTGACGGACGCGTCGGGATCGAACAATCTGCCCTCATGAGTTCTTCGGAGAAACCAGGGGATTCACCTCGCGATAACCAGCCTTCCTCGGCCGCGCCGTCGGCGCCGGTTCCGGCCCCGGCCCCGGCTTCGGGTGCGGTCCGAGCGCCTTTTGCGGCTCCGGGCTCGGGCGCGGTTCGAGCGCCAATCCTGCCACCACCGGCGGCCCCGGCGTCTTCGTCGGGTTTTGGTGTGACTCGAGCTCCGATGCCGGGGTCTGCAGGAATTCCAGTTCCCCTGCCTTCGCCTGGATCTGGATCGGTGCGAGCGCCTGTACCGGGGTCTGCAGCGATCCCAGTTCCTCTGCCTTCGCCGGGATCTGGATCGGTGCGAGCGCCAGTTGTGGCCACCGCCTCGGCCACGATCCCCGTGCCGCCGCCTGTTCCTGCCCCGGTTCGAGCGCCGGTTCCTGCCCCGGCCCCGGTTCCGGCGCCGTCACCGGTTCCGGCCCCGACCACGACCGCGACCACGGCCACGACCACGGAAATTGCCCCGGTCCCGGCCATGGAGCCGACCTCGGCTCAGGCTTCGGCTGCCGCGGAGCCGCCTGCAGCACCCGCGGTTGAGCGTGAGCCGGAGGTGCGCTATGTGCCCAACGAAGTTGACGTTTCGCTTCGCGCGCTCCTGGCCTTGTTCGCGATCGGGTTTGGCGTGTGGGTCATCTTCGCCTGGCTGAAATACGATAAGACTGCCGCCCAGACCGAGCAGGGCTGGCACAAGGGGACCAAGCAGCTCATCGAATTGACCCTGGTTCGCGAGGACGTGAACAAGCTGGCCTGTGCCTCGAACCTCACGGTGGAAGGCCTGAATTGCGCGTACCTGGCCAACTCCCAGCCGCGCGTGCCTCCGCCGGCGGACGACGCTCACCTCTTGCGGCCGTACTGCAACGTGAAGAATGACGTCCTGCTTGCGTCTGGGCTGTGGAATTCCCCCGGCATGCGCGGGCCATTGCCGAGCGAACGATTCACCGTCATGTGCAACTACGACATCGTCGGCGTGATCAAGTCGGTGTCATTGCGCTGGTCGCCGACCGACAAGTTCGAGCCGGCCAAGCAGAGTCTGCCCGTCGGGATTCTCACCGATTGCGTGATCCCGCAATGAGCTGGCTTGCCGTCACGGGGAAGTTCGCGCGGGCCGTTCGCTCGGCCTGGCAGCGCGTGATGGCCGCTTGGGCGTCGGCCTCGCAGATCGAGCGGGCGACCACCGTCCTTCTCGGCATCATGATCGTCGGCGGCGTGGCACTTCGCATCCGCGCGATCTGGTTCCCCCAGACCTTCACCTTCGACGAGCCCTTCTTCGTCCCCAACGCCCACAACTACCTGCTGGGGATCAAGGACAACAACGATCATCCCCCCCTGTTCAAGATGTTCATGTCCGTGGGGATTCTCCTGTTCGGATACAACTCCGCAGGATGGCGGTTTCCTGCCCTGTGTTTCGGCATCCTGTCGGTGGTGCTGGCGTACTGGCTGGGGAAAGCCTACTTCCGCAGCGCGCGAGCCGGGCTGATGGCCGCGGCCTTCGTGGCGGCTGATGGTTTCTTCATCTCGTATTCCCGCGTGGGGCTGATGGATGGAATCCTCACCAGCTTGCTGCTCTGGTGCATGCTGGCCGCGGTGAGCGCGCGCACCTGGCGCGGGGTGCTGGTGACCGCGCTGCTGGTGGGGGCTGCCGCCTCGGTCAAGTGGAGTGGCGTGTTCATCGTGGCCCCGGCCGTGGTGACCATGCTCCTGGTGGGCCGGGTGCCGTTGTGGTCGGTGCTCACCTTCGCGGTGGTTCCTTTCGTGCAGGCTGCGGTGTGGCTGCTGGCGCTGCGGCTCTCGGGAGAGCCCACCGATCTGGCGTCGCTTTGGCAGTTGGTCAGGGGGCTGGTCAAGAAGCACGTCGATATGAACCACGACTCCAATCCGCTCAACTCGTCCTGGTACACCTGGTTCATTTTCTATCGCCCGGTGGTCATCAAATACACCACGCACGGGCTGTCCAAGTTCTACTCCTCCTCGGTCGGCAACCCGGTTCTCTGGATCGCGGTTGACCTGTTCTTGCTCTGGTCGATCATTCAGCTCATCGCGCGCGCCACGGCCGGGGGCGGAGGCATTGGTCCGCGCCTGGCAAGAACGAAGGAGTTCCTGCTGGGCAAGCCGGTGGGCAAGCCGATCCTGCTGGTGCTCATGGCATTCGCCGCGATGCTCGTGCCTTGGACCATTTTGCGAAACAAGTACTCGTTCACGCACTACTACCTGCCGTCGTACGGCTTTGCCCTGCTCATGTTGGGCGGGCTGCTGGCCTACTTCGAGCGCAAGCGGCCGAGGGCGGTGCTGATATTCGTCGCGCTGGCGCTGATCGTGGCCATCTACTTCGCGCCGATCTGGGGCGAGTTCTCGATGAGAGAGTTTGCGGCCAATCGCCGCCTGATTCCGCCCGGCTGGCGCCCGTAGATCTCCGTGTCAGCGGCGGATCGCGCTGGTCGCCCGGTCAGCGACGGCCCGCAGGATTGTCGCGGTCGTCTTCGCATCGCCCCGGTCGAACGACGCCATGGCCAGCAACTTGCCCAGCGCCAGATAGCCGTACGCGCTGTCATGGCCCGCGCTCACGCAGAGACTTCCCTTCGCGTGCTTGAGCGACAGGTCTTGCACAGCCGCCTTGATGTCTTTGCACAGTGAGGTCAGGAAGCTCGCGGCAGCGTCCTCGGTCCTCAGTTGGTGCAGGGTCACTTCCACTGTCGCACCCGCGAACTGGAAGAAACGCTGGCTGGCGCTGGTCACTCCGGCTTCCACGTAGCGTTGATAGCCGCCGTCGTAGATCAGGGTCAGCTCCTCGCCACCCCCGCAGTGGCGCGCGTCGCCCGCGGCTGTCAGTCCGGGCACCTCCGCCGCCGTGGGAAAGAACCGCAGCAAGGGATCGTTTGCAGCCAGGGCCAGGGCCGGCGCCAGGATGCAGGCCAGCGAAAGGTTTCGGATCATCAGGGAAAGCCTAGCACCACATGATTCGCCGAACGTGACAGGGGCCGGCCGGCAGGATAGATAGCTTCCAAGATGAGCGACGCAGTTCTGAAAATCGGCATGCCGGCGGGCTCGCTGGCGGACCCCAACCGGGGCGGCAATCTCATCAAGCTGCTCGAGCAAGCGGGTTTCAAGATCGCCGGCTACGACACGGGTGGCCCCAGCCGGTTCACCACGGTCAACTACCTCTACGGCTGGGACGGCCGGCCCCAGGAATTCGCCACCCAGCTTGCCATCGGCGAGCTGGACGTGGCCATCGCGGGCGACGACTGGATCCGCGAGCGCGTGCTCGAGTTGCGCTACGAGTACGGAAGAGAAGTCGAACTCCGTCGGGTTCTATCGCTCAAGCGCGGGAGCGTGCGTCTGGTGGGGATCATCCGGCCCGACAAGGAATACGACGGCGTGCGCGGCTTCTTGATCGAGCTGGCCGGGCGCAAGTCTCTCATCACCGCGGTGGCGGAGATGCCCTATCTGGCGCTCGACTGGATCCAGGGACGGCTGAAAGAGGCGGGTCTGCTCGATCGTTTCGCGCGCTTCTCGGTGCAGAAGTACAGCACGCCACCCAAGATCGACAGCGGCGTGCTCATCTTTGAAACCTGGGGCAAGACCGAGGCCAAGGTGCGCAACGGCGGGGCCGATGTGGGCCTGGAGATCACCCAGAGTGGCAGCGCCATCAAGAACTACGGCTTGCGCATCATCGACGAGGTGATGGATTCGGGAACCTCGATCTGGGCCAATCCGCGCATCCGCGAGCAGCCGGAGAAGTACGAGCTGCTGCGCATGTTCCTGCTCAATCTGTACGGCGCAACCAACGCCGAGAACAAGGTCTTGTTGCTCTTCAACGTGGCGGTGTCACGCGCGCCCGCGGTGGAGAAGTATCTGGCGGACAACAATCTCTACGCCGATGAGCCCAGCCGCATCAGTGGCAAGGGTTACACCGAGTACAGCATCGAGGTGGACACGGCCAGCGCCAAGCTGCCGCTGGCCCGCGTGCGCTTCCAACTGGCCGAACTGGGCGCGCGTGGCATCGACACCGTGCCGCTCACCTCGTCGATCCCGGACGCGGGCGTCATCGAAGGCTGGTAGGGGGCCGAGCGGCTATTCTGTCCGCACGACCCCGTTGGCTGGCCGCTCGTCCCAAAAGGCGGGAGGGCCATCCATGATGAGGCGCTCGGCTTCCTCCGCTGGGATGGGACGCGAAAAGAAGTAGCCCTGGGCGTGCCTGCAGTTGAGCGCGCGCAGCGATTCGATCTGCTGCGGGGTCTCGACCCCCTCGGCGGTCACGTCCATGCCCAGGTTGTGGGCCAGCCCGACGATGGCGCGCAGGATCTCGGATTGCTGGGCTCCGCTGTGCATACGGCAGACGAACGACCGGTCGACTTTCAGGGTCTGTACCGGGAATGACTGCAGGTAGGCCAGCGAAGAATAGCCCGTGCCGAAGTCGTCCACGTCCAGGTGCACGTCCATCTTGTGCAATTCCTGCAGCACCGCTGCGCCCGCCTGCGGACTCTGCATGAGGGCGCTCTCGGTTATCTCCAGGGTCAAGCTGCTCGGGCGCAACCCGGTCTCCTCAAGCACGCGGCGCACCTGTCCAGGCAGATCGGCGTCGACAAGTTGGCGCGTGGACAGATTCACCGCGATGCCGAGCGGCGGCTCACAGCGACACTTGTCGTGCCAGTACGCCATCTGGCGACAGGCCTCGCGCAGCACCCACATTCCGAGCGGACGGATGAGCCCGGATTCCTCGGCCGTGGGGATGAAAACATCAGGCATCAGCAGGCCGCGGCCCGGGTGGCGCCAGCGCGCCAGCGCCTCGAAGCCGGCCAGTCGCCCCGCCTGCAGGTCCACGATGGGCTGATAGTGGACGACCCATTCCTGGCGTTCGATGGCCCGGCGCAGATCGGTTTCGAGCTGCAACTGATCGACCGCGCGCCGGTGCATTTCTGGGTCGAAGACTTCGTGCCGGGCGCGGCCAGCAGCCTTGGCGCGGTAGAGCGCGGTGTAGGCGTCGCGAAGCATGTCATCCTGGCGCGCGTAACCCGAACTGGACAGTGCGATGCCGATGCTCACCGAGGTGAAGACCTCGGTACCCACCACGGTCAAGGGCAGAGCCATGGCATTCTGGATGCGCTCAGCGACGCGGACCGCGTCGCTCTCGCTGCGCAGATCGTCGAGTAGAACCGTGAACTGATCGCCCACCACCCGCGCCAGCACGTCGCCCGGACGCAGGCAGGCTTCGATGCGTCGGGCGGTTCGCACCAGCAGTTCGTCGCCCGCCCCGTGCCCGAGACTCTCGTTGATGCACTTGAAGCGATCGAGATCCAGCCACGCCACCGCAAACAGCGGGCTCGACGTGCCCAGGTGCCGGGTTCGAGTGACCAGACGCTCGACGCGCTTGTCGAACATGGCGCGATTGGGAAGCTGGGTCAGCGGATCGTAGAACCCTTTCTGTTCCAGCTCGGCATCGAAGCGCTTTCTTTCTGTGATGTCACGCGAGATGCCGAAACTTCCGACGATCGCGCCGGACGAGTCACGCAGAGGAATCTTGGTGGTGCACAGCCAGCGCTCGCTGCGGCCAGGCAGGTGCCACTTCTCCTCCACGTCGACCAAAGTACGCCCGCGCCGCACGATCTCCTCGTCGTCCCGGCAGCGGTGCTCGGCCTCGTCCCGGCACAAGAAATCCATCTCGCTACGACCAATGGCCCGCGCCGGGTCGGAAAGTCCCAGGTGAGTGGCCATCGCACGGTTGACCCGGGTGAAGCGGCCCTGGCGATCCTTGAAGTAGATGTCCTCCGCCATGGAGTCCATCACCGCCTCGATCTGGAAGAGAGAACTGCGCAGCCAGCAAAGCTCCTGCTTCTGCGCCCGGCTGAGCGCCTCGGTGACGGGCGGAGGCGTTCGTTGAGTTCGCCCTGGTCTGGGAGTGTTTGCCTCGCGCCTCGAAGGCGGGACAGGGGTCGCGCGTCTCTCCGAGCCCGGTTGGGTTTGAGCACGCTTTGCTCTGGTTGATGCGAGCCTGGTCATGCGGACGTGCGATCGTGCGAGCGACACCACGGCGCCAATCCTGCTGCTGTCCCTTGCTCGAACTGACCGCGGGGCGATTATAAGCTCCTTCACCAAATTTCGCGCGGGCAAACGAAAGATCTTCTGTGGCACATTTCGGCAAATGGGGGATGTTTCCCCGCCATGTGAGTGGAGGTATCATCCGAAACCGTGAAACGCACACTCATCAAGGGCTGGTTGTCGGTTTTGGCCGTAGCGACGGTGCCGGCGCTCACGTTCAGCGCGACGGCTGCGCCGAACGGCCAGGCCAAGCCGCTCAGGATGGTAGGCCGGGTTACCGCCGGTGAGGCCACTATCCACGATGCCTTTGCCCTGGACCAGGGGGGCGGCAAGCTGGGCTACATCGTCTTCACCGGCAAGGGCGCGGTGCAACTGCACGTGGGACCGCCTGGCGGCAAGACCCGGGTGACGGATCTGGCGAACTTCTCGGGCGCTCCCGAGAAGATCCTGACCCTGGCAGGATACTGGTTCGTGGTGTCCAACGAAGGGTCGCGGCGGGCCGCCATCGTCGATCCCGCGGGGCGAATCAGGCGCCAGACCGGCTCGTTCGACGACTGCGAGCTGTCACGCGCGCCCAGCGCCCTTGTGACCTACAGTCAGACGCGGCAGCCAAACGGCGACCGCACGACCATCCAGACCTATCGGCCCGATGGCAGCACGATCGCCGTGCGCTCGCTGCTGGTGACTCCGGGTGGGACCATGGAAGGCGACAGCGCTGCCACCTTCCTTGGTTTCAGCAAGAGCCATCTGCAAGCCATGGTGCAAAAGCCGGGCGCCTACAACCGTCGCAGCGACGCGCGCGAGCCGCCGCAGTTCGCCCTGTACGACGTGATGACCGGAAAGACCGGCCCGGGAAAGATGCCGCCCAAGCTCGACACTTTTCTCGACTACATCCGCAAGCGGGCCGAGAAACCCGATCTGGATGCCGTCATCGTGTTGGCCGCCGGACAGGCCGGGTTCGAGCTGGTGGGGCCGGGCGAGAAAGTGCGGCCGCTCAACCTGGTGACCAAGCCGTACGATGTGCTGTCGTTGCAGCAGGTTCAGGTGGGTAGCCGGGTGGTGTTTTCACTGGTGGCCGACCGTCCGGAAAAGGGCAACATGGAAGAGGCCGGGCGATTCGCGCAGGCGTTCTTCAGCCTCGAACCAGCGAGCGGCAAGGTGACTGCGTTGGGCGAGATTTCCCTGCCCGACAAGCATCCCTGCCCGTGGTCCGCCGGTGGAAACAAGATTGCGGTGCTGCGCAAGGCAGCCGACGGGGGCCATGAAATCGCGATCTACTCACGCTAGCAAATCTCAGATCGCTTCAGCGAGGAGCCGTGCTGCCTCCTTGGCCGAGCGCAACGAGCAATCTTCGATGGCCAGGCCGCCGAAGTAATTGCCAGTGATGTAGAGGCCGGTTCCAGGCAGGCGACGGTCGATCTCTTCCGCGATTGCTGCGTGTCCGAGAGACAACGACGGCAAGGACGTGGTGTGTGTGGCGACGCAAACGAGCTGGCCGCGGTCAAGGCCGGCGACCGCGCAGATGCGGTCGATGCGTCGGTCGAGCGGCATGCCCGCGCGGAAGTGGAAGGTGAAGGCGCGCAGATGGTCGTCGGGAACCACGTCGCGTGTGACGACCGAAAAGAACGTGTCGTCGACCGGCACGATGCCGGCCAAACGCGGCAGGCGCAGGTTGCGCGCCTCGGCCACCACGCCCACCGACTCGATATTCGCGACGGAAATGCGCGCCAAAGCCGTCGCGACCTCGGGCGCGAGGGAGGCGAGCAGGCTCGCCGCCTCGGGCGCAGGCACGGCCAGAGCCAGGCGGCGAGCGAGGATCCGATCCCCGTTGGCGATCTCGACGACGAAATGACCGTCTCTGCGGGTGAGGGCGTGTGCCGTTGCGCTGGTGCGCAGGGTGATGCCTGGCTGCGCCGCGATCCGGTCGGTCAGGGTCTGGATGCCGCCGGCAAAGGTGTAGCTGCGCGGGATGTCTTTGCGGCGCGGGCGCCTCTTGAACAGGATCTCCGCGGGAAAGTTGTCGGCCGATTGCGAGGGCACCGCAGCGAACAGGGGCGAAAACACGCGCTTCCAGTTCTCTCGGCCTACCAGCCGGCCATAGTAGTCGGCCACAGTGCGGCCCTGCTTGCGCTCGCTGAAAGCATGCCAGGCCGAGGTGAACAGTTCAGGCAAGCTGAGTTGCGAGGGAATGCTGCGCAGCTTGCCCTCGACCTGCAGGCGCCAGGGCGCTTTTCGTCGCGTGAGTATGCGGTCACGCAGGCCAAGGTCGTCGATGATGGCGAGCAGCGAGCCGTAGGAGTTGTACAGCGTGTGCGCGCCCATCTCGAACCAGAAATCGGCGGGTTGCCGTTCGGTGCGAACACATCCACCGGCCCGGGCTGCCGATTCGAGAACCAGCACCGCACGCCCCGCCCGCGCCACACGATGGGCAAGGCACAGCCCGCTGATGCCAGCCCCGAGAACCACGACATCGACGTTTTCACTCACGGTGCCGAAGTTATGGCGCATGCGCGCCGGGGTTGTCCACAGCGTGCCGCGCTTGTGACGCCCGGCCCGGCGGTGCTAGCGTGCTAGCCATCGTCGGTTGACGACACCTGAAAGCCATGAAGAGATTCCTGAGAATCGTCATGTGGACGCTGGTGTCCCTGCTGGGGACGGCGGCTTACGCCGTGGTGGCTAGCCGGCGTGGCGAGCCGCTCAACGCCGCGTGGATGGTGGTGGCCGCGCTTTGCACCTACGCCATCGGGGTCCGTTTCTATTCCAAGTGGATAGCGGCTAAGGTGCTGATGCTCGATGATCGGCGCGCCACGCCCGCCGAGGTTCACGACGACGGCCGCGACTTCGTCCGCACCAACAAGTACGTGCTCTTCGGCCATCACTTCGCCTCCATCAGCGGACCCGGGCCGCTGGTCGGGCCGGTGCTGGCGGCGCAGTTCGGCTACTTGCCCGGCACATTGTGGATTCTCATCGGCGTGCTTCTGGGAGGGGCGGTGCAGGACTTCGTCATCCTGTTCGGTTCGGTCCGGCGCGACGGCCGGTCGCTGGTCGAGATGGTGCGCGATGAGGTCAATGGCTTTGCCGGTACCATTGCCATGCTGGCCGTGCTGGGAATTCTCATCATCATCGTGGCGAGCCTGGGCCTGGTGGTGACCAACGCGCTGGCCGAGAGCCCCTGGGGCGTGGTGACCACGGCCATGACCATCCCCTTTGCCATGATCATGGGGGTGTACGTGCGCTTCCTGCGCGTGGGTAAGGTGCTGGAGATGACTGTGATCGGGGCGCTGTTCTTGCTGGCATCGCTGCTGGGTGGCTTCTGGGTGAACCAGCACGCAACCTTCGCGCTGACCTTCACCTGGAGCAAGACCACCCTGGCTCTGTGCCTGATCGGCTATGGCCTTTCAGCCAGTGTGCTGCCGGTGTGGCTGTTGCTGGCTCCGCGCGACTACTTGGTGACCTTTCTCAAGATCGGCGTGGTGCTGCTGCTGGCCCTCGGTATCTTGCTGGTGCTGCCGCCCATCCAGATGCCCTGGCTGACCGATCCGGCGCGTTTTGCCGGCGGCATGCGGCCGGTGGTGTCGGGCAGCCTGTTCCCCTTCTGCTTCATCACCATCGCCTGCGGGTCGGTGAGTGGATTTCACGCCTTGGTCGCCAGCGGAACCACGCCCAAGATGATCACGCGCGAGCGCCATGTGCGCAGCATCGGGTACGGCGCGATGTGCCTGGAGAGCTTCGTGGGCATCATGGCCATGATCGCGGCCTGCGTGCTCGATCCTGGGCTGTACTTCGCGGTCAACGCGCCGGCCGGGCTAGTGGGTAGCACGCCCGATGCGGTCGCGGCCGCAGTGTCGGCGTGGAACTTCCCGGTGACTGCCGCCCAGATTTCGGATCTCGCCCGCGCCATCGGCGAGAAGTCGGTGCTGGCGCGCACCGGCGGCGCGCCCACCCTGGCCATCGGCATGGCGCACATCTTTGGCAAGCTCATCGGCGGCGCCACAGCGATGAAGCTCTGGTACCACTTCGCCATCATGTTCGAGGCGCTGTTCATCCTGACCACCCTGGACGTGGCCACGCGCATCGGACGCTTTCTGCTGCAGGAGTTGGGCGGCCGTTTCTGGAAACCGTTCGGCGACACCAAGTCATATCCGGCAAACATCACGGCCAGCGTGCTGTTTGCCGGGGCGTGGGGCTATTTCCTCTATGCAGGCGTGAAAGATCCCTTGGGAGGCGTGAACTCGCTGTGGCCGCTGTTTGGCATCGCCAATCAGTTGCTGTCGGGTGTGGCGCTGTGCCTGGCCACGACCATCGTTATCAAGATGGGCAAGGCTCGCCACGCGTGGGTGACGCTGCTACCGCTGGCCTGGCTGGGTAGCGTGACGTTTGCGGCTGCCTGGCAAAAGATCTTTCATCCCAACCCGCGCGTCGGGTTCGTGGCCATGGCGGAAAAACTCTCGGCAGACCTGGCAGCGGGCAGAGTGGCAGCCGCCAAGCGCGTGGCCACCGAGGCCCTGATCTTCAACAACTACCTCGATGCGGTCGCGGCAGGCGTATTCCTGGGGCTGGTGATCGCCATTCTGGTGGTCTCGATTCGCGAGTGGGTGCTGATCCTGTCGGGGCGCAAGACAGCGGTTTTGCACGAGACCGAGCCGGTGTGGTTGCCACCGCCGGTTACGCCGGCCGCGGCGCCGCGCCCCTGGTGGCGTCTGGGTACCGCGGTGGTGGTTCTTGGCACGCTGGCCAAGGAGCTGTCAGGAGAAGCGGCAGCAGCGCGGACTAAGCTGCCAGTGGACGAGGCGCTGACCGAGGTGCTGGCGCATCGATATGAGGGGCACCAGGGCCCGACTCGGTGTTGTTAGCTTTGCTTGCGCATCAACTGCGAGATATCGCGGACTGCCCCGCGGGCCGCGCTGGTGGTCATGAGCGCGTAGGCTTGCAAGGACTGCGACACGGTCCGATCCCGGTCGGGCTGGAAAGCCCTGTCGCCTTTGGCTTCCATGGTCCGACGCCGCTTGGCCAGAGTGGCCTCGTCGACCAGCAGATCGATCTGGCGATTGGGGATGTCGATGCGAATGCGGTCGCCCTCTTCGACCAGACCGATGGTTCCGCCCTCCGCCGCCTCGGGTGAGACATGGCCGATGCTGAGACCCGAGGTTCCGCCTGAGAAGCGGCCGTCGGTGAGCAGGGCGCAGGTCTTGCCCAGGCCCTTGCCTTTGAGAAATGACGTCGGGTACAGCATCTCCTGCATGCCGGGGCCGCCCCTGGGGCCCTCGTACACGATCACCACCACGTCACCGGGCTCGATCCGGTTGGCCAGAATGGCCTGGCACGCGATCTCCTGCGAGTGGAACACGCGCGCCGGGCCTTCGAAACGCAGGATGGACTGATCCACGCCCGCGGTCTTCACGATGCAGCCGTCCTTGGCCAGGTTGCCATAGAGGACGGCCAGGCCGCCGTCCTTGCTGTAGGCGTGGGCCGCATCGCGGATGCAGCCCTTTTCCACGTCGGTGTCCGCCGCCGCGAAGTACTTCTCCTGCGAGAATGCCGTCTGCGTCGGCACGCCGCCGGGCGCCGCCAGGGTGCGCTTGCGGGCCGTTTCGCTGGCCGTGTTGCGATGGATGTCGTTGTCGGTGATGGCCTGGCCCATGGTTGGCGCGTGTACGGTCCTGGCCTCGCGGTGGATGAGTCCGGCGCGGTCCAATTCGCCCAGAATCGTGAAGATGCCGCCCGCACGGTGCACATCCTCGAGGTGGTACTGCGATGAGGGCGCCACCTTGCAGATGTTGGGCACCTTGCGCGACAGACGATCGATGTCGGCCATGGTGAAGTTCACGCCCGCCTCTTGCGCGACGGCCAGGATGTGCAACACGGTGTTGGTCGAGCCGCCCATGGCGATGTCGAGCGCCATGGCGTTCTCGAAAGCCTGCAAGGTCGCGATGCTGCGCGGGAGCACGTCGCGGTTGCCTTGCTGGTAGTGCTGCTTGGCCATCTCGACGATGCGGCGGCCCGCGGTTTCGAACAGATCCCAGCGCCGCGCGTGGGTGGCCAGCAGGGTGCCGTTTCCCGGCAGGGCCAGCCCCAGCGCCTCGGCCAGGCAGTTCATGCTGTTGGCGGTGAACATGCCCGAGCACGATCCGCAGGTGGGACAGGCCGAGCGCTCCAGCAGGGCCAGCTCGGCGTCGCTGACCTTGTCGTCGCTGGCAGCGGTCATGGTGTCGATGAGATCCAGCTTGCGCACGGTCGGCTTGCCGTCCCCATCCTTCGGCCCGGCGACGGTGCCTGCCTCCATGGGCCCGCCCGAAACGAAGATGGTCGGGATGTTGGTGCGCACGGCTGCCATCATCATGCCCGGCGTGATCTTGTCGCAGTTGGTGATGCACACCATGGCGTCGGCGCAGTGGGAATTCACCATGTATTCCACACTGTCGGCGATAAGATCGCGGCTAGGCAACGAGTAGAGCATGCCGGTGTGGCCCATCGCGATGCCGTCGTCGATGGCGATGGTGTTGAACTCGGCGCCCCAGCCGCCGGCGGCATCGATGACTTTCTTCACGCGCTGGCCGATGTCGTGCAGATGGACATGCCCGGGCACGAACTGGGTGAAGCTGTTGACGATGGCGATGATGGGCTTTTCGAAATCAGCCTCGGTCATGCCGTTGGCGCGCCAGAGGGCGCGCGCGCCTGCCATGTTGCGTCCGTGGGTGGTTGTGCGACTGCGATATCCTGCCATGCCCCTAGCTATAGGATCTTCGGGCCGTGCCGTCCACCCTTGCTGCTGCGCACTTGTCACGTGCCGGTATTGCCAAACCAATGAGTGGCGAATTCTTCGACAAGAGTGGGGAAGCGGCTATGTTCCCTGGCGGTGCCCCATGCGTGAAATCGTCGCGGACCAGAATCTGATCGCCGCCTGCGGCCTGTACTGTGGCGCCTGCAGCAAGTACCTGCGCGGCCGTTGCCCAGGCTGTGCTGCCAACCAGAATGCCACGTGGTGTTCGGTCCGAAGTTGCTGCGGGCAGCGCGGCTACAAGAGCTGCGCGGATTGCACCGAGTTTTCCAACGTGAAGGATTGCAAGAAGTACAACAACTGGATAGCGCGGGCCTTTGGGCTGATTTTTCGTTCCAACCGTGCGGCCTGCATTGCGCTCATCCGAGAGCAGGGCTATCCGGTTTTTGCCGCTGACATGGCGGCCAACCAGAGGCAGAGCCTCCCGCGCTAGCCAGGCAGCCAGCGGCCCATGGACAGATTCTTCGGCGTTTTCTCGGTCGTTCTTCTTCTGCTCGGCTGTGGCCACACCGGCCCGGAGGCGGCCCGGCCCGCGCCGTCCCCCGAAGAGGTGCTGGAGCGCGGAGGAGAACTGGCCGACGCCGACGCTGTGCGAGCCAAGGTGTCAGTTACGGCGGACAGAGTGTCGGTGTGGGGCATGACCGAGGTGCCGGACGGCTCGCGCACGCAGATGGCCCTTGCAGGCGTGGACGCCATCACGCGCTCCGAGCTGCTGAAGTCGATCGAGGTGCGCGTGTCTGGTGTGGTCACGTCGGTGGAGAGCACTGATCCCTCTAGGCGTTCCGTGGTGGTGGAGAGCGTCGAAGCCGTGAGCGGGGCACTCAGCGAAACCGGGCCGCTGCCGCACGGCTGGGCGCGGGTACGGCGTGGCGACAAGGTCGTGCTTCGCCTGTGGGCGCGGCTCGACGTGGCGCGGACAGTTCTGGAGAGCGCCATTCGTGCGGCCGTGGCGAGGGCAGGGCAGGGGGATGCTTCTGCTATCATCGGCGGCCTGGCCACGCCCCCGATGGAAGCGCTCGGGAGGTAGCAGGACAGACTTCTTCGCGCAAATCTTGCCTTCCTGGTCGGATGTTCAGTAGACTGGGTTCGTGCCGCTTCTCCGGGTCACTCCATCGGTGCAGAGCACGCTCGACGCCCTCACGCAGGCGGCCCGCCACGATCTTTCTTGCGCCTGCGGCCCTTCGCAGCCACGGCAGCGCGGCCGCGACGGACTGTGGATCTATCCGGCGGCGCTGCCCTCGGGCCAGCGCGTGCCCATGCTCAAAGTGCTACAGGCGTCGGGCTGCGAACGCTCGTGTATCTACTGCGTGGAACGTTGCGGAGGGCGGGGGCGATCCCTGGCGCTGCGGCCCGAGCAACTGGCCGGCGCCTTCATGGACCTGCACAGCCAGGGCCGCGTGTTTGGGCTGTTCCTTTCTTCCGCGATTCAAGGGACCGCGGCGGCGACCATGGACCGCATGCTGGGCACGGCCGAACTACTCCGCCGGCGTCACCGGTTTCGCGGCTACATCCACCTGAAGATGATCCCTGGTTGTCGGCCCGACCAGATCGACCGCGCCATGCAATTGGCTACGCGTCTGTCGGTGAACATGGAGGCGCCCTCGGCCGCGCATCTGGCGCGCATCGCACCCGGCAAGAAATTCGATGCCGAGATCCTATCGCCCATGCGCCAGGTCAGTCGGGCCATCGCCGAGGGTCGCTTTGCGCGCGCGGGACAGACGACGCAATTGGTGGTGGGCGCGGCTGGCGAAGCAGATCAGGAGGTGGCGCGGGCCGCGGCCTGGGCGTATCGCGAGTTGAAGCTGGCGCGCGTCTACTATTCGGCGCTGCAGCCCCTGCCCGGAACCCCGGTCGCGGATCGGCCGCCGATTGCCTTTGGCCGCGAGCACCGTCTGTATCAGGTGGATTTCCTGCTGCGCAGCTACGGTTTTTCCATCGACGAGATCCAGTTCGACGCGGGTGGCGCCCTGTCGCTCGACGTGGACCCCAAGACGGCCTGGGCGCGCCGCCACCCGGAACGCTTCCCGGTCGAGATCAACACCGCGGCGCGGGCCGATCTGCTGCGCGTCCCCGGCATCGGGCCGCGCGCGGCCGAGCGACTGGAAGGGATGCGCCGGGAACAGCGTCTGCGCGATATCGCGGCGTTGCGCGCAGCCGGCGCGTCCTGGAGGGTGGCTGCGCCCTTCGTGCTTCTCGATGGCAAGCCCGCCGAGCGACAGATGAATTTGTGGGGTTAGCGGGAATTCGTGCCGGGGATGGGAGTCGAACCCATATGTCGTTTTCGCGACAGCGGATTTTAAGTCCGCCGCGTTTGCCATTTCGCCACCCCGGCAAACCTAACAATTCTATGAAGTTATGACGGCCTTGTCCGCCTGCCCGTTCGTGCCCGTAACCACAGCGTAACCAACCGTACCGGAATCGGACGCTTTACCCCCGGCGAGCGGAATGATTTTGCCCGTCGCGGCTGTCAGGTCAACCACGACGCGCCCAAGGTCGGCGGCCGAGAACAGGTCGGCTCGCAGGTGAGCGTAGCGTTCGGTCACCAACACGGTCGAATGCCCCATAACTTCCTTCAGCTTCTCGATGGAGCCGCCCGCGATCACCCACTGCGACGCGAACGTGTGGCGGGTGGCCTGATACCAGGTCAGCTTGGGAAGCACTACCTTGGCCGTGGCGAGCGTGTCCAAGGCATCCCGCAGCTTCTTGCCCAGCGTGTGCTCGTCGCAGCGCCTACGCGTTCCCCCGCGCATTGGCGGTACAACCTGACCCTGACCCCCAGTGCGCAAGTGCCACTCACTTAGCAGAGGGTGAAGTGCATCCTGGATCGGGACCATACGGCTATCGTCATCCTTCAGGGGGCCGCCCACGGACTCGCGAACGTGAATTCGTCGCCTGTCCAAGTCCACATGGTCCCAGCGCAGGGCCAAGATCTCACCCGTGCGCAGCCCGGCTAGGGCACCGATTGCATAGGCCAAGTTCACCGGATCGGGCAGGGCAAGGTAGATACGCCGCACGTCCTCCAGACGCTCAACAAAGGGCGTGGTACGCGGATCGTGGCTTGGACGAACCAGCCGCCGGGTGGCTCTTGGGAGCATCTTCACGGGGTTGTGCGCCGAAAGCCCGCGCTCTACGAGGTCGCTGTAGAACGTGGAAAGCAAACGCATGAGCAGGCGGGCCGTCGAACTGCTTTTCCCTTCCGCCAGCTTCGCCTCGATGATCTTGCGAAGCAGGGCAGGGTCCACTTCATCAGGGCGCAGCTTGGCCAGATAGGGAGCCAGGTGCAGATTCCATCGCCCCTTGTCGTCTCCGGCGCTCCGGTGAGTCTTCTCGCGTCGTTCAAGCCACTCTGTCGCTAGCTCGCCCAGTGGTTGGATCGGCTTGGGTTTTGTGGGCATCCTATCCCGCCCTGCACGCGCATCTGCGGTGAGCACGTCCAGCATCTTCTTGGCTTCGTCCTCGGTGGGATACCCTCCCTTCGTGCACACCCGCCCTGCTACACGCCATTTGATCCAGAAGTTTCCGGGGCCGCGCTGGTAGACGCAGCCTTGCCCGCTGGGCCTCTTTCGTTTCTTTCGTGCCATGGTCTCCGCTCCTTTCTTTGTCCGCGACCTGGACGAGACCAGCGGCGAAGGGCCTCTCCGTCCCGTCCTCGGTCCTGTTGCCCTGACAAAGATCCTCGACGCCTGACCAGATTCAAGCTGATCGCAGCTTGGCCACCTTGTCGGCGATGGTCTCGCGGTCGGTTCCATGCAACCGCGCC
>Ga0181530_10000114_pt1 | contig 97711 bp, 70 predicted proteins | sample PEATcosm2014_Bin_42_FD_119769 | JGI IMG/M metagenome (GOLD analysis project Ga0181530, IMG submission 119769) | Peatland microbial communities from MTU Mesocosm Facility, Houghton, MI, USA - PEATcosm2014_Bin10_60_metaG | ecosystem: Environmental > Terrestrial > Soil > Wetlands > Peat | place...
AAAAATCGTAACTTCTCTCTCATGACCGGCTCCTCCGCTTGTGGCTCTGGACTGCGTTCTCAAAACAAACTCAGCCTAACCCACGACTAGCGCAGCGGGCCGGTCACTACATAATGACTACCCCATTTTCGGGTTCTGTCCGGATTGGCGGTCATACAGTCGGAGCCCGACTCAGGTCCGGCTGAAGGAGCTCCCAACAGGGTCGCATACATGGCGGATGCTGGCATCGAAGCCGGCCACCCGCCTCCTAGGCTAGGATCTGGTCACAACGACCCAATCAGATCCACGTCCATCGCAATTCTGACATCTGGCAGTGCTCACCCGGCCCGTCCCGCCGCATTGTTCGCATCCGACAACGATCTTGAGTGCGATGTCTTCCGCCGCGGGCATCTGGCTAAGCCGTCGAATAACCTTGGCCCCGTAATATGCGGTGAGCCAGCGGAGAATCTGATGCTCGATAGTATTGCGCTCTTCGATTGAAATCTTCGGCGAGCGTTGCTCCCATCAACTACTTACGCATCTGACGCAAACAAGCTGGCCTGCGTTGAGCAGATTCTTCCCGTCCGGACACATAAAGTATTTACGGCAGCAACTGCACTGCTTCAGCCCGAGCATCTTCAGTCCTTCCCTTATGTTGTCCAACTCCCTGGAGATGTACGCGAGTTCCTGCCCGTCTTCGACCGTATTCCTGGCTTTCGTATTCATCTGAATCGCTCCAGAGGACTTTTAGGATACTCCCGATCGGACGAGAAAGGTCCGGGCGGCGCAACGCTCCGTATGGGATCTCCTGCTGGAATTGCGAGTTCCGGGCGAGTTGTCGGCAAGTGTTATGTATGGTCCGTCGCCTGAGTTCTCGACGAGCGACTTGACATCATCATTGGGACCGTTTTTATGTTTTGGGATTGGCCGGCTATTGCATCGCGGCGCCGCGCCGGCGGCGCATTCGCCTCTTTCCGTCCCCTTACAAAGTCCTTACAAGTTGACTGCTCCATCCTTACGTGCGGTGGTCTCCCATAGGGAAGGAGAATCTTCCGTTTCGAGGCGCGCCCGGCAGCCTCTTGCCGCGCCTTTTGGATGCAGCACCGGAGGGCATCCTCATGGTCGACTTCGATCTCAAACTGCTTCTCATTCCAGTGGGCCTGGCGTTGGCATTCATGCTTTGGGTGATTTGGGCGCTGGAGATCCAAATCAGGCGGGATAATGACCACTCTGACGCTAAACCTGGCGCGAACGCTGGGTCCGATCGTCCGGCTCCCAGTAGCACAGCTCCGGACGGGCGCAGATCAGGCCCCGGCGGCTTCTGAAGCGTCGCGGCTTCCTCCTGATAAAAGCGCTGAACCTTCACCCGGATATAACCACCCGGATATAACCATCGAAGATCACCTTGGCCTTACCGACTAAGCTGCGTCACGCCAAAAGACGTAGATTCTCGATCAATTGGGCAACATTGAGCCAATTCTCGCACTCATCACAATTCCATCGGGCAACACTGCGCCGATTCAAGCACTAGTTGACGGTTCAGACCTTAGCACTCATGGGAAGAGTTGCGGTCGGTCGCTACTCTTCCCTTTGACGGATTTTCGCCGGTGAGCCTTTAAGGTTAGGATTGTCGCCTCCTCGGACATAACACCATTTTTGGGGTTACTTCCGGATTGGCGGTTATTCGGGACGGACTCAGTCCCAACTTCCTTGTTTGCTCTCATGTGGTTGGACCTTCGGATCAACCATGAGTATGATCGATATCCGTCAGAAGTTAGCCTTCCTAGAATGGAGAACGCTATGAAACGTGAACGCGCTTTGCAGGTCGTTTTGGTCTTGGTGGGCTTGTTTTATTTCGGTTGGATCTACTTCCTGTTCGGTGCTCTGTGGCACTCCAGATGGCTTCAAGAAAATCAGGAGGTCTTGCCGATGTTCTTGAGCCTTAACATGGTGCTTGGGGCCTTTCTGTTGATGGCCGTCAAGCAACCGGCCAAACATCGCTCGCTGATCGCCTATGGGGGTTGGTCAAGCCTTGCCCATGCGTTCACGATGGCAATCCAAACAGCGGAGGCCTGGGCGCACGGGATTCACAGGAGTCCCTTGGATGTTGTGATCATTGGCGTGATTGGAGTCGCGCTCCTGGCACTGCTTCCGGGAAGACAACCATCTCCGGCCCCTGGCGACCTGACCGGTCAGCCCCGCTTTGCCGAACGCTAAGGGAAGCTGGTCCACCGCGGGTAACTTTTCAGGGAAATACGGTGGGATCGTGGGGAGTTTATGAAGTGGCGCTGGCTCTGTGAACAGTCCTGGTGTCGATCGTCATTAAATGACCCTTTGGGCACGTCGCCAATTGGGTCCGAGGTACGACATCACACGAGAGACAACCTCCAACTGCGACTTGTTCTTTTTCACGGTGCAACGATAGCAAGTTCCAGAAGGCTCTGCCACCCATTCGAATCCGCTAAATCAGGCTGGTGTCAGTTCTGGTGTCAGTTCGAACTGTAATTTAGTGCAGGGGAGTGCAACGTGGTGCGGCATGAGTGTGTTTCTTTAACACATTGAATTTACTTATCTTAGATGATACTTTGCAGCGCCATGCAGCTCTTGTCATGGCTGTGCAAAATGGGCCGAAAAGGGATTTCGAGTCAGGTGCATTCAACCGGGCTCTGCCACCTCTCCGCGTTAGCCTTCTGTTCGGGAAGGGTTGGTGAGGGCCATAAGCGCATACAACTCCCTTGCCAGCAACTCGAGACAGCGGCCCTGGATAGTTTAGTGGTAAACCAGCTCCGATTGCAACGCGCCGCGCGAAGATGCCTTTGTTGACCGCCGGACGTGGATCTCTTGCGCAACGTCAATTCGGTCAAGTAAGGTTGGCTGTCTGCTGGTTGCGAGGTTCGATGCGGGAGACGCCATGAAACAGGAGCCGTGGGCAACAAAGGCCCGGAAGAACGCACGTGCGATTGTTGCAGCGGTGATTGCGCCCGTTTTGTGCCTGCTGGTTCCTCTGGTTCCGGGGCCGCGCGAATCTATCTCGGTGCATGCGCAGGATCGCCATCCGATTCTTCGGCTCGAAAGCAGGAGTTTTACCGATGGAGGCAGCCTCCCCCGGCGACTGACATGCGACGGGCCTGACGTGTCGCCCGAGTTGCACTGGGCGAGCGCACCTGCGGGAATCAGAAGTTTTGCGATCCTGATGAGCGATCCCGATGCCCCGATCGACTTTACGCACTGGATCGCTTACAACATTCCATCCAGCGCAAGGGGGCTGGCCGAGGGCGCTTCGGCGCACGACGGCATGCCCGAGGGTTCCGCCCAGGGAACCAACAGCTTCGGCCGTTTCGGATATGGCGGTCCCTGCCCGCCTGCAGGCAAATCCCACCATTATGTCTTCCGGCTTTACGCCCTCGATGTCCGGCTCGCGTTGCCGCCCGGTGCGCTGAGGGACCGGATGGAGGCCGCGATGAGCGGACATATTCTGGCCGAGGGCCAGATCATCGGGATCTACCGGCGACCCACTCAATAGAAAATGCATTGACTGTGATCGGCGCTCGACGAAACGGGCCGCAGTTGCACCGGAATGATGATTCCCGGGCGGCGGTGGCTGCGGCTTCTTTGGCCTGCTACCTGCGGGGTGTGGCTCAGAGAAGTTACAATCACAGTTTCCGGCAGGCTTCCGGCCCATTGATGTATCTTTTGCTTTGGTCGCGGCTGCACCAGAGGGATGCGGCAGACCGGAGAGCGGGACCGGCGGGGAGTTGCGTTTTTGACGATGGAGTTCCACATTTCGCGGAAAGCCCGAGAGCGATACGGTTTCGCGGAATCCCTCTTTTCCTACAACGGCAACGTGATCCTGGCCAATCTTCCGGCGTGCCGCGAGTTCGCGTATCGCATGAATCAGGTACGCGATGTCGAGAAGCATCCGGAGCTGGCCGTGCACGCGGGCCAGCTCTTCGCCATGGGGCTCATCGATGAGGCCAGCCATGCGCTGATGGCTCGCTATCGCGAGCAGTTCGATCCCCAGGTAATGACCTCGGCGCTCGAATGGTTCGGCGCGCAGGTGGGCACTGACAACCTGGAGAAGATGCTGCTCGTGTTTGTGGAGCATTTTCCAGGGCAAAGCGTCATCCGCGGCCAGGAGACGCCGGCACAGTGGCTTGCGGGCGAGACCGGAGGGATGCCGCACCGCGCCGCCGCGCTTGAAGAACTGCTTCTGCTTTGGTCGGCAAATCGTAATGAGGCGTTCAAGCCGTTTGAGGAGCTGTTTGAAGACCGCACGCTGGCGGAGAAGACCGTCTACAAGCAAGTGACGGCACAGTTGCCGAAGTATTTCGCGACGCGCCCGCTGATTCCGCTGCCAGGCGCGAAGGCGATCAGCCTGCTCGATTTGTTGCGTGCCCCGGCACTGCGTTCGCCACGGTCGCTCAGCGACCAACTGGAGATCATTCGCAAGCTTTGGAAACCGCTGATTGGCGACAGCCTGGAACGTTTTCTGCTGATGGCCACGGACGTTCTTCGCGAGGAGGAACTGGCCATCTGGGCGCAGTTCAACCCGCCAGGGACGCGGCGTGGACCGCAGAAATGGCCGTCGTTCGCAAGCCACGCCGAGGTGCCGACCTTCGGCGATCCGCTGCAGGAATATGAGAGATTTTCGGCCGACATGGCCTGGATGCCGGGCGTGGTGCTGATGGCCAAGAGCACATACGTATGGCTGGCGCAGTTGAGCAGGCAATATGGACGACATATGGGGCGGCTTGACGAGATTCCCGACGAAGAGTTGGCCACGCTGGTTCATCGCGGCATCAATTCTCTGTGGTTGATTGGCGTGTGGGAGCGCAGCCGCGCATCGAAGACCATCAAGCAGCTCTGCGGCAATCGCGATGCCGTGGCCTCGGCCTACTCGCTGTTCGACTATCGCATCGCCGACGATCTGGGCGGCGAGCCGGCTTACATCAACCTGCGCGACCGCGCCTACCGGCACGGCATCCGTTTGGCCAGCGACATGGTGCCCAACCACATGGGCATCGATTCGCCGTGGGTGATCGAGCATCCGGAGTGGTTCATCTCGCGCCCTGATGCGCCCTATCCCGCGTATAGCTTCAATGGTCCCGATCTCTCGCACGACGGCCGCGTGGAGATCAAGATCGAAGACCACTACTACGACCAATCCGACGCCGCGGTTGTGTTCCGCCGGCGCGACAAGGCCAGCGGAGAAACGCGCTACATCTATCACGGCAACGACGGCACCGGCTTTCCGTGGAACGACACGGCGCAGCTCGACTACTTGAGTGCGGCGGTGCGCGAGCAGGTGATTCAGACCATCCTGCATGTGGCACGCCTGTTTCCCGTGATTCGTTTCGACGCCGCGATGACTCTCGCCAAACGGCATTTCCACCGGCTGTGGTTTCCGGGACCGGGCTCGAGCGGCGCCATCCCTTCACGCGCCGAGTACGGGATGACCCAGGCGGAGTTCGACCGGGCGATGCCCCACGAGTTCTGGCGCGAGGTGGTCGATCGCGTGGCTGCGGAAGTTCCAGGCACGCTGCTGCTGGCCGAGGCGTTCTGGCTCATGGAGGGTTACTTCGTCCGCACGCTGGGCATGCATCGTGTGTACAACAGCGCCTTCATGATCATGCTGCGCGACGAGGACAACGCCAAGTACCGCTCAGTCATCAAGAACACGCTCGAATTCGATCCCGACATCATGAAGCGCTATGTGAACTTCATGAGCAATCCCGACGAGCGCACGGCGATTGACCAGTTCGGCAAGGGCGACAAGTACTTCGGCGTGGCGGCGATGATGTCCACGCTGCCCGGCCTGCCCATGTTCGGCCATGGTCAGATCGAGGGATTCACGGAAAAGTACGGCATGGAGTACCGCTGGCCTCGGTACGAAGAGAACCCCGATCGCTGGCTGGTGGAGCGGCACGAGCGTGAAATTGCGCCGCTGCTCAAACGGCGCTGGCTCTTTGCCGAGAGCGGCAACTTCCTGCTCTACGACTTCTTCGCTCCCAACGGCTCGGTGAATGAGGATGTCTTCGCGTACTCCAACCGCAACGGCGGCGAGCGCGCCCTGGTGGTCTACCACAACCGCTACGCCAATGCGCACGGGACGATCGATTTTTCCGCCGCTTATGCCGACAAGGGATCGGGCCAGCTTCGGCAGCGGCGATTGGGCGAGGGGCTGGGTCTGAGCGGCGACCGCGGCGCCGTGGTTGCCTGGCGCGACTCGATAACCAGCCTGGAGTATCTGCGCAGGGCCGAAGATCTGCTCGACCGCGGCCTCAGTTTCGATCTCCATGCCTACCAATGCCATGTCTTCCTCGATTGGCATGAACTGCATCCGACAGCGCAGCAGCCGTGGGACAGGCTCTCGGACTGGCTGAACGGGCGCGGCGTTCCCAATCTTGCCGATGAGCTTGTCAATTTGGAACTCAAGCCCGCACACGATGCGCTGCGGCAGCTTCTGGATCCGGGTGTTGTTCGACATTTTGCGGATATTGCAGAGCATCCGCGCGCCGTGGGCGCGGAGCGAGCGAAGAAGATCGAACGGCAACGGAACGAATTTCTAAAGCAGGCATGGGTGCGCGGCGAGACTTTTCTGCGCGAGGCTCAGGCCACCTACGCGACGCGGCTGAGGGCGGAGAGTCAACCCGCGCCCAGCGGTGAGCCGGCCGCAGCGGCATCGCAGGCGCAGCGATTCACCGAGCTTCTCCGCGCGGCCATGCGCATGCCTCAAGTCGAAGCGCTTTTTCCGGCTCCATGGACCGCCGCCGCCCGCCGCATGCTGCCCAGTCCCAGCCCGCAGTTCACCGCAACGGAGATGTGGGGCCCGGTATTGGCCTGGTGCGCGCTCCAGTTGCTTGCCGAGTGGATTGATAAGGAGCAGCCCGAACGGACTGCGCTCGATCTTTTCGATCGGCTTCGTCTGCGCGAGCCGTTTGCCCATGCGCTTGCTTCGCTCGGGTTCGAGGGTGAGGAAGCATGGCGGGTGGCCGCGCGGATCAAAGTGCTACTGTTGGCCAGCGCCGGCATTGGTAAAGCGCAGGAAGCGGCGCCTGCGGCCAAAGTCGGAACTGCGTCGGCGGAAGCGCCAGCGAAGCAGGTGGCCGCGCCTGAAGCGTCGTCAGATCACGACGAGAAGGTGGCTCTTGCTCCGGCGCTATGGCTCGATCCAGACGTGCGCTGGCTGTGCGGAGTGCATGAGGCAGAGGGGCACATCTACCTGATCCGCGAGCGCTACGAAGAGCTTCTCTGGTGGTTGCTGATGCCGTCGCTGCTGCGGCTTGCGGGCGAATCCGCCCCGAGCCGTGCTGCTGTGGAGGAGTTGAGCAAAACCGTCGCGGCGGCATTGGCGTCGGCTGAGGCCGCAGGGTACCGCATCGATGTGCTGCTTGGTGCCAGAGAGGCAGAAGCCATCGCCGAGCCGCCGCGGCCGGCGCAAAAAAGGAAGCCGCGAAAAAAGCGGGCGCGCAAGCCCACAAAATAAAGCCAGAAACGACTTGAATCGAAGGGCCACTGCGCTCGTTTCGTGCGGATTCAGGCCGGGCGGAGCTGCAGCACGCCCATTCTTCATCGCGCATAAATTCAATCGTCACAGTCGAATGTGACCTCAGGCACATCGGATAGGCCGTGGGGAGGTTCAAAGTTCCAAGCGGACGTTCTCTGGGGAGAAGTCTCGCAAGCTTCAGTGTGCCTGGGCGGGGCCGAATCGAATTGAATGGGCCTTCGGCGCACAAAGATGATGGGTTTTTTCCTTTATTTTCTTCCTTCTCTCCGAGAGTCCGTTGCAATGCGGAAAGGCCCGGTGCATTGTGTCTGCGCCGGGCGGGGCAGGGAGGAACCATGGCAATCGCCGTCCAAGAAATCGCGCGTGATGGTCTTGAAGCTCAGGAACGCCTGGTGATCGACCAGGCGATCGCCTCGCACGCCAGCCGCCCCGGGGCGCTGTTGGGAATCCTCGAAGACGTGCAGGCCGCGAACCCGCACAAGTTTCTCTCCATGGCGGTGCTGCGCTACATCTCCGAGCGCACCGGCATCCCGCCGTCGACGGTCTACGGCACCACGACGTTCTACTCGCTCTTCAATCTCGATCCGCAGGGCGACAACGTGATCTGCGTTTGCCGCGGGACCGCCTGCCACACTCGTGGCTCGCGCACCCTGCTCGAGAAGCTCTGCCTCGATCTCGGCCTAAGCGAGCATGAGTCGGGCGACACTAAGGAAACCGAAAAGCTGGCGCTGACGACCAACGACAACAAATTCACCGTCCGCACCGTTGCCTGCTTCGGCCAGTGCGCGCTGGCCCCGGTGGTTGAAGTGAATCACCACATCCTGAGCCACGTGAATGAACGCACCTTGCAGCGCGAAGTGAAGGCCTTGACACAGGGGAGGAAGTGATGCCGCGCATTCAGGACATCGGCGTCTTCAACGCGGTCCGTGAAACCGGGCTCGCCAAGCTGACGCCTGCTATCCCTCGCATCACCGTGAGCATGGGCACCTGTGGGCAGGGCAACGATGCCGAAGAGGTCTATCACGCCCTGTATGCGGCCATCGACCATAGCGGTCTCGACGTGATGCTCGCCGCAGTCGGCTGCTTCGGCTGTTGCTTCCAGGAGCCGCTGGTCAGCGTGCGCCTGCCTGGATACCCAATCGTTGTCCTCTCGCGCGTCCAGTCCAACGATGCAGCGCGCATCCTCGAGGGCGTTTCTTCCGGCGTCATGCCTCCCGACCTTATCTTCTGCAAAATCGAGGAGTGGGATCATATCACCGGCCACGTGCGCTACGGCCAGGGCTACCCTGAGATTCCGCTCTGGAATTCCATTCCATTCTTCAAGGGCCAGAAGAAGATCGTCCTGCGCAATTGCGGCCTCATCAGCCCGTCCGACATCGAAGAGTACATCGGCGTTGGCGGCTACCAGGCGCTCTACAAGGTGCTCATTGAAGGCCGACCTGAAACCATCATCGAGCAGGTGAAGGCTGCGCGGCTGCGCGGGCGCGGCGGCGCGGGCTTCCTCACCGCCAACAAGTGGGACTATCTCTCCAAGGCAAAGTCCGACGCGAAGTACATCATCTGCAATGCCGACGAGGGCGACCCCGGCGCCTTCATGAACCGCAACGAGATCGAAGGCGATCCGCACTCGCTGCTCGAAGGCATGATCATCGGCGCGTACGCCACGGGCGCCACGCAAGGCATCATCTATGTGCGCGCGGAATACCCGCTGGCCATCAATCGCCTCAAGCGCGCCCTCGAGCAGGCAAAGGAATACGGCGTGCTCGGCACGAACATCCTGGGCCGCGGCTTCAACTTCGACATCGAACTTGTGTGTGGCGCAGGCGCATTTGTCTGCGGCGAAGAGACGGCCATGATCGCCTCCCTCGAAGGCCACGCAGGGCGGCCTCGTCCTCGTCCTCCCTATCCCGCGCAGAAGGGCCTCTACGGCAGGCCCACCAACATCAACAACGTTGAAACCTGGTACAACATCGCGCCCATCGTCATGCGCGGCCCCGCCTGGTTTGCTGAAACGGGCAGCGCGAAAAGCCCCGGCACCAAGGTTTTCTCTTTGGTCGGCAAGATTCACAATACGGGCCTCGTCGAAATGCCGCTCGGCACGCCGCTCAAAAGCTTCATCTACGACGTCGGCGAGGGCGCCATCAACGGCCGCAAGATCAAAGCCGTGCAGACCGGCGGACCCTCCGGCGGCTGCATCCCGGCCACTATGCTCGACACGCCCGTGGATTATGAAAGCCTCGCGCAGCTTGGCTCCATCATGGGCTCCGGCGGCATGGTGGTGATGGACGAAGACAACTGCATGGTCGACGTGGCCCGCTACTTCGTCGAGTTCACGCATCCGGAGTCCTGCGGCAAATGCGTGCCGTGCCGCGTCGGCCTCGACAAGGGATTGCGCATCCTCAAGGCCATGACCAAAGGCAACGGATCGCACGAACTGCTGGAACGCCTCGACGAATTGTGCCGCATGGTCCGTGAGTGCTCGCTCTGCGGGCTCGGCCAGTCCGCGCCCAATCCTGTGCTCACCACCTTGCGTCATTTCCGCGACGAATACGAAGACCACATCGTCGCGCACCGCTGTCGCGCCGGCGTTTGCCAGGAGCTTACCTTCTCCCCCTGCGAGAACAGTTGCCCGCTACACATGAACATCCCCCGCTTCCTCACGCTCTATCAGGAGGGCCGGCTCGAGGATGCATTCGTGTCCGTGGTCCTCGACAACCCGCTTCCCGCGTCCACCGGTCGCGTCTGCCAGCATCCCTGCGACAATCGCTGCCGACGGCAATCGTTCGATGAATCGCTGAACATGCGTGAGGTGCACCGCTTCATCGCCGATGCGATCTACCAGTCGGACCGATTCGACGCCTTGCTCAAGCGCATTCTGGACCGCAAGCTCGCACCCACGGGCCGCAAAGTGGCCGTGGCCGGCGCCGGGCCAACCGGACTCACGGCTGCGTTCTACCTCGCCTTGCTCGGCCACGACGTCACCGTCTTCGACGAGCACAGCGAGGCCGGCGGCATGCTGCGCTTTGCCATTCCCGAGTACCGGCTGCCCAAATCCGTTCTTCGCCGAGAGCTCGATCTCATCGAGGCTGCGGGCGTCAAGATGCAATTCAATACACGCGTGGGCGCCGATCTTCCGCTCAACGAACTCGCCGAAAAGTTCGACGCCGTCTTCATCGCCATCGGAACCTGGAAGGAATCCTGGCTGTACCTTGCCGGAACAGAAATGAAGAGTGTCTATCCGGCGCTCGAATTCCTCGAGGCTGTGGCGCGCAAAGATGAGATCATCGTGGGTTCGCGGGTGGCCATCGTCGGCGGCGGCAACGCGGCCATTGATTCCGCACGCACCGTACTGCGCATGGGAGCGCAGCCCACGATCCTCTATCGCCGCGAGCGCAAGGACATGCCGGCCATCGACGAGGAAATCCAGTCCGCCGAAGAAGAAGGTGTGCGCTTTGTCTTTCTCGCCGCGCCGCACCGCATCATCGGCGATGCCAAAGGCAACGTGAAGGCCATCGAAATCGTGAAAACGCGGCCGGGCGAGTACGACAAGTCGGGCCGCCGCAGGCCGATTCCGACCGACGAGGTGCAGCGCTTCGAGTGCGACAGCGTGATTCTGGCTGTGGGTGAGACCTTCGATCAGGATTTCTGCCGCGCTTCAGGCCTGGAGCTGAAGGAGTCGGGCACCATCATCGTCGACCGCTACACGTTTGAAACCAGCCGGATGAATTTCTACGCCGGCGGCGACGTGATCACCGGCGCATCCAACGTCTCCAACGCCATGGGCTGCGGCAAACAGGCGGCCATGAATATCGACGAGCGCCTGATGGGCGAGGCCCGCTGGGAAAAGCTGTTTCCGCCATTCGAGTACGGCAGCCAGACACCGCCCGAACCGCGCCTGAGCCGCCGCCATGCGGCCAAGCTCATGCCGGCCGGCGCCCGGGTGCACTCGAAGGAAGAAGTCGTCACCGGACTCAGCGCGCAGGAGGCTTTGGAAGAGTGCCGGCGCTGCCTGCGCTGTGATCTCAGAAGCGCCGTAACCGTCAGGTGAGCCAGAGGTAGGTGAAAGGAGCGCCAACTTGCCGAGCAAAACCATTTCGGTCCGCATCGATGGCGAATTGATTACCGCGCAGGAAGGGCAAACCATCCTGGAAGTGGCGCGCGCCAACGGAAGAGAGATTCCGTCGCTCTGTTATCTCAAGGGCCTGAGCGCGGTCGGCGCGTGCCGCGTGTGCGTCGTCGAGCTCGCTGGAACGGATCGCCTGCTGCCGGCTTGCACCACGCCCATGCAGGAGGGCATGTCAATCGTCACCGGCTCCGCCAAGCTCGATCTCTACCGGCGCATGGCCGTTGAGTTACTGCTCGTGGAGCGCAACCACATCTGCTCGTCTTGCGTCTCCAACGGCCACTGCGAGCTGCAGTCGCTGGCGCAGGACCTTGGCATCACCCACGTGCGCTACGCCTACAACAATCCCCGCCTGCCCGTGGACATGTCCCATCCGCGCTTCGTTCTCGACCACAATCGCTGCATCCTGTGCACGCGCTGCGTGCGGGTCTGTGCCGAAGTGGAGGGCGCGCACGTGTGGGAGATCGGCGGGCGCGGCATCTACTCGCGCATCGTCAGCGACCTCAAAGACGATTGGGGCGCGGCCAAAAACTGCACCGCCTGCGGCAAGTGCATTCAGGCCTGCCCCACCGGAGCTCTGGCTGAGAAAGGCTTCGCCGTGCACGAAATGGTGAAGAAGAGCGACCAGGTGAGCCGCCTGGCCACAAGGCGGTCGGGCGAAGCGAACGGGCACTAGGAAATCGCATCTCGCCGCCGTGTCGACAACCGGAAAGCCCAAAAATCATCGCAGGTTTCTGGCCACGGACGCCTTATCCCTGTTCCATGATTTGTCCCAACCGGCTCGGCCCCGTAGAATGACCAAAGGGCCGGCGGGTGCGCTCGCTCGGTGCCCAAAAATCGATGAGTGAACAGGAAACAGAAGTTTATCCCCACACGCAGCCCGTTTCGCCGGCGTGGGACAGGATCGAACGGGCGCGGCATCCCCAGCGCCCTTATCCCATGGATTTGATTGAGCGAATCTTTACGGATTTCAGCGAGATTCACGGGGATCGCGCCTTTGGCGACGATGAGGCTATAGCGTGCGGCATGGCGCGGCTGGGCGGTGAAGAAGTGATGGTGATCGGCAACCGCAAGGGCGGCAGCACCAAGGAACGGGTGCGCCGCAACTTCGGCATGCCGCATCCGGAGGGCTACCGCAAGGCGCTGCGCGCCATGAAGCTGGCGGAGAAGTTCGGCCGTCCGGTGATCACGTTCATCGACTTGCCGGGCGCGTATCCCGGCGTGGGAGCCGAGGAGCGGGGCCAGGCTGAGGCGATCGCCCGAAATTTGCGCGAAATGGCGCGGCTGCGCGTGCCCACCATTTCAGTGATCAGCGGAGAAGGCGGATCGGGCGGCGCGCTGGCGCTCGCAGTGAGCGACCGTGTGCTGATTCTGGAGAATGCGCTGTACTTTGTGATTACTCCGGAATCCTGCGCGGCCATCATGTGGCGCGATGCGGCGCATAAACAGCTCGCTGCCGAAGCCATGCGCATCTCAGCGCCCGAGGTTGCCGCGGTGGGCTGCGTGGATGAGATTATTGCGGAGCCGCCGCAAGGCATCCACGTCGACCGCGAGGCCGGGACCGGAATGCTGGGATCCGTGCTCAGGAAACACCTGGCCGAATTGAAGGCCATTCCCGTTCAGGAGTTGGTAGCCACGCGGCAACAGAAGTTCCGCAACATCGCGCAGTTCTATACGCAGAGCTGATTCCGCAAGCCCTCTTACGGCCGGCAGGAAAGTCATCGCGGTAGCCATGATGCATAAACCAGTGAATGTGCGCGGCAAACGGTACGCGGCTAGCCAAGCCGGGCGCTTCGGACAAATTCTGTGCCGGAGGCGGGCATGAACGAACCCGGCTATACCGGCGGCCGCTTGCGCGCCTACCTGCAATTCCTTGGCGCACTCCTCTATTTCTTCTTCGCGCGGTCGCTGGCCTTCCATGCGGCTGAAGGGCTGGTCCGCGACGCCTGGTTTCCGCTGGTCGAGCAGGCGATGCTTTTGTTTCTGCTGTTGGTGGGATTCGCGGCGATGGGTTTCTGGCTCGATCGCCAAATCCGGCCCGTCAGCGAACAAGGTTTGCCGCGCCGCGAAGGCTGGCTGCGTGAGGTGGGCATGGGCCTGGCGACCGGATGGGGTTTGGCGCTGGTTTGCGTGTTGCCCTTAATGGTTGTCGGCGGCATTGCCATCACTCTCCTCACGCAAGGTTCGGCCTGGGGTTGGCTCCTGGCCGATGCGGCGTTCTTTGCGGTGGCCGCGCTGGCGGAGGAGGTTGCCTATCGCGGCTACGCCTTCCAATGTTTCGTCCGCGCGGTGGGGCCGGTGGGGGCCACGCTGGGATTCGCCGCCATCTACGCGATCGTGCAGGCCCTCGCGCCCGGCGCCAGCCGCGCTAGCTTCATCGTCTCGCTGGCATTCAGCTTCTTGCTCTCCACGGCTTATTTGCGCACGCGTGCCCTGTGGGTGAGCTGGGGCCTCAACTTTGGCTGGAAGGCAAGCAGGGCGCTTGTCTTCGGACTCGCGGTGAGCGGCGTCAGCAGCCATTCGCCCGTGGTGCAGGGCGATCCGATGGGGCCATTCTGGCTCACCGGCGGAGCGTTCGGGCTCGATGGAAGCTGGCTGGCCTGCGGTGTTCTTCTTTTGGCGCTGCCGGTCATCTTTCGTATCACGCGCGATCTGGAGTTTCGCTATAACGCGCCGGTCATTGTCGCTGCCGGAGTCCCCGTCGATCTGGATGCTGCCGCGCGCGCGCAACATGAGGCGGCCATGGGCGCGGCCGCTCCCGCGGCTCCCACGCTGGTGCAGATTGAAAAGCAGGGAACAGGGATCAGAGAACAGGGAACAGAAGGGAGATCCGTCACACCCCAGCCACCGCAATCTTGATTTCCGCTCCGCCTCGCTGGCTCCCGTTTTCTCGCTCCCTCGCTCCCTGATCTCTGTTCTCTGATCTCTGATCCCTGTCTCTCCGGATTTGCCTTTTCTCCCTTTTTGGAGCTAACGTTGGCCTATTGGCGTTCGCAACCATGGGAGGTTCCCATGAACCGGCATTTCCTTTCCCCAAAGATTGACCACGCACCGCGATCAACCGCAACCAGCAGCCTGCACGGAAGCTTGCTCCCGGCTGTGGCCGGTTGCGCGCTCGTAATGCTGCTGGCTGCCGGATCTGCGGCGGCCCAGGTCATTACCGTCGATACCGGAGGCGGGAATGGACCTGTTGCCAGCGCTGGGCAGGTGGACCGGCAGTTTGCGCAGGTTGCACCCACTCACGTGGATTTGCCCAAGACCGAGATGGACCCCAAGACGCGGATTCTGCTCATCCGTGACCTGCAATCGGAGCAGGGGTTCGCCAACCGCCCATTTCCCCGCGGCCACAAGGGCCTGACACTCGAGGCCAACGGCAAACTTGATCCTGCCGGAGTGAACTATCTGAACATGGTCGTGAACGAGGGACTCTCGGCCAAGCCGGGCACGCGCGTGGTAGTGACCGACATCAAGATCGACAAATCCAGAATCATCCTCGACTTTGACGGAGGGCCCGACGCGAAGCACCGTTTCCTGCGGCACATCCAGATCAGCGCGGGGCCGGAGATGGGCGACCCAGACATGGACCCCTCGCTGATGAACCAGGCCGGCGATCCGGCAGGCTCTCGCGTCACACTGGTTTTTCCGAATTATGTTCCAGTCCTGACGTCGGCGCAGGTGAAGGCGCTGCTGGAGCCGCTGATTTCCTTCGATGTGAAAACGCCCATTCAGGCTTACACCGATACACTGCCGACGGCTCTGAAGAACGCCATCCTAGACCACAAGGTTCTGGTCGGAATGAACACGGACATGGTGATGTTCTCGAAAGGCCAGCCCAACTCCAAATCGCGCGAGATGGATGGGCAGATGCCGTTTGAGGAGTGGATCTATGGTGTGCCCCCGCAGGAAGTCGACTTTGTTCGCATCAACGGCAATCGGGTAATCCGCGTGGAGATTGCGAAGGAAGGCCAGCCGCTCGCGATCTTTACCAAAGATGTGGTAGAGCCCATGCTGATGGCCGCAGGAACGCCGGAGTTGGCTTCTCAGCCGAACACGCGCACCATCCGCGAGGGCGACGTTGAGACCGATCCCAACAAGCAAGAGGCCGCTCCGCCGCCGAGCCTGCGCAATCCTGGCGAGAAACTGCCTACCGACAATCAAACCACGGGCGTGATGCGTCCGGTGCAGTTCCCCAAGCCGCATACGGACGACGTGCCGGGCGCCAATCCCGACGAACAGACCAGTGCGCCGCCAGCCAGTGCTCCGCCCGCGAGCACGCCGCCCGCGAGCGCGCCCGCTTCGCCCAGCCAGCCGGCGCAGCCCGCGCCGCAAAACTCGCAGTCGCAGCCTGCCGGCGGAACGCAGCCATCGGCTCCGGCCAGCACGGCGCCGACCAATGCAACGCCTCCCAATGGCGGCAAGCAGCAGCAGCCATCGCCGTCGAATCAGCTAGTTTCTGTAGCCAATAGCCAATAGCCAATAGCCAGTAGCCTGTAGCCTGTAGCCCGAACCAACAGCGAGCCAGCGAGTCAGCGAGTCAGCGACGGAGCTTTCAGCGCGCAGTGATCATTTTTCGGTGATTTTCAGAGATCGGTTTTTAGCGATCAATTTACCGCTATCCATCTTATTTTGAGCTATTTAGGCTTCAATTCGCAGTCTTTTGTTCTTCGCTCCACAGTTTCACAGTTTCTGTGAAACTGTGGAGCGAATGGCTATAAGGCCTTGATTCCAAAGACTTCACAGTTTCACAGTTTCACAGTTTCACAAAAGGCATAGGGGGGTGGGGCTGAAGGCGGCTTTCAGCTTTGAGCTCCCAGCTTCCAGCTTTTCGTGCTGAGACAGCGGCTTTCCTCGCTCGCTTGGTCCCTTTTTCCCTTGTTCCCTTGGTCCGTGCCACTCTGCTCTTCGATCATGGGACCATTGTGCGCCAAACGCGGGAAATGATCGGCAAAGTTGACAGAGATCAGAGATCAGGGGTCAGAGATCAGAAAAAGAACGACTTAGGGGCGAGGTGGATGGCTTTCGAGACGGCTGGGGGGCTTGACAACAAAAGAATGGGGGTCAGGGGCAGTGGGGAACGTCCCGTCTGTCCCCAGGTTCCCTGTCCCCAGGTTCCCGGGCTGTCTCGCACAGCGTTTACCGGGCTGCGACGCCTTTCCTTTCCCGTCTCTCGAGCAGGTCGAGCATGAGCTGCAAAACCTGGCTTTCCTTCAGCATGTCGTCCCAAGGATAGGCGAGCACTGCCTTCTGGTTAATCGTCAGGCCTTCGGTTTCGAACTCAACCGCCAGCGATTCGCAATGGAATTGGCGCAGTACCATTTGCGCTTTCAGAGTTTCGATTCTGCGTTTGCTGATGATGAGTTCCATGGTTTGACCCCGGCTGGTGCGCTCCGGAGCCCCAGTCGTGGTAGGGGTCCTTTCTCTGCCGGGTCGCCGTCAGAGGGAGTGCGTGAGTGGGACTATATTCGATTCGAACCCGCCTGACAAGTTCGCGAACCTGGACCGGGTGACCATCCCCACCTGGCTTCTGCTTCTGGGCTCCCTTATTTCGGCCTTCTTTGATTGGCGAGCTGAGCAGCGCAAAGACAAGTAAGCTCTCGACAAAGAGTCGATGTTAGCCGAAGCACTTGAGCAGGTTGACGCAGCGAAGGCGGTCGTGAGGAGCAGGGCCATGTCACAGGGGCCAGTAATCAGGAAAAGAGCGACTGAGGGGTGCGGTGGACGACTTTCGCGGCGGCTGGGGGCTTGACAGAAAAACAGGGACGTAGGGACAGAGAGACTGAGGGACCAAGGGAACGAAGGAACGAGGGGCCGGAGGAGACAGCGGCGGTGAATGAGTCAGGGTGTGAGCGGGGGCTGCGGGAGGTGTTGGCGTTTGTCGGGACCAATTTGGTTGGTCCCTAGATGCCTCTACTTGATTGTCTTCTTGCGAGCTTTGATTGTTGCGATCAGTTGTCGAGCGTCTGAAAGGTCTTGCTTCAGATCTTGGGGTTTGGGAATTGCCTTCGTGGAGGGCGCGTGAGCGCTCGTCAGGTCGTGACATTTCTGAAGAAGTCTCTTGGTTTCGTCACATTCGTGCTGTGTAATGCCCCTCAGAAACTTCACATTCCCAGCTACAACTTGCGACTGGAATCTCTCGGCAATTCCGCTAAGTAGCTCCGTCTCAACGATTCTCTCCATGACTGAACGGAGCCGAGAGTAGGCGTCTCGCATCGCGGCGACGTTCGCCGCGTTTGGTTGTGGATTCCACTGAGCGGCTATCGTAATTTGATCTTTGTCGAGGACCTCCAGACATTCGAGTGGTTTCTTCCTGTCCCAGGGAAGGCCCTGCTGGTGCTTTCCGGGCGCACTGTTGCACCACTCGACAGTTAGAACGTGGGGAGTTTGGTTTTCTTCCTCTGCGTAGAAAAGCAGATCATTGAGAAAGTTGACCTCGTGTGTGAAGACAATGACCTGTCGATTCTTCGCTTCTTCGACAAGGCGTTCGCCAATCCTCTGGCGGTGCCAGTGGTCAAGTGAGGATACAGGGTCGTCGAAAACCAAGGAAGACTGGTGAGAGGCCTGTGAAAGCTCTGCAAGGAAGGCCGCCAACGCCACGCAGCGATGCTCCCCTTCGCTGGCGATTTCTGCCACTTTGGCACTCGCCGCCTTTGCCAGTCTAAGCCCGAACTGGGTGACGCCTTTCTTCCCTTGAATGGCTTCCATAGCTACCTCAAGTGTGGTCAGTCCCAGTTTCTCCGTTTCCTCTTGGAACCGCTGCTTGTAAGCTGCCGTCACGAATGTTTGAGTGAGCTCACTACTCTTCGTCGTAATCGCGGTGGTATTGAGATCTTTCTTGCACCCCTCAAGCTCACCTACGATTCGGTACCGCTCTAGTTGCTTCAATACGTCCGCTTGAACGCCGGAAAGCCATTCACGTGCCTCCAATTCCTTGAATTCGCTTTCAAGCGCCTTCCGCGCCACCGGATCGTTGGCTGACTCTTCGGTTGTTGCTTTGTCCTCCAATGCCTTGACCGCGTCCTGGAGAATTGACTCCGGTGAGGTTGGGATAGCGGCGGTCGCGCTCCACTGTCGGGTTTCCAGATTTTTCCTGATTTGGTGTAGGCGCTCATCAGACTTGGCGACAGATTCCGAGGTTCCCGCAATTTGGGCCGCTGTGAGAACCGAGATGTCCGCTTCGATTTTCTCGAACTCTGGCCTCAGATCTGCGCTATTGAGCCGGTATGTGTCCGTCGTTGTCGAAAGATTGCGCTCCGCTTCCGCGGAAATCTCCTGGCTTTTGTCTTTGCAAAACGCGTCGAATCTTGCGAAGCGGCCCCGGGCGGCAGGGCCGAGTTCCTGCTGGCACAGCACGCAGCGGGCATCATCAGATGTGGGAGGGAACTCTTGCGAGGGGTAGGGTCCGGCGGTCGAGTATTCTCGTGCAGCTTCCCACAGCTTTCTCCATAATTCTGATCCTGTTCCCACCAGGAACGTCGCATCGAATTGCCCTGCAGCGAAGGCCTTGGCAACGTTGGCGGACTCAATGGCATGAGTGAGTTGTTTTTCGACGTCTTGCACTGTCGTTTCCGAGAGAATGGCAGATGCGGCCTTGATCTTCTGGAGGAAGGAGGCTACTCGGGCCTTCGCGGCTCTGGTCTGCTTCGCCTTTTGCAGAGGGTCTGCCTTCAATGCATCGCGCAGAGTTGCGGCCCTCTGCGACTCGGTGGGGCTGAGAGTTGCGAGAGACGTTACTGCGGTATTTTTTGTCGCGCTGCTGAGGTTTTGAATCAAGATTCCGACTTTGGTGGTTGGATCGTATTTCCAATTTGCGCGTGCGCCGGTGATTTGGGCATTCCGTTGGTCGATCTCTTCCTTCAGTCGCTCGGCAAGCTCATCGCAAGCCCTCGAAAGCTTCGGGAGTATATCCAGCCCGAACGGTGTAAACGCCGCCTCGCTGTTGTGGCTCACGTAGTGGTCTGCGCAGTCCGCGTCGAAGACGAAGACATTGGCGAGGCGAGGGTCCGCAGGGATTCCGCTCGTCCAAGTGCATTGGACAGCGCTATTACTAATTTGGAATTCGATCGTTGCCGATGCAGGAAGGCTGGTAGGCTTGACAGCAAAAGCGTTAGGCAGGATTTCTTGGCACGTTCCCCGTGCGCGGCACGCCTTCTTTATTACTCGGGCGTAGCCGGACTTGCCGGCGCCGTTCCCTCCGAAGATAATTGCCAGTCCCTTTCCAGTGCCGAGCGGAATGTCGGAGCCGTCGGGCAACCGATTGACACTCCTTAGATTGCTCAAAGAGATCAGCGATACGGAATCAGTGGTCCCAGGCGCAGGTGGCAAGTGTGCGGCAGCCAGCGGCTGCACGGCTAGCGGGGCGACCTTAATTGAGGGATTCTGAAGTTTACTTCTTGCTATTTGCTCCAGCTCTCCGAAATCGTTTGTATCCAGGTTGCCCTTCTCGACGATGCGCCTCAGAGCATCCCGTTGCCACTCAGGGCGCGAGGTGGACCATTGAAGGATTTCGTGGAGTGGGGATGACTTCTTCGGGATAGCGCTTGCTGCTGCCACGACGCCTCCGCCTCCGAGTTACCTACGCCGGAAAGCAGGCGAAAACCAGACGAGGAGAGTATAGATCGCGAGCAGGGGGACGCGGACTTGGGGATACACGGGGGGCACGCGAACGGACGGTTCGGAGGCGTGGTTATGATCGGTGCTGTGGGGTCGGATCGCGGTGGTTTGCTCAAGCGATACGGTTCCGAAGCGGGCGTCGTTGTTTTTCGCTGGGCCGCCGCGCAAAGAACAGGGAACAGGGAACAGGGAGTAGCCATTAGCCAGTAGCCAATAGCCAATAGGCAGTAGGGACTAGGAAGACGGGAGCCGAGAGAGAAAGGGAGCGTGGTATCCCAGGTCCGAAAGTCCGGACCTGGGGCACCCATGTTCAGTGTTTGAATCTCGACCCAGGCGGCGGGAGCGCCCGCTGATACCCCGCGCCCGAGCGAAACCTGGACGGGACACCGTTCAGCGGTCGAGGACCTGATAGCGCGCGGACATTCCGGCCAGCATGTGGTCGGAGATGTGGCAGTGATAGAGCCAGATGCCGGGAGCGTCGGGCACCATGTCGGCAGTGATCATCTGGGCAGACGTGACGGACAGAACGTCCGTGCGCTGGCCGGCAACCATGACGGTGTTGCCGTGCCAATGAGGCGTGTGGGCATTGTTGAAGTCGCCGAGAGTGGCCACGTACCAGCGCACATGATCGCCCTTCTTCATGGTCATCATGGGCGTGTTGCCGTAGATGTATCCGTTGATGGACCACTTGACGTTGGTGTCGACAAAGCCCGTGCCGGCGATGGTGCCGATGATCCCGTCGGCGTTGACGGGCTTGAGCTCGTAGCGATTGAGTTTTGAGGGATCGGGGATGTGGGCGTTGATGTTGTCGTCGAGATACCAGCTCTCGTTTTCGTTGATGGCGATATACATGGTCACGAACTCATGGTCCACATCTTTGGGGCGGCCATCGGGAAGCGCCATGCCGCGGCGGGTGATGACGAGGCCGCCGAAGAGGCCCGAGGCAACATCGCGGAGCTCGTCGCAGTGCGAGTGGTAGAGCCAGAAGAGGGAACTGGGATCGTTGGGGCCGGGACCGGCGCGCTCGGGAACCTGCCAAGTGTAGGTGTGGGTGACGCCGGGCGCGACGCAGCCGTCTTCCTTGTCATTGCTCGGAGGGGCGCCGGTGGTGCCGTCGTTGTAGTCGGAGCCTTCAGAGTCCTTGAGATAGAGAACGCCGTGCGGATGCATGCTGTAGGGATGGGTGGCGTTGTTCTTAAAGATGACTTTGATGGTGTCGCCAACCTCGGCGTGCAGGATGGGGCCAAGGATGCCGAGGTATTGGTCTTCGGGCGCGCGCGGCTTGATGGTGGTGAAGGTGGCGTCGGTGTACTCGTGGTAGACGGCTTTCTTGTAGACGCGGCCGATGTGGTTGGCGCTGGTTTCAGTGAAGCCCTTGGCGATCGAGTCGAAGGGCATGCCCATAGCCTCATCGCGGCCTGAGGGCGCGTAGTCCCACTGCACTTCGTCGGCGGCGACGTAGTAGGTGCGTGTTTTGCCGGCGTGGGCGGCGGGTGCGGCGTGAAGGTGGGCGGGAAGCGCGCAGAGAGTGGCGACGGCCACGCAGAATGCGCCAAGCGCAGCGCGTCGGAGATTTCGCTTGCTCATCGTTCCTCCGGGGGAATTGGGGTTGGGAGTTGGGTAGGTGCGCAGGGAATCCCTCCGCGCGTCGCGTTTCAGGGGCCGTTGAGGGTTCTGGGGAAGCTACGAGCGCGATTCTAATTGGTGGCGCGGGGCACGGCAAGGTTTTTCTAACTTGTGGACAGACATTTTGCGGTCTGCGGGGACTCGCAGCCCGGCTCATATAAACTGGAAAGAGCGAGATGTGCTCTATCCTCTCGAAGTGGATTCTTTCTGCGGTCCATTTGCAGTTGAGGGTGAGCGGCATCCGCAACCGTTGAAGCCGTCCGCCGCGGCGGATGCGAGCAGAGACACCCACAAAAGGAGACACTCTTCACTGATGGCCAAAATTGCCAAAACCGGTGGCCGCAAGAAGGTGATGGACACGACGAAGTCGACCAACTGTCCGAAATGCGGCAAGCCCACGCGTATCGTCAAGCGCGTGAAAGATCGGGAGCGCGGCGTCCCGGGCGGAGTTTACATTTCGTGCTCTGCATGCGAGTTTTACGAAAAACTTTAAGCGTTACTTGAAGTTTGAGCGACAAGAAGGCCCGGCGAACAGCCGGGTCTTTTGCTTTGAAGCAGGGAACGGAAAGACTGGGACTGCGGGACTGCGGGACTACGGGACTGAGGGACTACGGGACTGCGGGACTACGGGACTGAAAAAGCTATGACGGAAGCGCTTCGGCCATTTCTTCAAGAATTGCCTGGGCAGCTTGGGCCGGGTTGGCAGCCTGCGTGATGGGTCGGCCGACGACCAGGAAACTGGCGCCGTGTTGCAATGTGTAAGCGGGCGTGGCGATGCGTTTCTGGTCGCCTGTATCGGCGCCTGCGGGGCGGATGCCGGGAACGACCAGAACTCCGTCGGGACCGGTGAGACCGCGGAGAGCGGAAACCTCCTGCGGCGAACAAACAAAGCCGCGAATGCCGGCCTCAAGACACATGTTTGCCAGAAGCTCCACTTGATGAGCGGGCGAGCGATCGACGCCCGCGGCTCTTAACGCATCAGCGTCCATGCTGGTGAGTACCGTGACGGCGAGCAGCTCTGGCGGGTTGGCGACGCCGTCGAGTGCTGCTTTTGCCGCGGCCAGCATGGCCGGCCCTCCGGCGGCGTGGACGTTGACCATGCGCGCTCCCAACGTTGCAGCCGAGCGGACCGCTCCGGCGACTGTGTTGGGAATGTCGTGGAATTTGAGGTCGAGGAACACGGAGTGGCCGCGCGCTATGAGAGGCTCGAGGACGGCGGGTCCGGCGGCGGTGAAAAGTTCCAATCCCACCTTGAACCACTGGCAGGTTCCTTCGAGGCGATTGACCAATTCATGGGAAGCAGCCGCGCTGGGCACATCGAGAGCGACGATAAGGCGGTGGCGAGCCTCGTCAATCTTGCCCGCAAGGGGGACTTTGTCCGCGAGGGGCAAACGCGCGGCAGAGAAAGTCGGATTCAGCCGATCCGGGATGGGCATACTGAAATCCTAACGGATTGCCGGACATCACCAGATTCATTTTCGGGCGCATTCATTTTCGGCCAAGTCCATTTTCGCGGCCTTTGGAATTCTCAGGATTGACGGGCAGGGTGTTTCAAAGCGGTTCACGCCGGGGGCCGCTCGAGCAAAGAAGAGGGTTCCCTGGGCGATACGATAGATAGGGAGGGAAACCGACGTTGAGGGTAGGCCCGTTGCGAATGCGCAGGTGGATATTCGGGATCCTATGGTTGGCCGTGGCCGGTGCAGCCTGGGCGGCGAGCGTGGATACCAACCCGATGAACTACGACCCTCAGGTTCGCGCCGCCTTCAAGGATTTCTACAATCTGGATTACACCGGGGCGGTTGAGCTCCTCGAGCGCTATCACGGCGCGCATCCGGGCGACCCCCAGGCTACGGCGTACCTGGTGGACGCGCTTGTGTTTCAGGAGCTTTACCACGAGGACCTGCTCGATACGACTTTTTACGCCAACGATGGTTTCCTGACCGGTCGCCACGCCACGGAGGAAGATCCGAAGAAGCGCGACCAGATTTTTGCGCTCGCCGATGAGGCGGTGCATGAGGCCGATTGGCGGTTGAGCCAGAATCCCAACGATGTGAATGCATTGTTTGCGCGCGCCTGGGTGCGCAGCCTGCGATGCGCCTACGTGGCGATGGTGGAACGAGCGTATGCGACGGGCTTCCGGCTGGCGACAAAGGCCAGGGACGATGCCGCGCGGGTGCTCGAGCTGGACCCGAATTATGTGGACGCGAAGCTGATCACAGGAGTCTACGAGTACGTGGTTGGGGCGCTGCCGTGGCCCTTCAAGCTGATGATCGGCTTTGCCGGAATCACGGGATCAAAGGCCACGGGGCTGGCGATGCTGCGCGACGCCGGCAACCGCAGCGAGCTGACCGGCATGGATGCAAGAACAGCGATCGCTCTTTTTCTACGCCGCGAGGCAAAGTACGACCAGGCTATCCAAGTGGTGGAGCAACTGAAGAGCGAATACCCACACGACTTTCTGTTTTGCCTGGAAGAGGCGAACCTGCGCAAGGACGCCGGTGAAGGCATGCGCGCCGTGGATGCGTACCGGCAGATCCAGGCCGACAACGCGAGGCTAGGCTACTTTGCCGAAGCGAGGATGGAGCTGGCCGACTTTGGGCTGGGCGACGCGCTGCGCGGACAGCGCCACTACGATGAGGCGGCCGAAGCCTATGAGCAGGCCGCATGGACGCCCGGCGCGGGTCCGGAGCTCAAGATCCGGTCGCTGCTCGATGCCGGGCAATGCCGCGATGTCAACGGGCAGCGCCAGGTTGCGCTCCAGGACTACCAGGCGGCGATTGACTCCGGACCGAATACCTCGCGCGCCGACCAGGCCCGGAAGTACCTGCGCGCCCCGTACAGAGGAAACTGAAGAACAGGGACGTAGGGACATAGGGATTAGGGGACGAAGAAACGTAAGGAGGTAGGGAGTAAGAAACGAGAGGCGCGGTGGAACCGGACCGGGCGCGGATTCGTATGATGAAAGCAGCGGGCCTGTTCCTCAGGAGGGATTGATCATGGCGGCATACTGTCAGAATTGTGGAAATGCATTGCATCCGAGCGCGCGATTCTGCACGGGTTGCGGCGGGGCGGTTCCCATAGCTACGCCGATACCGGGCCGGCCGTTGCTGCGGCCGCACGTGGGACGCATGATTGGCGGCGTTTGCATAGCGCTGGCGCAGGCCAACGGCTGGGACGTGTCTGTGGTCCGAATTCTCGCGGTGGTGGGCTTCTTCTGCTCGAGCGGGTTGGTCGGCGTGGCCTACCTGGCCGCCTGGATCGGGATTCCCGAAGAGACGATGCCATATCCTGGAGCGTATCCTCCTCAAGTGTGACTGGCTCAAATATGAGCGGCGAGTACGTTTCAGGCGACGCCCGATTGAGATTTAGCGACGCGGGCGAGGGTCTGCCGGTTGTCCTGCTGCATCCCACACCGCTCGATCGACATTATTGGCGCCCGCTGACGCGCGAGCTTGCGGGCATTCGCGCCATCGTTCCCGACTTGCGAGGGCACGGCTGTTCGGAACTGGGCTCGGGTCTGCCGAAGGGTGGATTCACCCATGTGCCGAGCGCGCCGGTGCTGACCATGGCGCAGCTTGCGCAAGATGTTGTTGCGTTGATGGATCATCTCGGCATTTCGAAGGCTGTTTTTGGCGGATGCTCGATCGGCGGATACGTGCTGCTGGAGTTGTGGCGGAGGGCTCCGCAGCGAATGCGCGGGATGATCTTTGTGTGCTCGAAGCCGCAACCGGATGCAGAGGCAAACCTGGCCAAGCGCATGGAGACCATTGCACGGGCGCGGGCGGATGGCGTTGAAGCGCTTTTCGACGGTATGGCGCAGAATACGGTTGCGCCGTCGGTTCGGCGCGAACGTCCCGAGGTGGTTGCAGAAGTGCGCGCGCAGATGAAGCTGTCGGCCGAGGCTGTGGTTGCGGTGCAGGCGGGGCTGGCGGCGCGGCCGGATTCGGTTCCCACTGTGGCGACGATCCGCGTGCCGGTGCTGGCGATTGCGGGCGCCGAGGACGCCAATGTGACGGCAGCGGACATGGAGGCGTTTCGCGCGGCTCCGGGCGGATGCGAACTGCACGTGCTCCCGTGCGCTGGCCACTTTGCCGCCTACGAGCAGCCGAAGAAGGTGGCCGCGATGGTGGCGCCGTGGCTGCGGCAATTCGAGGCGTGAAAAAGGCAGGGAGTAGGGAGTAGCCAGTAGGGAATAGAAAGACAGGACGAGAGAGCGAGGGGACGAGGGATCATTCAGATGCCAATGCGACTATCGTGGGCGCATTTTTGGGGGTTGGCATTTCCGGGCTAGGAGTTCACGGTCGTCGGTACATGCAGGCTCGTGTCTTTGGCGGCTGGAATCGGGTTCGGATCACCCATAATCTGGGTGGACAGTACCGCGCCTTGATCCGCGAAGGAAAGGCGCCGCTTTGGCCTTTGGTACTTTACTTCGTATGTTTTCCACTGGGCATCGTTGTCGCCTTCGCGTCCATAATTTGGGTTAAGTGAGCCCCAAAAAACGCCTAACCACCAGGCACCCGCTTCGTTGGTGAGGCCGTTGTTAGAATTCAGCTCGAAGTGCATTGCGTCTCAGGGAGAATCGAATGACAAAGGTTGACCTTACAAATTCTGGCCGGCGCGAGTTTCTGCGGGCTGCTCCTTTGGCAGCCGCCGCAGGTATCACGCTGGCGAATTCGTCGTTTCTCGCTCCAATCGCGAGCGGTCAAGCCGCGGCCAGCGCTGGCACGGCGGGGTTCCAGTTGTTCCGCGCGCAGGAGATTCAGGACGACGCGAAGGCGCTCGTGGCCAGCCCCGGCAATAACAATCTGGTGCAGGAGAAGAATTTTACTGTGGTGCTGACGGTAGAGACGGCAAAGAGCGCCAAGGAGTTTGAGTGGCACGAGGGGCGCGATCATGTTTTATTGGTTTTGGACGGGGAGACGGTTTATCAGGTAGGTGGGACGCCCAAGGGCGGGCACAGCATCGGTCCGGGCGAGTGGCGCGCGCCGGATGCGGAAGGCGCGACGACGATGACTTTGCAGAAGGGCGATATGCTGGTGATCCAGCGCGGCACTCTGCATAAGCGGAGCACCGCGGGAACCGTGACGTTTACGCTGATCTCGCCGCAGGGGGCACAGAGCAGTTCACAGTTCATAGTTCACAGTTCGCAGTGAGGGTGGTGGATGGCGAGCTATGAACTGCGAACTATGAACTGTGAACTAAGAATTGTGAACTGCCATTGAGTTAGCGGCTGCGCATTTTTGCGAGCAGGCGCAGGATCTCAAGGTAGAGCCACACCAGCGTGACGATGATGCCGAATGCGGCGTACCACTCCATGTACCTGGGCACGCCGTAGGCGACACCCTGCTCGACAAAGTCAAAGTCGAGCACGAGGTTCAGCGCGGCGATGGCGACAACAAAAAGGCTGAAGCCGATGCCGACGATGCCGGAGCCGTAGACCGAGGTGAAGAAGGAGATGTGGAAGAAGCCAAGCAGCATCTGGGCCATGTAGAAGAGGAAGATGCCGCCGGTGGCCGCGACCACGCCGAGGCGAAACTTTTGCGTGACCTTGATGAGGCCGGATTTGTAGGCGAGCAGCAGCACGAAGAGCGTGCCGAAGGTGAGGCCCACGGCTTCCATGGCGATGCCGGGATAGCGCAGCTCGAACATTGCAGAAATGCCGCCCAGCACGAGCCCCTCGAGCAGCGCATAGATGGGCGCGGTGACCGGCGACCATTCTTTTTTGAAGGCAGTGACAAAGGCAAAGATGAGGCCGCCGAAGGCGCCGATCATGATCGCCGGACCGGCGAAGCTCAGGTCGTGCGTCTGCATGAACGAATTCCACGTCCACGCCGCGGTGGCCACGGCGCATAGAAGCAGAATGCCGGTTTTGTTGATGGTGCCGCTGAGCGTCATGCGCGCCGAGGCATCAACCAGCGGGCCGCCATACTGGCTTTTCTGAAAATCGCTGAAGGTGTTCTGGCCGAGGGCAGGGTTTGCGGTCTTGAACAGTGCCATTGAAAATAACTCCGTCGTGCTGTGCGGGCCTGAAGTTCCTGACATTCATGCAGGACACTTTGACCGCTGCTTCTATTTTAATGGATGGCAAAAAGCCCGCGAGAGTTTCAAGATGCGCGGGGAATTGCTTAATCCAGCGCCTGCACTCCGAACTCGCTTTCGTACCGCGCGACGGTGGACCTCAGGTTCTCGATGGCGTCGACGGGCTGAATGCCGCCGCGCGCGCCCTGGGCCATGCAGTTCATGGCCGCGGCGGCGCAGGAGAAATCGAGCTGGCGGTCGAGCGGCCAGTCGCGCAACAAGCCGTAGATGAATCCGGCGCGGAAGATGTCGCCGGCGCCGGTGGTGTCGACCACAGGCACGCGATAGGCGGCGCTGTGGAGCAACTGCTTGCCGTCCCAGGCCAGCACGCCGTCTTCGCCGAGGGTTGCCGCGCTCAAGCGGCAACCGTAGCGCGATTGCATGAGGCGCAGCGCGCGCTCGAGGTTCGAGTCATCCATCAATTGGCAGGAGAAATCCTCGCTCACGATTAGATAGTCGATATTGGCGACCAGGTCTTCGATGCCGGGATAGGTGTCATCGAGATCGGCGACCACCGGAATTCCGGCTGCGCGGGCCCAGCTTGCGGCCTGCGTGGCCGCTGCGGTGTCGTGGCCGTCCACGTGCAGGACGCGCGCATTTACGATCCATTCGCGGCGCAGGTCCGAGGGCTGAAGAACCATCTGCTCATTGCGCTGGCAGATGACTGTGCGCTCACCAGCGGCGTCGATGAGGATGACGTTGTGCAGGCTGGCGGCTCCGGGAACGGTGACGATTTGCGCCTCGGCGCCCAGGCGGTGAAAGGCTTCCTTGTGCAGGCGCGCCGCATCGTCGTCGCCGAGCTTGCCGACGTAACGCGTGCTGAGGCCCCAGGTTTGGCAGGCCACAACGGTGGTGGCGACCTGGCCGCCGGGCTGCACGGATCGGTTGTTGTAGTGGACCTTGGAGCCGGGCTCCGGGAAACTTTCGAGCGGTATAAGAGTGTCCGTGGCGTTGAGGCCGACGCCTACGAGATCAACCTGTGGCAATTGAGTCACACAAACATTGTAATAGGCAAGCGAAAGAAGGCGAGTGCACTGAGAACCTGAGGGCCGAATGCTGTACGCTCAATTCAGTATTCTTTTGGTTTTGGATTTGACCTGTGGGTGAACAACAAATTTCGCGCCCGTTTTACCGCCCGCAGCCCGGCGGTGAGCTCTACTGCGGCCGCGTCTCGCTGGAATCGCTGGCCAGGCGGTTCGGCACGCCTCTCTACGTTTACTCGGGCGATCAAATTGCCGAGCGGTTGGCGATGTTTCAGCAGGCACTCGCGGGGCGCGATCATCTGGTTTGCTATGCGGTGAAGGCTAACTCCGCGCTGGCGATCCTGAAGCTGCTGGCGAAGCGCGGTGCGGGATTCGACATCGTCTCAGGGGGCGAACTGGAGCGCGTGCTGGCGGCGGCGCCGGAAGCTGCCGGGCGCGTGGTTTTTTCCGGCGTGGGCAAGACGGCAACGGAGATTGACGCGGGGCTGAAGGCGCGAATCCTTGCATTCAACGTGGAGAGCGAGGCTGAGATTAAGCTGCTGGCGGCGCGGGCACGCAAGCACAAGATCCGTGCGCGCTTTGCGCTGCGCGTGAACCCGGACGTTTTTGCCGATACGCATCCGTACATCTCCACCGGCTTGCGCGAGCACAAGTTCGGGATTGACATTCGCCGGGCGCGCGCGATCTACAGGAGCGCGGCGCGAGACCGCGGGCTCGAGGCGTATGGGGTGAGCGTTCACATTGGGTCGCAGATCCGGTCTGCCGATCCTTTTGGTGCGGCGATTGCGCGGGTGAGCAAGCTGGCGCGCCAACTGAGGAGCGAAGGAATCGCGCTCAAGGCGATTGATGCGGGCGGTGGCCTGGGCGTCGACTACCACGACGGCGCGTTTGATGCGAAGGCCAAAGTGGAAGAGTACGCCGAGGCGTTGAATCGTGCGCTGGGTGATTTCGACGGTCGACTGCTGATTGAGCCGGGGCGATTTCTGGTCGCGCAGGCGGGCGCGCTGGTGACGCGAGTGCTCTACGTGAAGCGCAACGGCAAAAAGACGTTCGTGATTACCGACGCGGCCATGAACGATCTGATCCGTCCGGCACTCTACCAGGCGCACCACGAGATTGTTCCCGTGCGGCCGAGGGCTGGGAGGGCGTGCGTTGTCGATGTTGTGGGGCCGGTGTGCGAGTCCGGCGACTTTTTCGCGCGTGACCGCAGGATTGCGCCGGTTGAGCCCGGCGATCTGGTGGCGCTGCTCGACGCGGGAGCATACGGCATGGCGCAAAGCTCCAATTACAATTCGCGTCCCCGCGCCGCGGAGGTGTTGGTCCAGGGCGCAAAGGCAAAGCTGATCCGCCGGCGCGAAACGATGACCGATTTGATGGCGACAGAGCGCGTTTAGCTCGGTCGGAGTGCTGCATTTTCCGACGGAATCCGGGGCCGAAGTAAAACGACAGAAACTTCGGGGCGCATTGCATGATGGCGATGAAGGCGACAGAATTTGAGTTTCGTCACCAAACACTCCTTCGCCTCCTCGTTGTCGGTGCGGCTTTTTTCACGTATCTTTTCGATCCCGTCGATGTTGTCTGGCGAGTTGTGGAGCATCGGCCCAACGCCAGGTTTCTTGAGCGTCTGTGCTTTGCTTGCGCCACAGCATTGATCGGCACCGGCGCCGCGCTTCGCACCGCGGCGCTCGTGTCTGCGCCAATGAAGCCCGAAAACGGTGGGCATCGTCCGCGCATTCGCCCGTCTGGGCCTATTGGCAGCCTTCTGTTCTCAGTTGGGGTTGCCTCGCTTGCGCCTCTTTCAGGGGCCGTGATTCTTCTGTTGGGCGAGTCTGTTCTTGCTCTTCGACTAATTCTGTTGGAGCGATCCTTTGGCCACGACCAGGATCTCCCGGCCGCTTCGCCTACCTCGTGGCTTCGAGCCATGCGCGAGGAATCTGCGAAGTGGGGCATTTTCCTGACGATGGTCGTCTTTACGTCGCTGCTGATTGACCGTGTGGCCGAATTGCTTGCCGTCGCCAGCCTGCTGGTCTGGGCTGCGCTTAACTACAGGACGTTCCGGCATCGCGCCAACCGGTGACGAGCTACAATTCGGGCCCGCGCGCGGCCCATCGGGCCCGACCTGATATGGTGTTGCGCTGGAGGTCTCTCGATGCAATTCACGACGTGGACGGCACGAGCACTGATCATCACAGTGGCGGCGGCTGGAATTTCTGTCGCTGCCGGCGCAGACCCGTTGAAAGTGAAAACTGAGCAGGGAAAGATTCACGGCAAGCTCATCAACGATGGCAAGGTGCGGGCGTTTCTCGGCATTCCATACGCCGCGCCGCCGGTGAGCGATCTGCGCTGGAAAGCGCCACAGCCGCCCGCGCCGTGGAAGGGCGTGCGCGACGCCACACAGTACGGCGCGCACTGCATGCAGAGCCATCCCTTTGCCGACATGGTTTTTCAGGATAGCGGTCCGAGTGAGGATTGCCTTTATCTGAACGTCTATGCGCCTGCCGATGCCAAGCCTAAAAGCAAGCTACCAGTCATGTTTTGGATTCACGGCGGCGGGAATGAGGCTGGTTCAGCATCGGAGCCGCGCCATAACGGCGATTTTCTGCCGATCCATGGCGTGGTGCTGGTGACGATCAATTATCGCCTTGGCGTTTTTGGATTCCTGGCGACCAGCGATCTCGCCAAAGAAGCTGATGGCGCGGCAGGGAACTACGGCTTGATGGACATGGTTTCCGCGCTCGAGTGGGTGAAGGAAAATATCGCGCAGTTCGACGGCGATCCGGGGAACGTAACGATCTTTGGGGAAAGCGCAGGCTCCTCAGCGGTGTGCACCTTGATGGCGGTGCAACCGGCCCGGGGATTATTCCAGAAGGCAATCGGCGAGAGCGGAGCGGCATTGAACGTGGGCTCGCACGGGCCGGAGGAGCTAGCGGAACGAGAGAAACAGGCGCAGCTCTGGGTGGAATCGCTGGGAGCGGCCAACTTGGCCCAGCTGCGCGCTTTGCCGACGGAAACGGTTCTTGCAGCCGCGGCCGGGAAAGGCGCGCCGAGTTTTCCAGTGCTGGTGGATGGCCGGTTGTTGACCGAACCAGTTGCCGACACCTACGCCGCAGGGAGGCAGGCGCATGTGCCCCTGCTGGTGGGATGGAATCGCGACGAGGGCAGCTTTGCCGCGATGCGAGGCATGACGGCCGAGCAGTGGAAGGAAACGGCGGCGCAGCTGTTTGGCAGCCGATCGGCGGAGTTTCTCGATCTCTATCCAGGGAACGACGACCAGCAGGCGCTGCGGTCCGCGATCGATTACAACGGCGACACGTTTATTGCGTTGAGCACATGGAAATGGGTCGAAGCACACGCCAAGACGGGTGAAGCGCCGGTTTATCGCTACCATCTTGAGCTGGCTGCGCCGCCGAGCAAGTTTCATCCCGGCTGGTTTGCCTTTCACTCCGACGACATCGAATATGTGTTCGGTACGCTGGACACGCGGCCCGATGCAGTGTGGCGGCCAGAAGATCGCAAACTCAGCGAAGAGATGATGGACTACTGGACGAACTTTGCGAAGACAGGCGACCCCAACGGGGCGGGACTGCCGGAGTGGCCGAAGTTCGAAAAAACCAGCGAGTTGATTCACCTGGACGCGACCATCTCGAGCGGCCTGGACGCAATGAGGCCGAGGTACGAATTCCTGATGGAGAATCCGCCGAAGATGGGGCAGTGAGCGAGAGGCTGCGAGGCAACTACTGGTGCACGCCCGATGCGGCGACAAAGCCGGCAGTCTGAGATGCAGACGTGCTATTGGAAGGCGGGGCAGCGAAGCTGGATCCGTTGGCGTTGAGGGCTGTGGAGTAATCGGGACCGAGGCCGAGACTCTTGAGCGCGCGCGAATCGGGCATCAGCTTGGTTTGCCAGCCATGATCGGCCTGGTACTTCTGCATGGCGGCGATGGTGGTGGAGTCCCAATTGCCGTTCGGCTCGGCGGTCAGGTAGTGCTCGCGCACGAGGGCTTGCTGAATCTGCGTGACGCGGTCCGGATCAATGGCTTGCTGTCCGCGCACGCGGCGCGATTTGTGCCGGCTGTGCGAAAGCTTGTGGGTGGTGGCGCCGGCGTGGCCGCTCGTGGAAGAGTGGCGCACATTCGCAGCGAATGCGGGCGGCACCAAAAGGGCCGCGGAAATCAAAAGCGCCAATGCTGCACGAGATGAAGACATCTTAATGCCGCCTAAGTACCGCGAAGATTTCAAGAACTCTTCATAAAATTTTAACCAAGGGTTGGCAAATGGGGCAAGGAGAAAACCAAACACGCGCATTAGCTTGATTACTTTGGGAACCAGCGCCGGAAGCGGGAAAAAGAGCAGTTCCGCAGTTCTTGTAACCATTTCCAGCCTCGGTGCAGGGTGGATTTTGCTTCCACCCCACAGACGAAGACCTGTCTGTGGGGACCCCGGTTAAGGGAAAATCCACTTGGTCGCTGTGGTTTCAGGACACTGTAACTGCGGAACCGCTGTCGTCTCCGGCGCCAGTGCAATGCGCTATAAAGTGCCTCCGATATAGTTGATTCCTTGTTCGGGATGATGCGGGTCGATCACTTCGAAGACCACATCGTCGCCGGTCTTGAGCTTGCTGACCACGGCGTCGAACTGCTCCTTGTTGGGAGTTGGCTGCCGGTTGATATGGGTAATGACCAGGCCCGGTTCCAGCCCCTGCAGGTCAGCGAAGGAGCCGGTGCGGACCGATTCAACGATGACGCCAGAGGTGTGAATGCGCGAGACGGTTGCCGGCGGGGCATCCTGCACGACGATGCCGAGCTTGGCTTCACCCGCGCCACTGCCGTTGTCCTCATTGCCCTCAGGCCGCGGATTGTTGAGATCGGCAAAGACCGTATCGCGATCGCCGATAGTCACAGTCGTGTCCTCAGGTTTGCCATCGCGCATGTACCCGAGACGGATGGTCGAGCCAGGCCTGCGGCTGGCAATTTCGTTGACCAGATCGTCGCCGTCCTTGATGGAGCGTCCATCGACAGTGACGATGATGTCGCCTGCCTTGAGGCCTGCCTTGTCCGCCGGTCCACCGGGCTGAACTTCCTGAACTAGAACACCATTCTTGAAGCCGTAGACGCGATTCACAGCGCCCGAGAGGCCTTCGCGGAACTGAATGCCAATGGAGCCGCGCGTGACCTTGTGGCTGGGGCTGATGAGGTCGTTGTAGACGTCGACAACGGTGTTCGAGGGCATGGCGAAGCCGATGCCTTGATAGCCGGCCGATTGCGTGTAGATGGCGGTGTTGACGCCGATGACTTCGCCGTTCATGTTGAGCAGCGGGCCGCCGGAGTTGCCGGGATTGATGGCCGCGTCAGTCTGAATGAAGTGCTGGAACTGGCCCGGAGCTCCCTGGTCGATGGTGCGGTTCTTGGCGGAGATGATCCCGGCGGTGACGGTCTGCGCCAGCGCGAATGGACTGCCGATGGCCTCGACCCAGTCGCCGACCTGCGCCGTGTCAGAGTTGCCCATCTTGACGGTGGGAAGCGGCGTGCTGGTGTCGATCTTGATTACGGCAAGATCGGTGGCTTTATCGATGCCAATGACGCGAGCGGGACGGCCGAGGTCCTGGGTGTCGGGATCGGTAGAGAGCTTGACGTAGATTTTGTCGGCTTTGTCGATGACGTGATCGTTGGTGATGATGTAACCCTTAGCGTCGACGATGAAACCTGAGCCAAGCGACTCCTGCACCTCGCCGTTGTCGCCTCCCTCATCGGGCCCGGGAATCTGGCCGCCGAAGAAGCGGTTGAAGAAGTTCTGGAAGTCGTCCTGACCCTGCTGATCGTTGTCCTGATTGTCGTCGCCGGGATTCTGCTGGTTGGGCTGCGAACGGAACTGATGGAAGTTGCGGCGGCCGCCTTTGTTCGACTGTTTGGGCAGAGTCTGGGTATTGATGTTCACGACTGCCGGTCCCACCGCTTTGGCAATGCGCACAAAGTCGTTGGGCGGGGTGGGCGTGGTGACGACCTTGAGGGGAGTGGCGTCGGTGCTGCTGTTCTGAGTTTCCTGACCGCGGACTCCGTGAGCGGCATACGATCCGGCCAGGACGGCGGCGGAGACCGTGGCGAGCAAGAAGAAGACCGAGGCGAGACGGCGCGAGCGAAGCCGTTCGAAGAGCGATTTCATAGTGTTTCGTGACCTCATATGGCGCTTAGCCTGCCGGCAGGCATGTGGATGGCCCTACTTCTTCAGTATAGCCATTCGCGAGCCGGTTCGGTACCGACTCTTCCGCGCGACGCAAGAGCGTGGATGAAGACAAAACTAGAACCGGTCTCATAAACCATCTTTGTCAACTCACTGGAATCATGGGACCCGCCTTTTGTCGGGTCCCATCCTTGCGCACTATGCAGCAGAGGCATTTATGGGACCGGTTGTACGCCCTGGCTGGTTAGACGCGTCCCGGAACAAAAGAGCCGCATGAGGGCAGAAGTTGGCGGGCGCAGGTGGAGGCAAACAGCGCTACTGATCAGCCGCCCATTCCAGCATGGCTAGGGTGAGAAGCAGCACACGCTTGAGCGCGAGCTCACGGTCTTTCGACGAGTACCATTCGCGCAGCGTGTGAGCATCGCCGCCGTCGCCGCCAGCGCCCATGGAGAGCGCAGGAACGCCGAGGGCAAGCGGGATGTTGGCGTCAGTGGAGCCGAGGCGAAGGTCGGTGCGCAGGCCGAGATGGCGGTCGACGGCTCGCAAAGAGGAAAGGAGCGGCGAATCGTCAGGCAGTTGCGCGGCGGGGCGGTCGCCGATTTTGGAGACCGCGAAGGACAGGCGCGAGCGCAAACCTGCGCCGGCTGCCTTCGACTTTTCATTCCAGTGGTCGACGGCGTCCTCGACGGCGCGATGCAGCGCGACTTCAAGGCGGAGAAGTTGATCAGGGTCGGTGGAACGGAGGTCAATGTTCGCCTGAGCGCTTTCAGGAATCGAGTTGACGCTGATGCCGCCGCGAATGGTGCCGAGGTTGAGCGTGGTTCGCGGCTCATCGGGCAGCGGAGTTTCAGCAAGCGCGGCCAGAGCGGAGGCGAGCGCGGCGATAGGGTTGGGAATGCCTGCATCAGTGAAGCTGTGGCCGCCGGGTCCGGTAATGGCGACTTGATAGCGGCGGCTGCCGAGAGCCTGGGTAACGGCTGCGTCAGCACCTGGGCCATCGAGAACGATGTGAGCGGCGATGCGGCCGGCGAGCGCGCCGTGCTCGTAGATATGGCGCACGCCACGCAGGTCTCCCTCGCCTTCTTCGCCAACGTTGCCAAGAAAGACGAGCGGGACGGGCAGATCGAATCCCGCGTTCAGGGCGTCGGCATGGAGAAGCGCGCCCGCGATGGCGAGCATTCCGGCTACACCGGCGGCGTTGTCGCTGGCGCCTGGAGCCTCAAGACGATCGCCATTGAGGATGGGGCGGAGCGGAGTGTCGGCCGGGAACACAGTGTCAATGTGCGCGGAGAGCAGAACGACCGGGCCAGTGCTGTCTGCGGGTCCGCCGCGGCGGACGGCGGGCAAAATGCCGAGGACGTTTCCGGCTGTGTCGATCTCGACGCCGCTGAGACCGATTTGAGTGAAGCGCTCGGCGAGCCACCCGGCGCGCGCCTGCTCGCCATGAGTCGGCGCGGGAATCGCGACCAGCTCGACTTGCCAATCCATGATGGTTTTGGGATTGGCGTGCAGCCAGGCGAAGGCGGAGTGAATCGGTCTTTGCGCGGCGAGGGCAGTAACGCGCGAGAACGCCGAAGCTGAAGAAAGAACCGGCATCGAAGTGAATTCAGAGTAGCAGGACAAGGGATGCGAAGGCAGCGACTGCTCGACGCGACAGTAAGGATTTGAACGCGTCGGGGATCAGAGTTCTTCGGGGGGGTAGTCGACGGAGTGGAGGAATAGGCCGCGCGCCGGCGCGGTGGGGCCAGCCTCGGAGCGGCAGCGGGCGGCAAGAATGCGGGGAATCTCTTCGAGGGCGAGATGACCGCGGCCGACATCGATCATGGTGCCGACCAGGTTGCGCACCATGTTGTGGAGAAAGCCGTTGCCGCGGACGCGGTAGAGGAGAAGCTCGCCGGCGTCGGTCGAGCGCTGTTCCCAGGTTGAGGAGAAAACGGTACGGATGGTCGACTCCGGAGGAAGTGAGGGTGCGTTGGCCTTTGCGATGAGATTTTCGACGAGGGCGGCGCGGTGCGCGAGGTCGGGATCGGTTGCGGCAAAGCTGAGGAAGTCGTGCTCGCCTTCGAAGATTCGCGCGGCGGCCCGGAGCGCGTCGAGCGAGAGCGGCCAGGGGCAGGCGTAAACGTAGCGGGCGAGGAAGGGTGGGCAATCGACGCCGCGAAGGATGCGGTACTCGTAGGTTTTGGCGATGGCGGAATGCCGCGCATGAAAGGTGCTTCGCACGGTTCTGGTTTCGGAGACACGAATCGATGGGGGGAGAGTGCGATTGAGCGCGCGATGCAGGTTCTCGGGCGGGATGGGAGCGCGGAGAGCGAAGCTGGCCACCTGCGCGAGGGCGTGGACGCCGGCGTCGGTGCGGCCTGAGCCCTGGGGCAGAGGGGACTCTCCGGTGACGCGGCCAAGTGCTGCCTGCAACTCGCCCTGGATGGTCGGAAGGCCGGGCTGCACCTGCCAGCCTTGAAAGTCGGTGCCGTCGTAAGCGAGGGTGAGCTTCCAGGTTTGGAGGCTGGAATCGGTTTGAGGCTGATCGGTCACTGGGATCGCTGTATCCAAGCGTACTCGACGGGGATGGGCGGCCAAGGATCTCATCAAAGATCGAGAGGGTGCGGCCAAGCGCGAAGCAAGCTTGAATTCCGCGACGGTTTTTCGCCCCGACTTTCCGGTGTTGCTGTTGATTGCAAAAGATTTAGCGCTAAGAATTGGTTTTTGTGGGGCATGTGGGGAGTTGCGCGTGGGGCGGCTTTGGCGGTATTTTACTAACCAGTTAGTTAAATCAAGACTGGAGGACTTGATTGCTGGACTTGATACCCTGCGGAGCGGACATTGACAGGTCGTGGCCGTCGAAGTCTTCAGCGATTCATTCATAAGGCTCGCTCGCGCGCACAAGGTTCCCGCCCGCGGTGATTGTCTGCGAACGAGATAAGGGCTCGCATGCATGCTCGGAATTCGTGCAGGTGAAGCGACGATTGCGATGGTTCTTCTGCGATGGGTCTGGGCGATGAAAAGATTGCAGGGAACGAGAGGGGTATCGATTTCGTAATCAAGGAAGAGCCTTCAAGGGCAAGGTGGAAGCGATAATCGTCTTGGCGAACACGAGATGTGCATGCGGCGCGGCCAATGGCCTCCGCGAGGCAGATCGATCCAGACACGGCAACCAGGCAGCGCAACCAGGCAGCGCAAACAATTGTGGAGAGGAAATATGCATTCTTACAGGACGGGTGTGAGTTTAGGGGAGCTGAGTGCAGAAAGCAGTGAACGCACAGGGACGAAGCAGGGCAGGGAGATGCGCGGACAGACGGGCGAGCGGTTGCGCGCCTTTGCCGTTGTGCTGCTGACGCTGGCGGCGACGACGCCCGGCTATGCACAGCAGAACGGAGCCGGATCCAATGGGCCAGACAAGGCGGCTTCAGAGTTGCCGGTTGCGCCTGCGCCCGTGCCAACACAGCCGTACCCATTGAGCACATCGAGCCGCGACTACTCGAAGGCCTTTGGGAAGTGGATCGGAAATCCGATCAACATCTTTTTGCCGACGTCGATTCCTAAAGCAAACTTTATGAACTCGCCGCGGCTTGCGGACCTGATGAAGGACGGGAAGATATACCTGAGCCTTTCAGATGCGCTGGCGCTGGCGATCGAGAACAATTACGACATCGCGATTGCACGCTACGACCTGAACATTGCGGACACCGACATTCTGCGGACGAGGGCCGGAGGTTCGGTGCTGGGCGCGCCATCCGCGCTGGTGACAGGCACGCAGGGCGGGTCAACGTCGACGCTCTCAACGGGCGGCGGCCCGGGAGGAACGGCGGGAGGCTCGGGGGGCGCGGGATCAGGCGTGAACGGACTGACGCTGACCACGAATGGAGCTGGACCGCTGCCGGAGGTTCTCGATCCGACACTGACGGGCACGATTCAATTGCAGAGATCGGAGTCGCCGGCGGAAAGCATTTTCCAACCGCGCGCTTCGACAAACACGAATGAGTACAACTTCGCGTACAACCAGGGATTCGTTACGGGCACGGCGCTGCAGGTAGGCTTCAACAATCAACGGATCACGACCAACAACTTCTTCAACGATTACAGCCCGCTGTACCTTTCCAGCTTCCAGGCCCAAGTGACGCAGCAACTGCTGCAGGGAGCTGGGATTTGGGTGAACAAGCGGTTCATGTACCAGGCGCTGAACGACCGGCGCATCACGGACTCATCGTTCCGGCAGCAGATTCTCTACACCGTGAACCAGGTGGAGTCGATCTACTGGGGCCTTGTGAAGGCATATGAGGACGTACAGGCCAAGGAGCGCGCGCTGGACCAGAGCAACCAATTGCTATCTGACAACAAGAAGCAGCTTCAGATCGGGACGATGGCGCCGCTGGATGTAGTGAACGCGGAATCGACAGTGGCAACGGACGAGCAGGCGCTGATCAGCGCGCAGAGCGCATTGAATTACCAGCAACAGATCATCAAGCAGGCGATTACGCGGAACCTGAACGATGCCGCGCTTTCAGCTGCTCCGGTGATTCCCACGGACCGCGTGGGCCTGGAGGCGCTGCCGGAAGAAAGCCAGCCAGTGGAGGCACTGGTGCAGGAGGCTTTCCAGCAAAGGCCAGAGCTGGAAGAGGCGGTGCTGACGCTGCGCAACGACGAGATCACGCTGAAGGGCGCGCGCAACGCACTGCTGCCGTCGCTGGATGTGTACGGATTCTACGGCGCGAGCGCAACAGGCGGCGCGCAGAGCCCGAATTGCTACAACTTTCTTGCCAGCCCTCCTGGGCCGTGCACTCCGAACAGCTATCCAACGGTCAGCTACGGAAGCACACTGAACAACCTTGTGAACAGCAGTTCGCCGAACAAGGGCGTGGGATTCAACCTGACGATCAATTTGCGCAACCGGGAGGCGCAGAGCGAGCAGGAGCGGTCGCTGATGGAGTACCGTCAGGCGGAGCTGCGGCTGGAGCAATTGCGTACCATCGTCCGCATGCAGGTGGTGAACGCGATGTTTGCGCTGACAAACGATCGCGCGCTGGTGCATTCGGCGGTAGCGGCGCGCGACTTTGCGCAGCAAAGCCTGGATGCCGAGGTGAAGAAGCTGCATCTGGGCGCGTCGACAACCGCGAACGTGCTGCAACAGCAGAGAAGTCTGGCGATGGCCGAGGACAACCTGATTGCGGCGCACGCTGCCTATGCAACGGACCGCGCGGGGTTGTACCAGACGCTGGCTTCGACGCTGCAGCACTACGACATCAATTTGACGGAAGCCGCAGCAGGAAACATGTCGACATCGCCCGTGGTGCCGGGAGTGGAAGCGGCGCCGCCGGGGAATGAGCCGACGATGACTCCGCCGGCGACGACGGAGCAGCCGGCAGCGCCGCCGCCAGCGCAATAGGCGGCGTCTGTGCTATCCCACGTTCCATCCGCCGCGGCGGAGGGACGTGGGGCACCCAAGATTGGTGGGATGGCGAGATGGCCCGGCGTGATGCTGGGCCATTTTGTCTGGCAGGAAGGCGAGGTGCAGGTGTTGCATTTAGCGCATCGCCTGTGTTAAGGTTCGTGGATGGGCAGCGCGAGACGGCTGCGCAAGGATACCGACTACGAGACAGGCTTTTGGTGCGCCGGCGGTGTAGGTATCCTTAGAGAAGAAGTCTGGGTCGATGCGCGTGGGGAGGTCATTCGCTATAACCTCGCCTTCCTGCTGCCACACTTGTTTTACCGGGATAATGGCAGAGTGCTTGGGTACGACAACGCCCACGGTGTTCATGAGCGACATTTTATGGGCAAGGTGGCGCAAATCGACTTTACAGGTTATCCGGAGACGGCAGACCGTTTTTATCGAGAAGTCGAGGCGATCAGGAGGAGCTATGAGGGTTAAGGTATTCACCGACGGATTTGAGGGCCATGTGCGGCGGTCTCTTGATCGCGCTCGCAGGCGCGAGGCCGGCGAACGACTCGAGCCGGAGAAGATCATCACCTTCGGAGACCCGATGATGATGTTTGAGTTGATGACCGTGCAACGTGTCCGGCTTCTCCAAACGGCCCGAAAGAAGAAACTGAGCATCTCCGCGCTGGCTGAAGAACTGGGCCGCAACCGCGGCTCAGTTACGCGGGATGTGAACAAGCTGAAGCAATTCGGCCTGATTCGCTTGCGCGAGGAAACCAATCCCGGTCACGGAATCGTGCAGGTCGTGGAGCCAGTGGCGAAAAAGATCGAGATGCGCGCGGAGCTTTAATTCCGATTACTCTCTGGAGACGCGCTAGCGTTCGGCGACTTTATCCAGCAAATCGAAGAATTCAGGAAAGCTGATGGCGGCGGAGTCTGCGCCCTGGATGAGGGTGTCGCCGGTGGCGCGAAGGGCTGCGACGCTGAAGGCCATGGCGATGCGGTGATCGCCGCCGGAGTCGATGGCCGCACCGTGAAGGGATTGACCGCCGGGAACGTCGAGGCCGTCGTCGAACTCCTCGACTTCAGCGCCCACGGCGCGAAGATTTTTTGCCACGAGAGCGATGCGGTCGGATTCCTTGACGCGCAACTCGCGCGCACCGCGGATGCGAATGCCACCGCTGGTGAAGGGCGCGATGGCGGCGAGGACAGGCAGCTCGTCAATGAGCTGAGCGGCAAGAGCGCCGGTGACCGCGGTCGAGCCGAGGCCTTCAGGCGGCGCGGAAATCTGCACCGTGCCGACGAGCTCAGCGTGTTTTTCCTCGATATTCAAAACTGCGACATGCGCGCCGAGTGCAGTGAGAACGTCGAGCAGCGTGGCGCGTGTGGGATTGAGGCCGATCGAATCGAGAACGAGGCTGGAGCCGGGGAAGAGCGCGGCGGCGCAGAGAAAGAATGCGGCGGAGGAAAGATCGCCGGGGACGGCGGCTTCGATGGCGTGAAGCGACTGCGGGCCGGTGATGGAGATTGAGTTGGATGTGCGGTTAAGCTGGGCTCCGAAAGCGCGGAGGGCCAGCTCACTGTGGTCGCGTGTGCGTGTTTCTTCGCGGACGGTGGTGGTTCCGGCGGTTTGCAGGGCGGCGAAGAGGATGCAACTTTTGACTTGCGCGCTGGGAACGGGCGTGGCGTAGTCGACGGCGTGAAGCGGGCCGCCGTCGATGGTGAGCGGGGCATGACCGTCGGTGAGCGTGAGGCGCGCGCCCATTGCTTCAAGCGGTTTGCGGATGCGTTCCATGGGACGGCGCGAGAGCGAGGCGTCTCCGATGAGGGTGAATCGGCCGGACTGCGGCGCCAGAAGGCCGGAGATCATGCGCATGGTCGAGCCGGAGTTGCCGCAGTCGAGGGGATGAGCTGGAGGTGTGACGTGGCCGGCGACGCCGGTGATCTCGACGGAGCCGGGGCCTGTGCGATTCACTTTTGCGCCGAGGTCCGCCATGCAGGCGAGGGTGGAAGCGCAGTCAGCGCCGGTGGAGAAATTGGTGAAGCGCGATGTGCCCTCGGCGAAGCCGGCGAGCATGGCGTAGCGATGGCTGATAGACTTATCGCCGGGCAAGCGCAGGCTGCCGATGATGTTTCGAGCGGGACGGATAAGGCGTTCCTGTGCGGTGATGGCCAAGCGAGCTCCGGGGTGGTCGATCGTCTACTAGAGTCTATCGAATGAGGAGCCCTGAATCGAGGAGCGATGGATCGGCGATTCAGGATTGGTTTCATTCGGAAGAAGAACGGCTGAGAGACCGGCGAATCGACCGAATTGCCACTCGGCGGTTGCGGACCTGGGTATAGCAGTTGTGGAACCGCTGTAGCCAATGCCACGAGTCGTGAGTGCGGAATCGTATGATGTAAAGGAATAAATTCGTCTAAATTTGCTGTAGACGGGGGAATACGATGAAACGGATTCTTGCTCCTGTGGTGTGTGTCATGGCGCTCAGTGTGTGTTTGGGAGGGCTGATCGGCTGCGGTGGCTCGTCCAGCACCCCGCCGCCACCTCCTCCTCCAACCACCTATGTACTTACGGTCGATTCCACCAATCCCGCCAGTGGCGTGGCCATCACTGTCTCCCCGGCCGACAACAACAGCGCCGCCAACGGCACGACCACCTTTACCCGCACCTACAACACGGGCACCTCGGTGACCTTGACCGCACCCGCGACCTCGGGCAGCAATACCTTCTCCTCGTGGACCGGCTGCACCTCGGCCAGCACCGTCACCTGCACGGTATCGATGACCGCCAATACCACGGTCACGGCGAACTATGCCACACCCCCGCCAGTTACCTACGTACTTACGGTCGATTCCACCGATCCCGCCAGCGGCGTGGCCATCACTGTCTCCCCGGCCGACAACAACAGCGCCGCCAACGGCACGACCAGCTTTACCCGCACCTACAACACGGGCACCTCGGTGACCTTGACCGCGCCCGCGACCTCGGGCAGCAATACCTTCTCCTCGTGGACCGGCTGCACCTCGGCCAGCACCGTCACTTGCACGGAAATGATGAGCGCGAATGCGACCGTGACGGCTAATTATGTGGCTCCGGTATTGATCGTGCCGACGGTCACGGTAACGCCGGCCTCTTCGACCATCACCACCTTGCAGCCGCTGACGGTGACGGTGGGAGTGAGCGGCGGCACCGGCAACCCGACGCCCACCGGATCGGTGACGCTGACCAGCGGGACCTACACCTCGGCGGCGGCGACGCTGGTGAGCGGCAGCGCGCAGATCGATATTCCCGCCGGCTCGCTGGCTGAAGGAAGCGATACTCTGTCGGCAAGCTATACGCCCGACTCGGCCAGCTCATCGACTTACAAGACCGCTACGGGCACATCTTCGGCGGTTACGGTTACCCTGCAGACTGGGATAACGGTGGACGAGTCGAGCATCGGCCCGGCCGTGACCGAAAAGCTTCTGGGAATGAATTTGGCCGCCTGGTTCGACGTGGTGGGCAATGCGACGGCTGTCAATGGCGCGTTCGCGCAGGCGGGCATCCAGGCCCTTCGCTGGCCGGGTGGCTCATGGTCTGACGAATATCACTGGCAGACGCCCAACAGCTCGTCCAATCCCAATCTGCCTTTCATGTGCGAGAACAACTCAAGCGGGCTTCCAAACGGAAGCACCACCTGGGGCGGCTACAGCACCTTCGGGCAGTTCGTCACCAGCATCGTGCAGGGCGGAAACTACGACCTTGCCCTCACCGCCGACTACGGCACTGACGCGGCGTGCACCGGGCCCGGCGACCCGACCGAGGCTGCCGCCTGGGTGACGAACGCGCTGAGCCTCGGCACCACTGTAAGCCATATGACGGTGGGCAACGAGGAATACGGAACGTGGGAGACAGACCTGCACACCAGTCCGCACAACGGCGCCACTTACGCCACCGCGGTAGCGGGAACCAGCGGGTACTATCCGCTTATCAAGGCGGCCTCTCCGAGTACGCTGGTGGGCGTCGACGTGGAACCCAATTATGCTCCCTGGGATCAGGATGTGATGTCCGGCGCCAAAGGCTCCTATGACTTCGTGGAATACCACTACTATCCGGAGACGCCTGGCGAGGAAAACGATACCTTCCTGGTGCAGCAGGCGGCGCAGGAGTTGACCACGAACATCAACACCATCAAGTCGGAACTGACAAAGTGGGGGACTCCGGATACACCCATTTACGTGGGCGAGATCGGAGGGCCTTACAGCAATCCGGGCAAGCAGAGCTGGTCGATTACCCAGGGCTTGTATGCAGGTCAGGTGCTGGGCGAGATGATGAACGATGGAGTCTCGCGCCTGACATGGTGGATTGGATTCGGAAATTGCAATGGTACCAGCGGAAATGATAGTTCCTCGCTCTATGGGTGGCAGGATTTCGGGGCCTACAATGTGTTCTCCGATGGACCGTCCGATACCACCTGTCCCGGCGCAGGTCCCATCGGCACCATGTCGCCCACGGCGCGCGCCTTCCAGCTCTTCAGCAACGTAGCCGTCAATGGCGAAAGCGTGCTGACCGCGGCCGTGGCCGGCGATACGACGGATGTGGTTGCGTACGCGGCCACCCATAGCGGAGGAACGGCGCTGGTGCTGTTCAACCGGAACGAAACCGTCAGTGAGCCGGTTTTGGTCACGCTTTCGGGGCAAAGTGCCGCCACAACCGTTACTGTAATCACCTACGACAAGGCCATCTATGACTTGTCGGGCTCGCCGACCGGGACTCCACCTGACCCAGCAGGGACTAGCACCTGGGCCGGCCCCACGACGACCAATCTTGGCGCACAAAGCCTGACGCCGCTGACTTTGTCGCTGGCCCCCTGGAGCATGAACGTGGTCATCATTCAGTAATTGTTGGGCAGTAATTGACGCGGGAAGGTTCGCATCCCATTGATCCGGCCCCGAAAGTGACGCGTTAGGGAATCGGCTCGAGATGCGCGGTGAAGTGACGCAGGAACGGCGCTTCGTAGGTGAGGGTCATGCCGCGGATCTGCTCGCGATTCTTCCACACCTCCAAAATCACTTCGACGAGGTAGTCGACGTGGCTTTGCGTGTAGACGCGGCGTGGAATGGCCAGGCGCACGAGGTCCATCTGCGCCGCGGCGGCAAACATCAGCGTGCCGATTTCGACGGAGCGAACGCCGCCTTCAAGATACAGCTCGCAAGCCAGCGCGACACCGGGAAATTGCGCCGAGGGAATGTGCGGCAGGAAGGCGCGGGCGTCGAGGTAAATGGCGTGGCCTCCCGGCGGCTGGACGATGGGTACACCCGCAGCGGCGATGTGGTTGCCGAGGTACGCAGTAGAGGCGATGCGGTAACGCAGGTAGTCTTCTTCGAGCGCTTCCTGCACTCCCACGGCGATGGCTTCGAGATCGCGGCCGGCCAAGCCGCCGTAAGTGGGGTAGCCCTCGGTGAGAATGAGGAGATCCTTCTCCTGCTGGGCGAGCAGATCGTTATTTGTGCAGAGGAAACCACCGATGTTGGCCATGCCATCTTTTTTGGCCGACATGGTGCATCCATCTCCCATGTGGAACATCTCCCGCGCAACTTCTTTCGGGCTTTTGGACGAGTATCCGGGCTCACGTAACTTGATAAACCATGCGTTTTCGGCGAAGCGGCAGGCATCGAAGTAGAGCGGAATGCCGTAGCGCTTGCACACGGCGCTTACCTGGCGCACGTTTTCCATCGAGACCGGCTGTCCGCCGCCTGAGTTGTTGGTGACGGTGAGCATGACGAGAGGAATGCGGTCGCGACCTACGCGCTCGATGAGGCTCTCGAGTACAGTCACGTCCATATTCCCTTTGAAGGGGTGCAGCAATGCTGGCTGGCGGCCCTCGGCGATGGGCAGATCGACAGCTTCAGCTCCGGCAAACTCGATGTTGGCGCGAGTGGTGTCAAAGTGCGTGTTGTTGGGAACGATGTCCCCTTTCTTGCATGTGACGCCAAAGAGGATGCGTTCAGCCGCGCGGCCCTGATGGGTGGGGATGACGTGCTTGTAGCCGAAGATGTCCTGCACGGAATTGCGGAAGCGGTCGAAGCTGCGGCTGCCTGCGTAGCTTTCATCGCCCTCCATGATGGCGGCCCATTGATGGGTCGACATCGCGCCCGTGCCTGAGTCGGTAAGCAGGTCGATGAGGACATCGTCAGCGGGCAGGAGGAAGAGGTTGTAGTGCGCGGCCTTGAGAAGCTCCTCGCGCTCGGCGCGGGTAGTCCAGCGTATCGGCTCAACACTCTTGATGCGGAACGGCTCGATGATAGTCCTTGCGATCATGAGGGGTCTTTCGAAGTTTGCGGCAGCAAGTCCGGTTCGCGCACGCGGAGGACGATGATAGTTTCGTCGTCGAAGCGGTCTTTGCTGCCCTGAAAGCGGGAGACATCGGCGAGGATGGCTTCGGCAATTTCCTGAGCGGGGAGATCGCGGCTGGAGCAGAGGAGGCCGGCGAGGCGATCTTCGCCGTACATCTCTTCCTTTTCGTTTTCGGCGTCCAGGATTCCATCGGAGACAAAGACGATCGCGTCGCCGGGTTGGGTGGCGACACTCAACTCCTCATAAGTGACGTTGGGAAACATTCCCAGCGGGAATCCTTCGGCGCGGACGGGGAGCGACTGGCCGGCGCGGCAGAAGACGGGCTGTACGGCGCCGGAGTTGGCGACCTGGAGGGTTTGGTTTTCGTCGTTCCAGAGGCAAAAGAGCATCGTGACGTACTGCGATTCGAGTTTGCGCTCCTGAAGCGCCTCGTTGAGGAGGGCGAGCATGGCCGCCGGGTCAGGCTGCTGCGCAGCGGCGGCGTGCATGATGCCGCTGACGAGCGCGGCGAAGAGCGCGGCGGGCGCGGCCTTGCCGCTGACGTCGCCGAGAACGATAGCGGTGCGGTTGGGGCCGTAGTCGAGGAAGTCGTAGAGGTCACCCCCGATGGCGCGAGCGGGAAGAAAGCGAACGGCCAGGTCGGCGTGAGGATGCACGGGCGCCTCGGCAGGGAGCAGGCGGAGCTGTACCTCGCGGGCCATGGCGATGTCTTTCTCAAGCTGGCGCTCCTGGCGGTGCACGGCCTGATAGAGGCGGGCGTTCTCGATGGCAATAGCGATCTGCGAGGCGAGAGTGGTCAAAATGCGCTCGTGCTCTTCATTGAAGAAGTTAGGGCGGGTGTGTTCGAGATCGAGCACGCCGATGACGCGGCCCTTGTAGAAAAGCGGGACGATGAGCTCCGAGCGGGTTTCGGGGTTCATGGGCAGGTAGCGCGGATCTTCTTTGACGTCGGGGACGTTGATGGGACGCCACTCGCGGACCGCGGCGCCAACGATGCCGCTCGAGATGGGAACGCGGCGGATGGGCGCATGGACGTAGCCGAAGCGCCAGGCGTAGCGGGTGACGAGGGTGTCGCCTTTTTCGTCGAGCAGCATGATGGTGAACATCTGGTAGTCGATGAGGCGGCGCAGAAGCTGGCCGACGCGCTCGAGGAGGGGATTGAGTTCGAGAATGGAAGCCAGCTCGACGGCGATTTCGTTGAGGACTTCGAGGGTGTGCGCCTGGCGGGAGATGCGGGCGTAGAGGCGGGCGTTTTCGATGGCCTGCGCGATACGCGAGGCGGTCATGGTGAGCACGTGCATGTGCTCGGGACGAAAGAAGCCGGGCTGCTCACTTTCGAGATCCATCACGCCGATGAGGCGGTTCTTGGCGATGAGGGGGACGGCCAGTTCGGAGCGCACGTCGGGATTGGCGGCGATGTAGAAGTCAGCGGTGGAGACGTCGTTGAGGAGGATGGGCTGGCGCGTGAGCGCGACCTGGCCGACGACACCCTTGCCGACGGGAACGCGAGTGCGCTCGACCTGAGGCGTGTGGCCGATCTGGAAACGCATGCGCAGGTCGTGGGTGCGGTCATTGAGGAGAAAGATGGCGAAGATGCGATAGGGGATGAGTGAGCGAACCAGCTCGGAGGTGCGGGCGAGGAGGGTTTGCAGATCGAGGGTGGTGTTGAGCGCGTCAGTGAGACGCAGGAGGTAGGCGACGTCGGCAGGCTCGATGCGGGCGTTGATGGGATCGAGCGCGTCAGAGCCCTCGGCAGGGCGATAGTCGCCCTCGAACTCGTGTGCCGGCGGAGATGGAGGAGTGTCAGGCATTTGGTGTCGAAAGGAATCATAGCGCAGGAAGGCAGGGAACAAGGAAACAAGGGAACGAGGGAGCGTGATCGGAGATTCTTATTCCGCGCCGAGTTCGCGGAGGATGGCGACGGAGGCGGAGGAGCCGATGCGGTTGGCTCCGGCTTCAAGCAGTGCGCGGACCTGGGCGACGGTGCGGATGCGGCCGGCAGCCTTGACGCCGCAGCGCGCGCCGACCACGCCGCGCATGAGGGCGACATCGGCGGGAGTGGCGCCGCCCGAGGCAAAGCCAGTCGCGGTGTTGATGAAATCGGCGCCGGCCTGAATGGCGATCTCGGAAGCGCGCAGCTTTTCTTCCAGGGTGAGCAGGCAGGTTTCGAGATTGACCTTGAGCACAGCGCCATGATGATGAGCCACAGTAGCGACGGCGTGAATCGCATGGTGGACGGCATGATGGTCGCCGCTCTTCAACAGGCCGATGGGAAGGACCATTCCTAGCTCGCGAGCGCCGAGGCGGATAAGGGCCGCGGCCTCCTGACGAAGAGTGGAGACCAGCGATGCGCCGAGGGGAAATCCGATGGCTGCACCTACGGGAACGTCCGTGCCAGCCAGCAGCTTGACCGCAGTGGCCGTCCAAACGGGATTGACCACGACGCAGGCGAAACGGTAGTGGGCGGCGTCGGCGCAGAGGGTTTCCACCTGAGAGCGCGTTGCGTCCTGCTTGACGAGCGAGTGATCAATGATGGCAGCGAGGGACTGCCAGTCCGCGAGAGCTTTGGCCGTAAAAGCGGCCGAGTCGAAGGTTCCGTTATCAAAATCCAGATCGGAGTTCTGGATGGCGATGGAGGCAGTCATGGGGGATGCTCCTTGTCAATCACGGACTCCGCCGGCTGGGCGGCTCATCCGCGGTCTCCGGGAGTTGAGTATACGGCGGCGCCGTGGCCAAGCCCAAATGAAACCGGTTCAAATCACGCGGCTGGCCGATCCGACGGTGTAAACCAGCGGGTGACTGGCGCGAACGATGGCGTTATTGGTCCGGAAGTTCTGGGGCTACGCGGGCTGGCCGGGCGCCATGATGCAGATGTCGGGCAGATTGCGATAGCGCTCGCCGTAGTCCATTCCGTAGCCGATGACGAAGAGGTTGGGGATGGAGAAACCGACGTAATCGGCGTCGATTTTTTCGATGCGGCGGGACGGCTTATCGAGCAGCGTAGCGATGCGCAGGGACTTGGGGTGCTGCTGGATGAAGAGTTTGCGCAGATAGGCCAGGGTGAGGCCGGTGTCGAGAATGTCCTCCACGATGAGGACGTTCTTGCCTTCGATGGGCTGGTCGAGATCCTTGATGACTTTGACGGCGCCGGAGGAACGCTGGCCGTTGCCGTAGCTGGAGACGGCGACGAAGTCGAAGGTGGCGTCGGCCTGGATGGCGCGGGAAAGATCGACGAGAAAGAAGGCAGCGCCTTTGAGCACGCCGATCATGACCAGCTTTTCGCCGTTGAGGTCACGGGTGATTTGCGCGCCCATTTCGGCAACGCGTTCTGCGATCTGCTGGCGGGAATAAAGAACGTCAAGGCCCTGGTAGGTCATGGTAGCCATGCACACAGTATCGCGCGATTTCGATGGGGACCGGCTGTGAAAATCGGGGGTGGAATCGCGGGCTGCGCCAGGGCGGCGAATTGGGGCCGGCGCACGTCTATACTTGGAGAGAGATGATTCCTTATCTGCACATTGGATCGTTCAACCTGCCCACTTTTGGGTTGATGCTATGGTTGGCGGTTGTGATTGCGGCGATCGTTGCCGACCGGGCGTTCAAGCGGGCGCACGTCAGCGCGGATGCGGTGGGGATGGTGGCCGTCGCCCTTGTGGTGGGCCTGATTGGCTCGAAGATATGGCACGTGCTCGATTCGCCGGAGGAATTTCGGGTCGAGCGCTGGCGGGTCTTGTGGGATAACGCCGGATTTGCCTGGTATGGCGGCTTGACCTTTGGCATTTTGGCGCTGGTGCTGATGGGCTGGCGGGCAAAGATTGGCGTCCTGCGCACGCTGGATTTGCTGGCTCCCGCGGCGGCGATCGGCTATGGCATCGGGCGCATCGGGTGTTTTCTCTCAGGGGACGGCTGCTACGGGATCGCAATTCAGCCTGTTCATCTTTTTGGATCCACGTTTCATCCGTGGGGAATGGCCTTTCCGAATGGGATCGAGCCAGTTCTGGTTCCGGTTTACCCGACGCCGCTTTACGAGTTGGGAGCGGGTCTGCTGATTGGCTGGTGGCTATGGCGGCGGCTCGGAAAGCCGCACGCGACGGGCGCGATTCTGGGCCAGTACCTGGCGCTGAGCGGGATTGCTCGCTTTCTGGTTGAATTTATCCGGCGCAACCCCAAGGTTCTTTGGGATTTATCGAATGCGCAACTGGCCAGCGCCGGGGCGGTGGTTGTAGGAATTGCGCTGACCTGGTGGGCAGCGACTCGGCGGCCTGTACGGGTGACGGAGATGGCACCCAAAAAAGCCGCGGGGCCGGTGGAAAAGCCGGCGTAATCCGCCGGCATCTCCTGCCACTCAATCTCCGATCCTTCCTTCGAATCCGTTTCATCGACAAGCACAACTTCGACCGCCAAAAAGCCGAGGTCGGCCATGGTCGCCGACGTGATTTAGCTGAAGCGGTGGTCGCCCTTCATCGAAAAGTGATTCTTGACACATGTGATGACGCTCACAGCCACGTGTACTTTTTACTAAGTAACGTCGCTCACATTGACCGGTGGATCCCTGGATTTCATCAAGCCTCCTAAGGGTTCGGGATACGTCGGCCTTGCAGTTTGAGCGAGGTAGGCATGGGCGAGTCTATTTGGCAGTCAATGCAGCAGAAGGGTTACAACCGCAGAGAGTTTCTGCAATTCTGCACGGCAGCCGCAGCCGCGGCGGGGCTGGCACAGAGCGGCGTGGCGCAGGTTGTTTCGGCCTTTGAGAAGAAGGAAAAACCGGCCGTGGTGTGGATGCACTTTCAGGAGTGCACCTGCTGCAGCGAGTCGTTTATCCGGTCGTCGCACCCCATTGTGGCGGACGCGCTGCTGGACGTGCTTTCGCTGAACTACACGGAGACGCTGATGGCTGCGTCGGGATTCCAGGCGGAGAAAAGCCTGAGCGACACCATCGCAAACAACAAGGGTAAATACATCGTGCTGGTGGAAGGCGCCGTGCCCACGAAGGACGATGGCGTTTACTGCATGGTGGGCGGCAAGACGGCGGAACAGATTCTGCAGACCGTGGCGGCGGATGCGGCGGCGATTGTGGCGTGGGGAAGCTGCGCGTCGAACGGCTGCGTGCAGGCAGCCAAGCCCAATCCGACTGGGGCAACGCCGATTTACAAGCTGGTGGGCAAGCCGGTGATCAACGTGCCGGGCTGCCCGCCCATTGCGGACGTGATGATGGGCGTGGTAACGCACCTGCTGGTGCTGGGACAAATTCCGGCGCTCGACGACCAGGGGCGGCCCAAGGAGTTCTATGGCCGGCGCGTTCACGACACCTGCTATCGCCGGCCGAACTACGACGCCGGACTCTTTGTGGAGTCGTGGGACGACGACGGCGCGCGCAAGGGCTATTGCCTGTACAAGATGGGCTGCAAGGGCCCGGTGACCTACAACGCCTGCTCGGTGACGAGGTGGAACGAGGGCACGAGCTATCCCATCCAGTCAGGGCATGGCTGCATCGGTTGCAGCGAAGCGGGCTTCTGGGACAACGGCCCGTTCTATCAGCACCTGGCATCGTTCCCCGGGTTCGGCGTCGAAAGCACAGCCGACACCATTGGCGCCGCGGTTGGAGTGGCCACGCTGGCTGGCGTGGCGGCGCACCCGGTGGTGACCAACATTCGCAAGCGCAACGTGATTGCTGAAGTTCACGCTGAAGATCAGAAGGAGTCGTAAACAGTTATGGCAACTCGTGTCGTCGTCGATCCCGTAACTCGCATTGAAGGCCACCTGCGGATTGAGGCGGTGGTGGAAAACGGCGTCATCACCGACGCGTTTAGCGCCGGGACCATGGTCCGCGGCCTGGAGAAAATCCTGATCGGCCGGGACCCGCGCGATGCCTGGGCCATCACGGAGCGCGTATGTGGCGTGTGCACCACGGTGCACGCGCTGGCCAGCGTGCGCTCGGTTGAAGACGCGCTGGGCGTCAGCGTGCCGCCAACGGCGGAGCTGATTCGCAACATCATGCTGACCACGCAATACGTGCAGGATCACGTGATCCACTTCTATCACCTGCACGCGCTGGATTGGGTGGACATCGTGAACGCGCTCAAGGCCGATCCCAAGAAGGCGGCGGAGCTGGCGCAGTCGTTTTCGCAGTGGGACAAGAACACGCCGGCATACTTTACCGCGGTGCAGGACAAGATCAAGGCGTTTGCGGCGAGCGGGCTGGGCATCTTCGCCAACGGCTATTGGGGCCATCCGGCGTACAAACTGCCGCCGGAAGTGAACCTGATCGGCGTTGCGCACTATCTCGATGCGCTGGAATGGCAGAAGGAAGTAGTGAAGATTCACGCCGTGTTCGGCGGCAAAAATCCGCACCCCAATTATCTGGTTGGGGGAGTACCGTGCTCGATCAACATGAACGAGGTCGCGGCGATCAACTCCGACCGGTTGAACCTGGTGTCGCGGCTCATTGGTCAGGCGGACGAGTTTGTCAACAACGTCTACATTCCGGACTTGCTGGCTGTGGCGTCGTTCTACAAGGACTGGGCCAAATACGGCGGCGGGCTGCACAACTATCTCTGCTACGGCGAGTTCCCGACGAAGGGATACGGTCATCCAGAGTCGTTCAAGTATGCGCGTGGCGCGGTGCTCAATCGCGATCTGAGCACGGTGTATCCAGTCAATCCGCGCGACTCACAGGAGATCAAGGAGTACATTGCGCACTCCTGGTACAAGTACGACGGTGGCGACAGCGTGGGCCTGCACCCGTGGGCCGGCGAAACGAATATTGCGTACAGCGGACCGAAGCCGCCGTTCGAAAGCCTGGAGGGCTACGACAAGTACTCGTTCCTGAAGACGCCGCGTTGGAAGGACAACGCGATGGAAGTGGGACCGCTGGCAAGGCTACTGGTTTCGTACGCGTCCGGCCACTCGGATGTGAAGGAAACAGTGGGCATGGTGCTGGGCAAGCTCAACGTGCCTGTCGATGCGCTGTTCTCGACGCTGGGCCGCACGGCTGCGCGCGGCATTGATGCGGCGCTGGCCATGATCTGGCTCAAGGAGTTCTACGGCAATTTGATGGACCGCGTGAAGATCAACGAAGTGTCCACATTCAACGGCGAGAAGTGGGATCCGAAGACCTGGCCGGCAGATTGCGAAGGCGTAGGCCTGGAAGAAGCTCCTCGCGGCTCGCTGGCGCACTGGATCAAGATTCACAACGGCGCCATCGAGAACTATCAGTTGGTTGTGCCGACGACGTGGAACGGCTCACCGCGCGACGCCAAGCAACAGCGCTCGTCGTTTGAAGCGTCGCTGATCGGGACACCGGTGGCGAATCTTGAACAGCCGGTCGAGATCATCCGCACCATCCATTCCTTTGACCCGTGCCTGGCCTGCGCCGTGCATCTGTACGATCCGCAGGGACGGCACCTTCACCAGGTTTCCTTTGAGTAATGACGATGAGCATACAGAGCACTGGTGTAAGAGACGTTTTCAAGCTGAACGGCGAGGCGCCGGTTGAGTACAGGCGCGTGTATGTGTGGGAGCTGCCGGTGCGCGCATACCACTGGATCAACGCCATCGCGCTGACGCTGCTGTGCGTGACCGGCTTTCTGATCGGTCATCCCATCCATCTGGCGTACGCGCCTGAGGCCTATCAGCAATACTGGTTCGGCTGGGTGCGGTTCATCCACTTTGCCTCGGCGTGGGTGTACGTCTTCAATTTCCTGGCGCGGCTCTACTGGGGATTTGTGGGCAATAAGTACGCGAAGTGGACGAATTTCTTCCCAGTGACGAAGAAGCAGCAGCAGGAGATTGTGGACGTGGTGAAGACCGACGTGCTGCAGGTGAAGATGCATGGAGAAATTTCCACCGGGCACAACTCGCTGGCGGCGCTCATCTATTTCCTGACCTTCATCGCGTTTTGCGTCCAGACTATCACCGGGTTCGCACTTTATTCTTCGATGAGCTCGTCGTGGGTGCCGAAGTTGTTTGTCTGGGTGGTGCCGCTACTGGGCGGCGATGCCGGCGTGCGCTTCTGGCATCACACGTTCCTGTGGTTCTTTGTCACGTTCGTCATCGTTCACATTTACCTGTCGTTCTATCACGACTACATCGAGGGCCGCGGTACGGTAAGCTCGATCATAGGCGGGTGGAAGTTCGATAGGGTGCAGAGTGACGGAGAAGCCAAAAAGCAATAAGAAGACGCTGGTTCTGGGCTTGGGCAACGTCATCATGGGCGATGAAGGCGTTGGCGTTCATGTGGTGCGCGCGCTGGAGAAGCACACATTGCCGGCCGGGGTCGAGTGCCTCGACGGTGGGACAGGCGGCTTTATTCTGCTGGAGCCGCTCGAAAATGCCGATCATATCATTCTGATTGATGCCGCCGCGGACGGAAACCCTCCCGGGACGGTCACGCGCACGACGCCGCGCTTTTCAAAGGACTATCCGCCGACTCTGACGGCACACGACATCGGGGTCAAGGATCTTCTCGACGCCTTCTACATGCAGGGGGGAACGCGCGAGGTGGTTTTGTACGCGATTGCGATCGATCCCAGGCAGTCGATTTCGATGGAATTGTCTGCGGAATGCGCCAGGGCCGCTGAGACGGCTACATACGAGATTCTTGCGGAGCTGAAGACGGCCGCTCCCGGCGCGTAAGTCTTGCCGTTCCTTCCTTTAATCGCGCCGAGGATTGCAAATCGGACCAAATTAGTCTAATATTCTGACCATGGAAGCTATGGCCTGTTGTCGCTCGTGTATGCTGCTCGCGCGGCAACGGTGACCTGGGTCTGAACTTCCGAACAAAAGTCCACGGTTTCCCCGATGCCCGCGATTGAGCCACAAGCTCTCGCGGGCATTTCATTCGAACGAAACGAAAAGAGAAGAGAGAAGATGAGCGAAACACCTGCGCCAAAAGAAACCAAAGCCCAGCGGATGGAGCGGCTGAAGCGCGAAAAGAATCCCTGGGAGGCCTTTGACGAGGTTCGCGCGTTTGCGCACGCAGGGCGCTCGAGCGTGGTGCCGGAGTGGGCGTCCGCGTACTTCAAATGGTGGGGCGTGTATACGCAGGGCGATGGCGTGGGCGCGACGGGCGGCAAGGGCGGAGAGGGCCTGGCCACAGAATGGTTCATGATGCGGATCGGCATCCCCAACGGGATCGTTTCCGCCAGCCAGCTGCGAACCATCGGCGAAATCACGCGCAAACAGGCGCGCAATCTGGCCGACATTACAGTGCGCCAGAACATCCAACTGCACTGGTTGACCATCGAGTCGCTGCCCGAGGTGGTAGACGCGCTGGACGCCATTGGGCTTTCGCCAAAGGGTGCTTGCGGGGACGTGGTCCGCAATGTAACGGGCTGTCCGCTGGCCGGCGTGGCTGCCGACGAGCTGATCGACGCCTCGCCGATTGCGCGCGGAATCGCGCATGACTTGACGGCGAATCCCGAGTTTTACAATCTGCCGCGCAAGTTCAAGATTTGCGCCACCGGGTGTCCCTCGTGGTGCAGCTATCCCGAGATTAACGACATCGCGCTGACGCCGGCAGTGCGCGACGGCGAGGTGGGCTACTCGCTGCGCGTTGGCGGAGGGCTTTCCAACGAACCGCACCTGGCTGTGCGGCTGGACGCGTTTGTGCGGCCGGATCAGGCGATTCGCGTAGCGCGCGGCGTGACGGAGATCTTCCGCGACCAGCAGGGCCTGCGCGAAAATCGCGAGCGCGCGCGCCTCAAATATCTCTTCCTGCGCGAAGGCTGGACGGCGGAGCGCTTTCTTGACGAACTGAACGCGAAGATCGGATTCAGGCTCGATCCGGCAGCGAGCGAGCGGGTCCCTGACGACGTTCTTCGCGACCACGTGGGCATTCATCCGCAGAGGCAGCCGGGGCTGGCGTACGTGGGAGCATCCGTGCTGCGTGGCCGCGTCTCGGGAGAGCAACTCGTGGCGGCGGCGGAATTGGCGGAGCGGTTCGGAAGCGGCGCACTGCGCCTCACGGTCTCACAGAACCTTGTGATCATCGATGTGCCCCAGGCGAAGATCGGCGAACTGGCGCGGGAACTCGGCCAGATTGGACTGCACGTGGAAGGATCGATGTTTTGGCGAGGCGCTGTTGCCTGCACGGGAACGGAGTTCTGCAAGCTGGCAATTTCCGAGACCAAGGGCTTTACGCGGTGGCTGGTGGACGAGTTGGAGGAGCGGCTGCCGCAGTTCGATCAGCAGTTGAAGCTGAACGTGACCGGTTGCCCCAACGGGTGCGGCCAACACTGGATCGCCGACATTGGACTGGAAGGCAAGAAGATCAAGCACGAAGGCAAACTGACCGACGCGTTTTACTTCTGCTTGGGCGGAGCAGTGGGCCAGCACGCTGGAATTTCGCGGCCGGTGGGTTATCGTTGCCCCGCGCCGCTGGTGCCTGAGGCGATCGAGCGGCTGCTGCGGCAGTATCTGGTTGAGCGCAAGGCAGAAGAGAATCTGCGGGCGTGGTTTGGGCGGCACACGAACGACGAGTTGCGCGCGCATCTAGCAGGGGAAGTTTTACAGGCGGTGGAACGCGACCTTCCGGCTGGGCCTGTGCCGCATGCGGTGGCGGAATAAAGCAGGGAATAGGGAGTAGCCAGTAGGGAATAGGAAACGACGATGAGTCTGTTGCCAGTATTTCTGAAGCTTGAAGGGCGGCGGTGCCTGCTGGTTGGAGCGGGGACTGTGGCTTTGGAAAAGATCGGGTCGCTGCTCAAGACGGGCCTGCGGCTGCGCGTGGTTGCGCCCGAAGCGCGCGCGGAGGTTCAGGAGCTCGCTGCCGAGGGAAAGCTCGAGTGGGTGCAGCGGGAGTTTGAGCCTGCGGACCTCGATGGCAGCTTCATCGTGATCGCCGCGACCGATGTGCCGGAGGTGAACGCGGCGGTCTATCGCGAGGCTGTGACGCGCGGGATTCCGTCGAACAGCGTGGACGATATTCCCAACTGCGACTTTTTCTTTGGCTCAGTGGTGAGCCGCGGCGATTTGCAGATTGCGATTTCGACGGCCGGCGAGAGCCCGGCTGTGGCGCAGCGGCTGCGGCGTGAGATTGACGAGCAACTGCCGGAGGATTTGGGGCCATGGCTTGCGAAGCTGGGTGAATTGCGGCGTGAGGTTCTGGAGGCGCATCCGCGCAGCGAAGAACGAAGGCTGCTGCTGCATGAGCTGGCGCAGAGGAAGATTTGCAATTCGGCATTCTGCGCGACGAAACAGTTGGCGCGGACGGGCAGGGAAGCGGCGCGGGCAGTTGCGGGCAGCGTTTATCTGGTTGGAGCCGGTCCGGGCGATCCGGAATTGCTGACGCTGAAGTCGGTGCGGCTGATCGAGAGCGCGGATGTGATTCTGCACGACGACCTGGTGCCGCAGTCGATTCTCGATTTGGCAAGATCCGGCGCCGAAGTGATGAACGTGGGCAAACGATGCGGCGCGAAAAACATCACGCAAGAGGAGATCAACTCGCTGATAATCGAGCGCGCACGCGCGCAGCGCAGCGTGGTGCGGCTGAAGAGCGGCGACCCATTGCTTTTTGGCCGGGCCGCCGAGGAACTGGCGGCGCTGGCCGAGGCTGGTGTCCCGTTTGAGATTGTGCCGGGCGTATCGGCTGCGTTTGCAGCGGCAGCGGCAATTGGCCGCTCGCTCACCGATCGCGATTGGGCCTCGCACGTGATTCTCACGACCGGGCATCATGCGCAGTCGCACAACCGCGAAGCGCTGCCTGCCGTTGAGGCGGGCACGCGCGTGGTCTACATGCCGGGCCGTGACCTGACGTTGCTGGCCGCCGAATGGCTGGCTGAAGGTCTGCCAGCCGATCTGCCATGCGCCGTGGTTTCACGCGCGGCGCAGCCGGACCAGCGGGTGGTGCATACAACACTCGGCGCGCTCGGCGAAATTGAGCCCGCTACCGCGCCCAGCCTTCTGATCGCTGGATGGGCGGTGCGGGAACGCACGACGGCCGGCGAACTGGTGAAGACCGCGGGCGCCCTAGCCAGCTGATTCCGATTTCTATTTGACGAATGCGTGAAGCCTGACGTGCTGGCCGCGCCCGCCAGCGTGGTTCTTGCGCAGTGGCGAAGCTGTTAATCTGAATTCATGAAATTCGGCGTAGTGGTTTTTCCGGGGTCGAATTGCGATCACGATGCCTACAACGTGATTGCCGAAGTGGCGCGGCAGCCGGTGGTTTTTCTGTGGCATGACAGCGAGGAACTACAGGGCGTAGACGCAGTGCTGGTTCCCGGTGGATTTGCATACGGCGACTACCTGAGAACGGGCGCGATCGCGCGTTTTTCGCCGGTGATGCAGGCGGTGAAGCGATTTGCGGCGGGCGGCGGGCTGGTGCTGGGAATCTGCAACGGATTCCAGATATTGACTGAGAGCGGATTGCTGCCGGGCGCGCTGATGCGGAACGCGGGGCTGAAGTACATCTGCAAGCAGGTGCACCTGCGCGTGGAGACAGCGGACAGCCCATTTACGAATCAATTGAAGAAGGGCGCGGTGCTCCAGATTCCGATCGGGCACATGGAGGGGAACTATTTTTGCGAGCCGGAGGAGTTGGGTAGGCTCGAGAGCGAGGATCGGATTGCGTTCCGGTACGCGACGCCGGCGGGCGAGATCACGCGGGAGGCGAATCCGAACGGATCGCTGAGCAACATTGCGGGGATTTTGAACGAAGGACGGAATGTGCTGGGCATGATGCCGCATCCGGACCGGTCGAGCGAAGCGCTGCTGGGATCGGCGGATGGATGGGGAATCTTTGAGTCGATGATTGGGGCGCTGGAGGAAGCTAGCAGCCGGTAGCCTGTAGCCGGAAGCTTTTTCGTGCGAGCGCTTGGAGCGTCGGGCGGTCCGGGAGGGTACAGGGGATCGGGCCGGCAATCGAGGTTTTTGTTTTGTTCATGCGAACGACTCGACCTATGAATTGACAAGACATGATCGATATTCACCAACATTTGATTTATGGGGTGGATGACGGGGCGCCGGATCTGCAGGCGTCGCTGGACATGGCTCGGATGGCGGCGGATGAGGGCGTGACGCACATTGTGTGCACGCCGCACGCGAGCGATGCGCACCCTTACAATAAGCCGCTGGTCGAGGAGCGATTTGCCGAGCTGAAGGAGCGTCTGCAGGGCGTGGTGGAGTTGAGCCTGGGGTGCGACTTCCACTTGATGGCGGACAATGTGCTGGATGCGGTGACGCACCCGCTACGATACTCGATCGACGGGAAGGGTTATCTGCTGATTGAGTTTCCGTCGCAGGTGATCCCGCCGAGCCTGAATGACGCGATGTTCCGGCTGCAGGCGGCGGGGTACACGCTGATCATCACGCATCCGGAGCGGTATCTGGCGGTGCTGCGGCAGCCGCACTTGCTGGGCGAATGGATGCGGAACGGATGTCTCGTACAAATGACGAGCGGCTCGCTGTACGGGCGCTTTGGAAAGGCGCAGGAAGCGTTTGCCAACGAACTGCTGGAGCGAAACTGGATTCACTTTCTGGCGACGGATGCGCATCATCCGATTTGGCGGCCACCGCACCTGAAGAACGGTTATGAGTACGTGGCGAAGCGCCGGGGCGAGGAGACAGCGCGGCGGCTGTGCGAGACGAATCCGCGAGCGGCGGTTGAAGGAGCGGCGTGGCCGGAGCAACCGGAGGCCGAAGGGTTGTGGGAGAATGTGCCGCTGAAGTTTGCCTGGCGGGCTGCGGCGGAGAGGTCGAAGAGCGGGCGGTCAAACAGGGGCAAGGCGGATAAAGGCAGCGACGGGGGAGTGAAGGCGGGTTTCTGGCGCCGGCTTTTCGGCAAGTAACAGCGGAGTTAGCGGGGTTAGCGGAGCTATGGTGACGCGCGCCCGGCAAGGTGACTGTTGACTAGAAGTTCTCCATCGCTTTGCGTTCTCTTATCGACCGCGTTGGCAATCTCAGCGTATTCCGGGGGAATGATTTTCGGCTCGCGTGCTACTCCCTCCGCGCCCAACGCTGCTTCAACCCTTTCCAGCCTGGCAACTGCGAGAGGTTTTACCATAGGCGCCGGCGCCAGCGATCCGCAGGAACTAAGCGACAAAACCTATGCGAACCTCGCCGCCACGCAATACAACGCTATTGAACCCGGCAACGTGATGAAGATGTATGTCATGGAACCTTCCCAGGGAGTCTATGACCTTTCTCAGGCCGATGAAGTTGTAAGATTCGCGCAGGCCAACGGACTGAAGGTGACTGCCAGCGCGCCGATTTGGGATGGAAATCCTACTGACTACGGAACGGGTAATCCGCCTTGGCTCACCAAAGGCAAATTCACGGCCGCTCAACTCAAGAGTATTTTGCAAACCTATATCACGACGATCATGCAGCACTATCACCACAATGATCCCGGCGTGGTGAACCGATGGGCAGTCGTGAGCGAAGCGACTCACCTTTGTGGACCCTTTTGCGAGGGTCTAGGCAAGGATGCGAGCGGATTTCCTGCTTACATCGCGCTCGCATATCAAGATGCCCGTGCGGCCGATCCCACCGTCCAGCTCTGTTATGACGATTGGGGCGGGGAAGGTTTGGGGGCCACGTCCGATAAGGTCTACAAACTCGTGTCCTACCTGAGGTCTAAAGGGCTGCTTGACTGCGTTGGATTGGAAGGGCAATGGGAAGGCGCCGGAGTGAGCGGAATACCCCCGGCCGCGGACATTACGACAAACATCAATCGGTTGGGTGCGCTGGGATTGAGCGTCTATTTCAGCCAGGTGGAGATCGGATTGCCGGTCACCAATGGCATAGCCAGCCCAGCGGATCAGATCACGCAGGCGAATGCATTTTCCACTCTGCTTCACACGTGCCTCTCGACCGTCGCGTGCAAGGGATTCTTTACGTGGGGCATTACCGACAAATTTGCATTTTGTTATCAGGCAGGAATGTGCGCGACCCTTCCTTTTGATGCGGATTACCACCCAAAGCCGGCTTACTTTGCGCTCGAGTCGGCGCTTGGCGGCTGACGCGCGGTTACGGATCAGCCGAGGCCGAGGCCGCCGTCGACGACGAGCGTTTGGCCGGTGATGAAGTGAGGGCCGGTGGCAAAGAAGAGGACGGCTTGGGCGACGTCGTCCGCATCGCCGTTGCGGCCCATGGGAGTTTTGGCGGCGAACCGGGCGGCCTGCAATTCCGCTCTGCGCTCCGCTTCGGTGCGCGAAGGATCGTGCGCGCCAGATTCCTGATCGCTGCTCGTGTCGTTGCTGTTCTTCTCTTGCAACGCGATCCAGCCGGGAGCGACACAGTTCACACTCACGTCGGGCGCGAAGGCCTTGGCCATGGCTTGGGTGAGCATGTGCAGAGCGGCTTTTGAGGCGCAGTAGTGTGCGTGGCCGGCCCAGGCGTGGAGGCCGCCGAGCGAACCCATATTGATGATGCGGCCTTTCGCCGCGCGGAGATGAGGCAGGGCTTCGCGCGCAACGAGAAACGGGCCGCGGGCGTTGGTTTCGAAGACGTTGTCCCACTGATCGAGCGTGAGGCTCTCGAGGGCCGCGGAGCGAAAGACGGCGGCATTATTGATGAGGATGTCGAGGCGGCCAAAGACGGCAGCGACCTGGGCGACCGCGGCGCGGACGGAGGGTTCGGAGCGAACATCGCAGGGAACCGCGAGAGAGCGGCGGCCGAGGGCGGCGATGGCGGCGGCGGTGCGAGAAGCTTCGGATTCAGAGGCGTGGTAGGAGACGGCGACGTCGGCGCCGGCCTGGGCGAGGGTGAGCGCGATGGCGCGGCCCAGACGGCGAGCGCCCCCCGTAACGAAGACCGATTTGCCGGCGAGTGGATCGATGGACATCGCTGGGGGCTTCACAAGATCAGTTTAATGACGTAGCGGGGCTGGCGGAGCTAGCGGCGTTAGACCGACGGAGCTCACTTCGGCGGGGGCTGCGATTGGCTTCCATTCGGCGTTGGATCGGATTGGCCGGAAGAGCCCGATGGTTTGCTTCCGGAATCGGGGGGCGGGGAACTCGGCGGCGAGCCGGAGGATTTGCCCGATCCCGAATTGTTGCCGGATCCCGAGCTGCCGCCTGCGCCGGAGTCAGGGTTGGAGTTCTTGTAAACGGAATACTGCGGGGTGGGCCTGCTGAGGCGGATTTCCATCGACATATTGAGCTTGTCGACTTTGTAGACCTGGCCGTAGGTCTGGAAACCATTGGCGATCACTTGAAGAGTGACGGTGTCGCCGACGGGGATCACGTCGATGAGGGCCTTGCCATCCTCGTTGGTCTTGAGCTCGAGTGCTCCCTTATCTTTGTCGCCCTCGATGGGATGGAAGATGACATGAGCGTCAGCAATCGGCTTGCCGTTGTAGTCGCGGACGACAGTGACTTCAATTCGCGAAGAGGGCGGCGGGGATTTGTATTTGCGCCCGTGGTGGGAGTCGTCGTCCTGCGCGCGCAGGCTGAGGCAGCCGGCGATGAGGCCAAATGAAGCAACAACGACGCAGAAAGGAAGAGATGCACGGCGGAACATGCCTTTCATTGTAAACGGAACCGAGAACGGCGGCAGCGCAGCTAGTGGTTTAGCGGCGCTAGCGGAGTGAGTGCGTGAGCGAGTTTGTCAACCGCAAGACTGCGTGACCGCGGAGCAATCAAACTTGTCGAGAGAAGGTTGAATGGGGAAGATTCAGCGAATCTCAATTGAATCTTAGTGAAAGACACTCAGATTTTGGCTCCCATGATCTTGACAAACAGCCTTGCGTTGCCTATCTTTAGCAATTGGAAGGTTAGAGTGCTAGTCCGCCACGGCGGACCGGTGAGAGCGCTCACCGGAATGGTTCGAATTCCCGACGTTCGGCACTCCGCAACTTCCTGAATCTTTTAATTTTACCAATCACCAAGAACCGCGTTCCGGGAGCAAACCGGTGCGCGACAAGGAGAAGCGAAGCGATGGCAGTAAAGGCAGCAACAACGACATTCACTCCGCTCCACGACCGGATTCTGGTCCGCAGAGTGGAAGAGGGCGAGACGGTTCGCGGCGGCATCATCATCCCCGACAGCGCGAAGGAAAAACCCCAGGAGGGAGAAGTCATCTCCGTGGGCAAGGGCAAGTCGAACGACGAAGGCAAAGTATTCCCGCTGGACGTGAAGGCGGGCGATCGCGTGCTGTTTGGCAAGTATTCGGGCACGGAGATCAAGATTGACGGCGAAGAGTTTCTGATCATGCGCGAGGAAGAAGTTCTCGGCATCCTGAAAAAGTAGCTTCGGAGTGGTCAGTGATCAGTGGACAGTGGTCAGCGAAGACCGGACCACGGCGAACACTCGATCCTGACGCTTGGCGAGAGTTTTTGATTGGCAAACACTGAACACTGATCACTGTTCACTGATCACTGTTCACTGACAACTGACTAAGGAGAGTTTGAAGACATGGCAAAGCAAATCTTGTACGGTGAAGATTCCCGTCAGGCGATTCTGCGCGGCGTGAACACGCTGGCAGACGCTGTGAAGGCGACGCTCGGGCCCAAGGGCCGGAACGTTGTGATCGAGAAGAAGTTTGGCTCGCCCACCATCACCAAGGACGGCGTGACGGTGGCCAAAGAGATTGACCTGAAGGACCCGCTGGAGAACGTGGGCGCGCAACTGGTGCGCGAAGTTGCTTCAAAGACCTCGGACGTTGCCGGTGACGGCACGACGACAGCAACGGTGCTGGCGCAATCGATCTTCCGCGAAGGTGTGAAGACAGTGGCGGCGGGCGCCAATCCGACGGCGCTGAAGCGCGGCATCGAGAAGGCCGTTACCGTGATCAACGGCACGCGCGACAAGGATGGCAAGTGGAATCAGGACGGCGCGCTGAGCAAGCTGTCGAAGCCGGTGAACGAGGGATCGGTGGCCCAGGTGGGCGCGATCTCGGCCAACGGGGACGAGGAGATCGGCGCGATTATTGCCGAAGCTGTGAAGGTGGTGGGCAAGGACGGCGTGATCACCATTGAAGAGTCGAAGACCATGCACACCGGTCTTGAGACTGTTGACGGAATGCAGTTCGACCGCGGCTACCTGAGCCCGTACTTCGTAACCGACGCCGAACGGCTTGAAGTGATTCTCGAAGATCCGTATGTTCTGATCTATGAGAAGAAGATCAGCGCGATGAAGGATCTGCTTCCTCTGTTGGAGCAGGTTGCGCGCGGCGGCAAGCCGCTGCTGATCATCGCCGAGGACGTTGAAGGCGAAGCGTTGGCCACTCTGGTGGTGAACAAGCTGCGCGGCACGCTGAATGTGGCGGCGGTGAAGGCTCCGGGCTTTGGCGATCGGCGCAAGGCCATCCTGGGCGACATCGCGGTCCTGACCGGCGGCAAGGCCATCACCGAGGACCTGGGCATCAAGCTGGAAGGCGTGAAGCTCGAGGACCTGGGCAAGGCGAAGCGCATTACCATCGACAAGGACAACACCACGATCGTCGACGGCGCAGGCAAGGCCAGCGACATCGAAGGCCGCGTGAAGGAAATCCGGTCGCAGATTGAGAAGACCACCTCAGACTACGACAAGGAGAAGCTGCAAGAGCGGCTGGCGAAGCTGGTGGGCGGCGTGGCCATCATCAAGGTGGGCGCGGCAACCGAGACCGAGCTGAAGGAGAAGAAGGCTCGCGTTGAGGACGCGCTGCACGCAACGCGCGCGGCTGTCGAAGAGGGAATCGTCCCGGGCGGCGGCGTGGCGCTGGTGCGCTGCATACCCGCGGTCCAGACGCTGATCGGCACGCTCAGCGGCGACGAGAAGACCGGCGCGAAGATCGTGCTGAGGGCGCTTGAAGAGCCGCTGCGCCAGATCGTCGACAATGCAGGCGAGGAGGGCGCGGTGGTGGTGGCCAAGGTGCTCGAAGGCAAGGACAAGGAAAAGGACCCGTTCAACCCGCACTACGGCTACAACGCGCTGACGGGGAAGTTCGAGGACCTGGTGAAGGCCGGCGTCATCGATCCCACGAAGGTGACGCGGACGGCACTGCAGAATGCGGCGTCGATCGCGGCGCTGCTGCTGACCACCGAAGCGCTGGTGGTTGAGCTGCCCGAGCCTAAGAATGCGGCGCCGGCCGGTCATGGCGGCGGCGGCATGGACGGAATGTACTAAGAGCAGTTGTCAGTGATCAGTTGTCAGTGATCAGAAAAAGGCAGGTCAGGCAAGGGCTTTATCTGATTGCTGGTTCAAAGGCAAACTGACGGCACCAAAGCGAAAGGCCTCCAGCGTGAGCTGGGGGCCTTTTTTTCGCGCAAGAGAACTATTGGCGCGGTGCACTTGTGGAAAAGCCGCCAAGCGGCCCAACCGCGGGCCGGGTCAAGCGAGTTGTTTCCGCGCTACATGACCGCGGCACTTGCGGTGACGGCTGCAATTCCCGCGTCGTTGGCTGCGGGTTGCGGGCGCAATGACCGTAACCAACCAGCGGAAAGCCATGCGCGAGGAATCACGAACTCCGACCAGCCACAATCCAGGCAAACCCGAATGTCAGGAGAAGGCGTCATCGGGGGGTGACTCAACGTGCGCGGACTGTTGCGATACAGCCGGACTTCTGCCGGAACGACCGATACGGCGGCAGATTGGCACTTGGGGCAGATCATTTCCACACCTCAGGAGGTCCGAAAAGGACGGAACTCCCAAAAAGAATTGAGGGAGTGATTCAATCTAACGGAATTAGGGGTGAGATTTCAACAGGAACACTCCAAAAGATGAACGAAAGTAACGTTCATATTTGTGGAACAGAAACATCTTTTCGTGATATGAAAGCGAGACTTTCGGACCATTGACGGGCGAAGCTGTACTTGCTCTGGGATTGGGATGCGGTTGGCGGGCAAAAAGAAAAGCGCGGCGGCCGAAGCCGCCGCGCCCGTGAGTGAGTGATTGTTACGCCGGCTCAGAAGTTGATGCGAGCGGCGATTTCAACTTGACGCGGCGAGAAGGTGAAGTTGCTGCTGTTTGAATTATTCGGCACCATGAAGCTCTTGTTTCCGGTGCCGTTCACTCCTGTATATGTCGCCGTGGTTCCCGACAAGCTGTAGAGGTAGCTGGCCGCGAAGCCGGTGATGTTCTGGTGATTCGCGACGTTGAAGGCGTTGAGGATCAGGTCAACGCTGTGGATGGTTTTACTGCCCTCGAAGACGACCGATTTCTGCAGTCGGGCATCGTCAACGATGCGGCGGGGGTATTTGTAGGTGTCATACCCGATTTGAGGAATGATGGAGGGACCGCCGCTGCCGTTCCAACTGCTCACAATTGAGCTTGTTGGTCTGCCGCTGCCGCCTGCCGTGAAGGGCAAACCGTTCCCCATCTGGAAGGTATCGTCTAAGTTCCAGTCGTTCACCAGCCACTTCAACGGATTGCCTCCGTGAAGGTTGGGGAAGTTGTAGATGGCGTATGCGACGAAGCGATTGGGAATGTTCCACTGCGAGTCGCCGTAATTCACGCGGGCATTAGCATAGGGGTCGAACCAGGACTCAGCTGCTCCTTGAGTGTTGGCATTCTGGGCGAAGTCGAGAGCGTGCGACCAGGTGTAGTTGGCGTCGAACGTAATGCTCTTGAGCGAGCGGTTGAGGACTTCACCGACCAATGCGTTGTAGTTGGAGTTGACGTTACTGATCAGCTCGGAGATGGCCTGGAAATTCGTTGCCGATGCTCCCAGGAGAGCCGTGTTGCCGTAGGCGGTATAGACCGGGACTGTGACCGTCGATCCGTTGGGACCGAGCGGGCCAAAACCGCTGGGGTCGCCTGCGACCGTGATCGTCTTGGTGGTGGTGGTTGGATTCAGGTTGACGTCGAGGAAATTGGGCAACTCGCGACCCAATCCGCCGAGATAGCTCACGGAGAGGAACGTGCCCCTGCCGAGGGCCTGCTGAACCTGCAGATCGAACTCCTGAACCTCAGGAAGCTTCAAATTCGGCGCCATGAAGTAGGACGTTGGTTTGGCAGAGGACGAGCCGGAGGCAATGATATTCGGGTAGATTGGGGCGCCAGCGGTGTTGGCGTTCCAAGTCGGGGTGAACTGACCGTTCGGGCTGCCCGTGGCGAGGCGAATGTTCTCGATATTGCCGTTGGTGATGCGGCCGAAATACATACCCCAGCCGCCGCGCAGCACGGTGGTGCCTCCGCCGTACACATCGTAAGAGAACCCGACGCGGGGCCCGAAGTTCATCCAGTCGCTCGGGCTGTTGGTGATGCCGTTGTAGGGCACAAAGGTGCCGACGGCCGAGGTCAGATTGGGAACGGCGGCCGGAATCGTTTCATGGTCCCAGCGCAGGCCGAGCTCCAGCGTCAGGCGTGGATTGAATTTCCAGTTGTCCTGAGCAAAGACGCCCGTGTCCATCGTGGCCATGTCAAAGATGGGACTCCCGAACCCTTGAATGAAAGTTGTGTAGCAGGGATAGATGCCGGTCACGGTGCTTCCATTTTGTGAGCCGTTCACGTCGCAGCCGACGGGCGTGGCGGCTGACGGGACTATACCGTGCTTCAGGTTGAGCAGGTCGTTAAAGTAGTTGCCGACCCAGTTGTAGGTGTAGTCGCCATTGCTCTTGTAGGTGTTGTTCATCAAGTCGTAGTTGTGGACCGCATCCACACCGAACCTGAAGCTGTGATTGCCTTTGTTCCAGTACAGGATGTCGCCGACCTGCCACTTGTTCTCCTCGGGGTAGGCCACGCGGTGCTCATAGTAGGTTGAGCCGGCATTGATGCCGTAATTGTACCCAGCTTCAAGCTCCGGGACATTGGTGCTGGTGGCAATGTCGGCCTTGGTGTAGGGGGTAAGAACCTGCTGAGTCTCGTAGTCAAGTTCGCGGCCGTACTGGTAAAGCAACTCGTTGCTGACGTTGTTTGTAATGAGGCTGGTGAGCTTGGCCACTCCGTAATCGAGCTTGACAAAGTCGTTACCCTGCGTGTCCTCCGCATACATGTCAGGGTTCGTAGTCTGCACGCCGGCGGGTGAATCCCAGCGCAGACGGTGGAAGAGCACGCTCACGTGATGTTTGGGGCTTACCTGCCAATCGAGCTTGGGCGTGTTGATCTCCTGGTACCCGAAGCGTGGTTCCAGCCCGAGCTCGGAGTTGAGGCCGAGATCGGTAAGTGCGGTTGCGCCGGCATAGTTGCCGACGCTGATGTTCGAGCTGCCGAAGAGCAGAGCGGCCCAGTCGTAGGAGGCCTGAGCGTAGGTGATGCCCTGCCGGGCGGCCAACGCGCAGGCATTCGTGTCGTTGAGGTCCGCGGTGGGAGCGCCGGCCAGCGCGCCTGTCGTTGTGTTGCATGTTTCTCCGGACGACAGAGCAGCCTGGGGTAACGTATAGAACTGCGATGGCGTGTAAGGAACACCAAGCACGGGAAATACATGGGTGTGCTGATCGTACGTGTAGATCCAGAAGAGCTTGTCCTTGATGAGCGCCCCGCCCGCGGTGAAGCCGTAGATTTTGCGCAGGTCCTCGGGCTTGATGTGCGATTTGGTTGTGGTGCCGTTGGCGAAGGTTGTGAGGAACGCATAGTCGTTAAATGCGTTCCAATTGCTCTCGCGGTCATAGAAGTAGGCCTGGCCGTGGAGCTGGTTGGTGCCGCTCTTGGTGACCGAGGTGACGACACCGCCCGCGGCGCGTCCGTATTCAGCCGAATATACGCCGGTATTGACAGCGAACTCTCGGACGGCGCTCCCTGCCGTGGAATAGGCTTCGCGGGTGCGCCCACGCTCCTCAGCGAAGAAGGCCTGGTTGTCGTCGGCGCCGTCGATTTCGACGTTGTTGAGCAGCGTGCTGATGCCGCGGACGCTGATGAGACCATAGCCGCTGGTGTCCACTGTGACGCCGGGAGTGGAGAGGGCAAGAGCCGACCAGCGCCGGTTGTTGATGGGAATATTCTGCATCGCCGCAGTGTTCAAGGTATCGGTGAAATCGGGCGATTGGAGGTTCATGACCGGGGTTTGCTCGGTCACGATGACTTCGGTGGCGGATGAGGCGACGGCCAAACGCGGCTCGAGGCTCGTGACTTGTCCAACCAGGACAATGACATTCTCGGCCCGGTACTTGGCGAAGTTGGTTGCCGAAATGGTGACCGTATACGTACCCGGCTCGAGCAGAGGCGCTTTGAAGTAGCCGCTGCTATCGGAGTTGAGGTTGACAGTAAAGCCTGTGGCCAGTCTTACGATGTTGACTGGAGCGCCCGGGACTACGGCCCCGGATGAATCAAGGACAGTGCCGTCAATCGAGCCTTGCGTCGTGGACTGCGCGTTCAAGGGCTTGGAGCTGAAACACGCAGCGAGGATGATAAGCGCCAAGCAACAAAGCACCAGGCGAATTCTATTGAATGTCATAACTGCCCTCCAAAGTAGTCGTTTGCGTTTGACCATATTCCGTGTGAATTGATGGCGTCGTCGCCGGCGCCACGAATCGGCGTTTCGGTCAACGCGCAGAACCCGGTGAAACCTGCGATAAGCGCCCAGCAGCTATCAAAGCCGACTGCAGCATGGGACGCGTGCCTGCTCAAAAATCCCCGACACTTGAGCGTACAAATCTTCGATGAACCTCCGATGAAAAGCGAAGTGAAACGTCGTGAGCATGCAACCCGGGATTCAGACCTCGGGCGGTCCGCGAGTGCACTGGCCATCGGACGGGGGAGACGTTTTCCAAGTGGGCCGGTGACAATCGGCTGTTATGCCCTCACGAAAATGAACTTCAAATGCAGCAAAACTAATGTTTCTAGCGAAAACAACCTTTGCCGGCTGCAACGTGGAGGCTTCTCACAGATTGCAATTGTGCCATTGCGCCGCAGTCGATCCGTGTCTGAAACCATTTGAAACTTCAGCTGCGCCCCAAAAACGCGGGCTGAAGGATTCCCTCAATGCGAAGCATCTCGGGGTACGGCAATCTCTTAGGAGAAGTCATTGTAGGACAGAGGTGGCCATTTTTCCAAGGGGAATGTGAAAAATCTCCCGCACTTCGAGAAAATCAAGGGTTTAGCCGTCAACTTGTGGAAAACAGGGCCTATTCGTAGACGATCCTGCGCCAGGATGCGCGATGGAGCAGGCGCACGCGGGCTGTCGCCGAACAAGGCGTCGGGTGAAACCCTTTGCGGGCCGCGCCAGCAAGCGGGTCCGCACCCTCCGAAGCAAAACTGAATCAGTGGCCGCTGCCCGGACCCCAGCGAAGGCGCAAGCCAACGCGAAGCGTGAACGGCAGGCTGGGGTAACCGATGGGCGCGATGTGCTGGGTGTCGAGCAGATTCTCGGCCTGCGCATAGACGTCGAGCCACGTAAACCACTGGTAGCTGCCGCCGAGATCGAGTTTCGCGTAGCCGTAGTCGAGATTGCGGTTGGGCAGAAGCAGGCTGTTGCCGCCGGAAGCGTCTTCGCCTTCAAGGTAGGTGGAGTCGTCACTGCGGCTGGCGAAGGCTGCGGAGAAAATTCCTGTGATTCGCTTGTTGGCATAGGTGGCTGTGAAGTAGCCGGTGTGCGGCGCGCGACGGAAGGGGCGAGCGCCCTCGAGCGGCGCATAGGGGCCGACGGGAATGCCATTGAAGGTGGGAATGGGCCCGAGCAGAGCCTCGTCGTCATTGGTGAAGGAGCGCTGGATGACGGCATCGAGGTAGGTGTAGCCGCCGCGGAGAAAAAGGTTGGAGCCGATTCCAGATTCGACCGATGTTTCAATTCCCTGGGCGCGGAAAGCCTCAGAGTTGATCGTCAGCTCGTAGGCGAAGTTCGCCTGCAGGACTTGTTCGAGTTGCTGTTGCTGGGCCGGGGTAAGGTTGGGCAGGAGCTCGGGAACCAGATCCAGACCGACGTACTCGATCTCTTTGCCGAACTCGTTGTGAAAGTAGCTGGTCTTGAAAATGATGTGCTGGCTGAGGAAGGACTGCTCTACGCCGCCCTCGTACGTGCGCATAGCGGGCGCTGAAATAGGACTAATGTGGAGGGCCTGAATGGTGGTCAGGCCCTGGTTGTTCGGAATGTTCACGAGAAAGGTGTAGAGCGAATCGTCCTGATCGGTGAGCTTGGGCTCGCGTACCGCCTCGCCGAAGTTGAAGAGAACGCGGGTGCCGGCGAAGGCGCCGCTGCGCGGGCGAAGCACATAGTAGTTGAGGCCGGCGCGCGGCGAAGTCTGGAACCCGAACAAAGAGTAGTGCTCGATGCTGCCGCCCAGCGTGTAAAAAAAGCGATCCTTGAAGTCGCCGTGCACCGCGAGTGGGATGAAGTAGTTTGTGCGCTCGACAGGCGTGTAGTAGCTGCTGCCCGGCTCCGCGCCGCGCTCGTCTTCATACTGAAAGCCGGCGAGGCCGGCCAGATGTGGTGTGATGGTGATGTCGCCCTGGTAGCCGGCCTGATCGCGATTGGAGACGTACTGGATGTGAAATGTTGAGCAATCGAGCACCGCCTGCCCGTTCGCGGAGTAGCCGTTCGCGCCTGTGATGGTGACGATGCTGCCAAGGTACGCTGGGCCGAAGCAGTAATCGTTATAGGACTGGAAGATTCCTGGGGTGGTCCAGCGAGAATCCTGCTCGCGCTTGCGGGTGAGGCCGTAACGGATTACGTTGTGCAGGCTCGCCGTGGTCTGGTTGTCGACGGATGCGCTGAGGAAGATGTCCTGATTCTTTTCCGTAGCGTCGTCAGCGATGTGATAAAAGTCCCAAGCGTTGGGGACACCGGTGCCTTCGACGCCGTAGTGCAGTGTGCCCCGAATCTGCGTGGTTCCGTTCGGTTGCCAGCCGAGGTTGGCCGCCGATGTGGCCACGTGGTACTCGTCCATGGGCAGATCGTTGGCGGTTTGAAGCCAACTGAAAGCGCCGAGGTAGTCGAGCTGCTTGTGCGCGCCGGCAAGTTCAAGCTCCTCCCGCGAGGTAGAGAGGTTGCCGGCACTGCCTTGGAAAAGCAGGGAAGGGAAGCTGGTAGTGCCGTGAGGAGTGGTGAGGCTGACGACACTCGAGTCAGCGCCCGCGCCGTAGAGGCTCGCATCGGGGCCGCGATAAACCTCGGCGCTCTCGATGGCGGTGGTGGAGAGTGTGCCGAAATCGAATTGATTGCCCAGGTCGCCGATGTCGACGCCGTCGAGGAGCATTTTGTTGTCGTCGGAGCCGCCGCCGCGGACGAAGAGCGAAGTTGCCGCTCCGTTTTGGCCGGACTGTACGGCGGAGGCGCCAGGCATGAGGCGAAGGTCGCTGGTGAGATCGTTGCGGAGAACGAGGTCGAGCGGGCCGAGCACGGTGGTGGCGGCGCTGGTTTGCGGCTGCGGAGTGGGCGTGCCGGTAGCGGTGACCACGATCGATTCGCGCACCCAGGCCGGCTCCAGCACGACGTCGCGCTCGATGGAATCAAACTGGCCGGCATAGAAGTCGGGTGTTTGCAACTGCCGGAAAGATTTGGCAGAAACGACGAGAAAGAATCGGCCGGAAGAGCCGGTGAGGATCTGGAAGCTGCCGTCTGCGGTGGATACCGCGGAGGCGATGACCTGGCCGTTTGCGACGAGCGAGACTGCGGCACCGGTGACTTTGGCGCCAGTGGCATCGGTGACGACGCCGCGGATAGAAGTAGCGGAACAGAATGCAACGCAGAGCGCGAGGCATCCGGCGGCAAGCGCGCGAGGCAGAGCGTGGCAGGCCCGGGACAAGACGCGGCGCGAAGTTGCGCGCAGAAAATCGGAAGTCGGCATGAGAGCTCCTTCGTTCCCCTCGGAACGTGAAAGCGGTTGGGTGCGCCGAGGACCGGTCTCCTGACTTGCGCTCGTTTCAGCCGCCTTCCCAATGCCGAACCGATTCGATTCGACCCCAGTGGCTTGATGCGAGTTTCGCGCAAAGCGAAACACACGGGCTGAAATCCTGTTTTGGCTCCTACGCTTGTTATATGACGGCAGGGAAAACAGGTGCGCTCACAGTTGCGGGGCAGTGGCGGAGTTTCACCGCCTTCCCGAACATCCTGGCGTTCGCGATGATGAAGTGGTGCGAAGCGCAGGGCTTGCAGCAGTGATGTCATAGAAACGACTTCCATGACATCAACTTTTATAGCCGGAACGCCGTGGGAAGTCAAAGAGGAAAATCGTGCGATTGGAAAAAGGACGAAGCAGGTCGAATTCTAGCTGCGGTCAGACGTGGTGACCCCGGCCTGATTCGAACAGGCGACCTACAGTTTAGGAAACTGCTGCTCTATCCATCTGAGCTACGGGGCCACTCGATTAATTTTACGGGATTGTGGGAGCAGCAGTTTCGGAAACTGCTGGTCGATTCTCGATCCGGCCCTGCCGTGCCGGGGGCCACACTCGCAGAATTGTGCGCAAAAACGCACACCGAAGGCCCCATAAGGCGCGCCGAACCCCGGCTAAGCGTGCGCAAACTCGTTCTCCGTGAAAGACCTCGCGACTATTTCCGGGTCGCAGCCAGCACGTGCGGATCTGCGTAGAAGGCCTTGATCGCGTCAGAATCAGGCACAGCGGCAGGGCCAGACACAGCGACGGGCGACAGCAGCATCCACCGCCAGTTCACCTCTCGTGCGAGTACGTCCGTGGCCGGTACGCCCGAGGCGATGCGAACACCGAAGGGTTTGCCGCCGGCAAACTGAGACACAAGGCGATCGAGGGGGAAACGGCTTCTGCCAAGCGTATCCGCATCGAGCGTGATGGCGTCGATGTACAAGGGCCCGGGAAAGATCTGATCCAAACTGTTGTTTCCTCCGGGCCCATTGTTTCCTCCGGGATTGAAACTGGGAGGCGCCGGTTCCCAGACCCACGCGAGGTTGTGGAGGTTGGCCTCGCCGGTTAGGCGCTCATGGAGCCTTCGGTACAACGCCTCGGAACCTTCAGGCCCAGGGTGACCTGACCACCAATTGCCATCGGCGTTCAGTGCTGGATATGGACTCCAGAGCATGGCGAGATGTGCCTCGGCGAGCGGGCGCAGCAGCGCGGCTGCAGCGTCGGCCTGTGCAGCCCAACGATGATTCAGGTCTGTTCCCGGCTCAAGCAACTGCTGCCATTCGAAACTGGTGAGCACGCCCGTAGCGGCGCCGTCGGTTGGGCGAGGCGGCGTCCAGCGGATTGCGACCAACTCGCCCTGACGCGTCGCCTCCCGCACCTGCGCGAGAAGCATTGCCGGCTCCGTGGCTCCAGTCAGATCGATTTCGACGATCGCCGGTTGTTTGCCGGTTGCGCCAAGTACCGCCTGCACCTCGGGAAAAGCTATGGCGGCGGATTCGACGACGCTCTGTCCGCCAAGAACTCCCTTTCCCTTCGCCTCAGCTAATTTTTCGAGCAGGGCGCGCACCTCGGCACTGGCATTCATGTCTCCCGGCGCCGGGGGCGTGGCCGGAGCCGCCATCGGCGCGGAAAGGCGTGAATCGCCTCGATTGATAATGTTCGGCGCATGAAAGATCGTCTGCAACTGGTCGAGGCTATTGGCGCCTTCTGCCATACCGCTCCACATCATGAAGTATGCCCAGCGGGGCTGCGCTGCGAGGGTCGTGAGCGTCGGCATGGCTCCAACCTCGGCCAGGGCGATCGGCTTATGAAGGGGATCGGCAAGCGCGACCATTTGGTCATAGAACTCCTGCCGGAACGGATCGTAGATATCCATCGTGAGCACGTCAGCATAGGCGGAGCCAGGAAAGTAGTCGGCAACCGGGCCGGCGCTCGCATTGGGGCTGTTTACGTTCCACACCCAAACGAGATTGTTGAGATGATGCACGTGCACGTAGCGGTCATAGATCTGGCGGTAGAGTGCCGCCGAGCCGTCCGGGCCGGGACGACCGCCCCACCAGAACCAGTTGCCGTTCATCTCGTGGTAAGGGCGGAAGAGCACAGGCACTCCTGCGTCCTGCAGCTCTTTCAGGTAGCCCGCGATGCGGTCCACCTGCCGGCACCAGCGCATATTGAGATCCGTGCCGGGCGTAAGGAGCTGGCGCCACTCCCAGTCAGTCAGGTGCCCCTGCACGCTGTCGCGAAAGGTGACAGGTTCGTCTTCCGTCGGCCGCACGGAGTGCCATGTGAGTGCGATCACGGCGCCATTGCGGTACTGGCGAATCACTTCCTCAATCATGGACGGACGTCCAAGCGTGGAGTCCTTATCGTCTCCGCCCGAGAAGCCGAAGTCCTGTCCGAAGATGCCGGGGTATTCGCCGGTCAAATCGTAAACGCGGTCTGAGTAGCGGGAAACGGTGTTAGGGAAGTTATGCTGGCCGGCGATCGTGGCGTGGCCCGTGATTGTGTCCAGATCGTGCAGCAGGGCCCGTGCGGCCGGAGTTGCATCCGGGTTGACCGGCTGAGCGTCGGGCATTTGCGCCGTTGTGGCGGACGCCGTGCAGATGCACACGACGAATGCGAGAAACAAGTGCCGCATCATAGCGATCCGCAACCCGGCCCGACCGGGCGCCGAAGCATGTTGTGCGGAATCATTCTTTGCCATGTCCTGCCTCCTGCTGACTTAAGTCTCAGGTGCCGGTGCGGCGCAGCAGGCAGTCAAGCCTGTAAATGCTTGTGCAAAGGCACCGTTGATGCTGTTCTTCGTTGATGAAATCAATGTTATCGCCTGCCGATTGGAAGGGAACAGAAGTAATTCTGTGGAGGAGATCGTTCGCAGCCCCGCCAAGATGTGCTGCAAGAAATAATCGTGAAATCTCAAAGTGCCCTCCTGATGCAACATCGATGCCAAAAGATCTCAGCAGTCAAGCTGAACCATGAATAAAGTAATTGCGGTATGATCCGGCCAATGTGACGTACCGTCGCATCCATTTCTTCGGGGCAAAGGTTAACGAATCATCGGGTCACTGATTGAGCACTGCAGGCGGAGCAGCCACCAATTCCCCGCGTTCTGGTTTTATCATCGGCTAACCGGACAGAACTCAGTTTTCGGCCTACCGGGAGTCGCCAGCAGGCAAAGAAGAGGGTTCTGTCCGGATAGACAACAATTCCCCCGGAACCCGTTAAATCGATCCCATTCCGCTCGATAAGTGACGGGGCCTGATCCAATTTCTGTTCACTCCCAAAACCGGTCGCTTCACTTGTGTGCTGGTCATCCTTGCAATTCCCTCGCTGTGCTCCTTTAATTCGGTAGCAGTGAAAGCGTCAAATCCAAATTCTTCACCTGGGCCAGCGGGCGCGTCCTCGCTTGGAGCGCAAGCGGCGCTTGCGCTTTGCGGGTTCTCCGCCGTGGTCGGCCAGATCGTGCTCATGCGCGAGTTGATCCAGGTCTTTAACGGCAACGAGATCGCTTTGGGAATGCTCCTCGCCACATGGCTTCTCTGGACGGCTGTCGGAAGTGCGCTCGCTAGCGGCGCTGGCCTTGGAAGGAATCGGCCACGCCTCGCCGTCGCCGCGCTCGAATGTGTCCTTGCCGCGAGCTTTCCCCCAACCATTTGGGCGCTGCGCGACGCGAAGGCGTTCTTCCAGACTGTGCCGGGAGAGCTAGTGGGTCTTGTGCCCATGCTGCTCACCTCGCTCGTGTGCCTCAGTGTGTTTTGCGCGGCGTCAGGCGCGCTTTTTGTCGCAGCGGCCCGCATGGCCGAAGTGGAGTGCTCGCTTTCCGCGCGCGCCGCAGCAAGCTCAGCCTATCTGTTGGAGGCGGCGGGTTCGGCACTGGGCGGAATTCTCGCCAGCATCGTGCTCGTGCGCTTCTTCGAGGCCTTTCAGATTGCAGCGATTGTGGCCCTGCTCAACCTTTGCGTGGCGGCGGCACTTGCACTCCGATTGCGCCGCGCGCAGGTCGCGCTGCTGGCTGCGGCGGCTGCGTTGGTCGCGATTCCGCTACTGCTCTGGGTCGCTCCGCGCTGGGAGGCGGCGGCGCGAGCGCGCCTGTGGCGCGGCTTCAACGTGGTCGGCGCACGTGAGTCCATCTACGGCAGTCTGACCGTAACCGAAACCGGCACGAGCGAGACCGGCACAATCCGCAGCCTGTACGAGAACGGCACGATCCTGGCCAATGCGCCCGATCCCGCCGCGGCCGAGGAGGCAGTCGATTACGCCTTGCTCGAACACGCCGCGCCCAAGCGCGTGCTACTCATCGGCGGCGGCGTCAACGGCGCCACCGTTGAGGCGCTCAAAGACCCGACCATCGCCAGCCTCGACTACGTTGAGCTCGACCCCGCGCTGATCGCGATGGCCCGGCAATTCTTCCCTCGGCAGACGGCGGTCTTCGACTCCGATCCTCGCGTGCATCTGCACCTCGTGGATGGGCGAAGATTCCTCACCGCAACCAGCGACAAATTCGACGTGATCATCGTCGATGTGCCGGATCCGCAAACGGCGCAGTTAAACCGCTTCTACACTGTCGAGTTCTTCCGCCTGGCGCGCGCGCATCTCGCGCCGCAGGGGCTGCTGGCCATCGAGCTGCGCTCCGCTGAGGAGACGATCAGCCCGGATCTTGCGGAGTTTCTGCGCTCCATCCGGCGAACGCTCGGCGAGGTGTTTCCGTACCAGGCGGCGATTCCCGGAGAAATGATTCACTTCTTTGGCGCCATGCGGCCGGATGTATTGACGCGCGACCCGCAGGTGCTTGTCGCGCGGTTGCGCGAGCGGCGGCTTGCAACACAGTACGTGAGCCAATACTTCATTCCCTACCGCATGATGCCGGATCGCATGGAGCAGGTGGAGACTGAGCTCACGCCGGTTGCTTCAACGCCGGTGAACCGCGACTTCGCGCCCATCGCTTACGAATTCGATGTGGTGCTGTGGGGCGCGCAGTTCCGCTCGGGTTACACCGCGTGGTTTCGCGCCGCGGAGCACGTCAGGTTCGGCCAGGTCGCAGGCGCTCTGGCAATTGTGCTGCTGATCGGGGTGGGCCTTCTGACGATTTTGCCCGGCCGCGAACGGCGCGCACGCGTAGCCGCAGGTTCGTGCGTTGGCGCGACGGGATTTACGCTGATGGCCCTGCAAATCTTTTTGCTTCTCGGATTTCAGGCGGTATACGGGTATGTGTACACCGAGCTGGCGATCCTGATCGGGCTGTTCATGGCGGGCATCGCCCTGGGCAGCTGGCTGGCGATGCGCAGCAACAATTCGTGCGATGGCGGCGCGCTACACGGCTGGAGGTTGACGGAGGTTCAGCTTCTGCTCGCGCTCGCGTCTCCGGCGCTGCTGCTCATTGTCAGCCTGATGGGGAGTTTTGCCTCAACAGCCGCCACGTGGATTGCGGCCCAAGTCATCTTTCCGGCGCTGGCTGCGCTGGCCGGCATGCTGGGCGGGTACCAATTCGTCGTCGCTGCGGGAATCTTTCTACCCGACCGCGGCACACGCTCAGGGCTGGGTGTGCTCTACGCCATCGATCTTTTGGGCGGATGCGTGGGCGCGCTGGCGCTGAGCACTTTCCTGATTCCACTTTTTGGATTCTGGCGGACAGGTTGGTTGGCCGTAGCAATCAATGCAGCGGCGGCATTGCCGGCAGCGCGGATGAACATGGCGAAAGAAGCAGTCCAGGGGTAGGTATTTCCGGCCTTTGCCTGGACGAAACCGCGGAACGAGTTGCGCAACGTTTCTCTGATCCGTGCTCTGCCTACGGCTTGTGTTCGTTGAACACCACCGCCGTAAAGCTGAAGATGTCGGTGTTCTCGTCTTTCCAGCAGTTGACGTTCATGCCCGCCTTGACGCAAGTCTGCTCGAGGAAGGTTTGCCTGTCCCACTTCTGCTCCACGGGAACCTGCGGCAGCAGCAGGCCCTCGGAGTCACCGTTTTTCATGAGCAAGCCGTCGCGGCCCACCTTGATCTGCTCGATGTCAGTCACGCGGCGCAGCGGCGAAAGGACGGAGATTTCGTAAGCGAGCTTCGGCAGCTCTGAAGCAGTGACGGGCGGGAAGCGCGGGTCACGCACAGCGGCCAGCGTGGCCGTATCGCGCACCGTCATGTAGAGCGGCTTCATGGGCGCGGTGTAGCCGATGCAACCGCGCAAAGCGCTGCCCTCAGTGAGCGTGACGAAGGCGCCGTACTCCCGGTCGAGCGTTTCGCTCGGGCTCGGCGATGGCGCGTACGGCTCATCCCTCTGGATCATGTACTCGACCGACTTGCGCGCCACGGCAAGCAGTTCCGCCTTTTCCGCGTCAGTGAGCGAGAAGGGCGGGACTGCGTCGGCCGCATGCGCGGACTTGACGAAGAGATCGGCGCTGTAGCCGACGACGCGCGAGTGATCGCTGGTCACGTCACCGGAGTTCGCGTACTTCAGCACTTCGGCCTTGTTTGCGCCCAAGCGCTCGGCGTAGATCATGGCGGCCACAATGGGCGCGCCGCCACAGGCCTCCCACACGCGCGTCTCGAAATTGCGCGACATGCTCAGGTAGTCCCATGCCTCGAGCGCGTGCAGCGTTTTGTGGTCGATGGTCTCGGCGTCATCGTAGGTGTGGTAGTGGGAGAGATCGGAGCTGGCCAACACCAACGTGTCGTGATCGTTGCGCAGCATCCTGGCCAGGGCCACGCCCAGCGCGCGACTGCTTTCATAGCTCTGATCCCCCATCACAATCGGCACCAGCTCGAAGTTGCCGAGGACCGTTTGCAACCAAGGCAACTCGACCTCGACCGAATGCTCCGGCGCGTCCTGTGTTGCCTGATGGCCCTTATCGGAAAGCTGGATAGTGGAGCTCATCTTGGCCAGCCGGCGCGCGAATTCCTTGTCGACGGGAACTTGGCCAAGCGGCGTGGTGTAGGCGTCGCCGTCGTAGACGGAGGTGAAGTCGAAGGCCACGTAATGCGAAGGCGCGATGACCACCACGCGCGAGTACTTGTGGCCCTTGAGCGCCGCGTAGGTCCACGCGGCCACCGGTCCAGAGTAGGGATAGCCGGCATGGGGCGCGACCGCGGCGAGAATTTCACCGTCGACTGGCGGCGGCGTGGCTTCTGCCAGCAAGTCGTCGATCATCTGCGTGAGCTCTTTGGGATCGGCAGGATAGAATGCTCCGGCGACGGCTGCCGGCCGGATCTTTTGCTGCCCGGTTGTATCCTGCGCTGCGCGAACGTGCAGGATGGGCGCGCTTACCAGGAGTGCGATGCATTGTGTCATCAGCCAAGCCATAGCGGAACTCCTTGCGATCTTCATGGATCAGGACCTCCTGGGCCCGCTCAAGCGTGCCAGATTCCAGGGATTTTGTGCCTGCAAAACGGGCAAGTCGAGTCCTTGCGGATGAGCAGCTGGCTGGCGGTGAAGCCGACGCGCTCGACCAGCATTTTGCGGCACTGCGGGCAGTAGGTGTTCTGCGCGGGATGGCCGGGGACGTTGCCGATGTAGACGTAATGAAGTCCTTCGGCATCGGCGATGGCTTTGGCGCGCTCCAGCGTAGGCACGGGCGTAATTGGCAGGTTCTTGAGCAGGTACTCGGGATGAAACTGCGTGAAGTGGAGGGGAACATCGGGGCCAAGATTGGCCTTGACCCACTGCGCGAGGCCGCGGAACTCGGCATCATCGTCGTTGAGCGTAGGCACAACCAGGTACACAATCTCGGTCCATTTTCCCATCTTGCGCAGCGTCACAAGGGTTTCGAGGACCGGCTTCAACTGGCCCGTGACGACCTTCGTGTAGTAGGACTCCGTGAAGGCCTTCAGGTCGATCTTGACTGCGTCCATCTTGCCGTAGGCTTCGACCAGCGAGTCGTGCTGTATGTAGCCGTTGGAGACCACGATGCTGCGCACGCCTGCCGCGTGGCCGGCATCGGCCGTGTCCATCAGATATTCGGCAAACACCACCGGCTCGCTGTAGGTGTAGGCGATGGTGGGGCAGTTGTTTTGCAGGGCGGCGGCCGCCGCCTGATGCGGAGAGACGTACTCGGCGGGAATCTCCTCAGGGCGCGACTGCGAAATGTCCCAGTTCTGGCAAAACTTGCAGTTCACGTTGCAGCCGGCGGTGGCAATGGAGAAGGCCGTGGTGCCGGGCAGGTAATGGAACAGTGGTTTCTTCTCAATGGGATCAATGTGCGCGGCGCACACGCGGGAGTGGACCAGCGTGTAGTAGACGCCGCCGCGATTCTCGCGCACGCCGCAATAGCCGCGCTCCTTGTCGCCTACGATGCACTCGCGCGGGCACAGCTTGCAGCGGATCTTGCGGTTGGCCAGCTTCTCGTAGAAGCGCGCTTCGAAGGTGAATTGCGCGTCGCTCTGCGATTCTGCGCAGCTGGCAAGCGGGACGGCAACGGCGGGCGCGGCCAGTTCGCCGGCGCCAAGCGCCGCTCCCGAAGCCAGCGCGCACATCAAGAAAGAGCGGCGATCGATGGGCGTACACGCCGGGCATTCTGCAGTAGCCGATTTGCCTTTCATCATGCACCTCCCGGCTGCGCCGGTCACGCCTCCACCACTGCGATGCGGCTGGGATCGCAGTGGCCGAGACGATGCTGGCCATCGGCCGCGGTGGCAATGTAGTGCGGCGCGCGCTGCTCGGCTTCGAGCGTCTTTAGACCCATCTCCGCGCGCTTGTGCTCGATCATCTGCCAACCCGTATAGTCGAGCGCTACCGCATCCTCGGAGACAAGCAGACTGTTCGCCTTCCAACTGTGTTCGGGCTTGAATCCTGGACCGCCCTCGTACATCGCCGCAGTCGCGTCACAAATCACGAGCTTCAGCCGCGAGCGAATCTCGGGCAGCATGTTCAGGTCGGCGACGTAAGGATCGCAGCCGTTGGGGTGGTACTTGTTGGGATTGTGAATGGCCCCGTACATGTTCTTGAGAGCGATGGTGACGCCGGCGCCGTCATGGTCCTTGAGGACGGGCAGATTGATCAGGACGGTAGAAGATCGCGTGAGGATTTTCGACAGCCGGCTGCCCACGCTGCCCCACGCCGAAAGCTCATCCTCGTAACCGACTCGGTCGGTTCCGTAGCACTGCACGCGGTCGCCGCCGATGGCGATGCGAAAGCCGCTACGCTCCATCTCCTCCGTATCGCGATCCCAAACGATCATGTTAGCTGGATGGACGCCGGCCCGCTGCAGGCGATCACAGACGGCGGCGACGAGATCGACATGCGTCGAGATACCGCGGCCGCCGAGCGTGTTCACTTTCAGGCTGACCGTATCATCAGGTCCTGCTATGCGGCGCCACACGGCGAGGATGCTCTCATTCGATGTCGCCGTGGCATGGACGCTGCCGAAGAGCGCAAGCATGGTGCGGTCGAGAAGAGCCGCAAGACGGTGCGGATCAAGGTCCATTCCCGCGCCGCGGAGCATGGGGTCGCGGGCGATGGCAACGCAGGATTTGGTGGCGGGTGGGGGCTGCGCCGGAGCGCGCAACGCGGCGCCTGCCCCGCAGGCCACGGCGCCCGCGAGGCACTGCGTGAGAAAGTTCCGCCGGCTCTGGTCGCTCAGGTCCGTCATACAAATGCTCCGGTACGCCGAGGTCCAGTGCGTTCTGATCCGGTGCGCTTGCGCCTGGATAGTGGATCAGCCGCAAGGACCGGCGCAGAGAGTGTGATGGCTTGGGCGGTTCAGATGAAGGTGCTCAAATAACGTGAGTTGCCCCCGGGATGAATCCTCGGCGACCACAGGCACACACACTGCTATTTCTCATATCTAACGCGACCGGCAGGGGTTTGCAGTGATGCAGAACACGTTACGCTGGCGGCCGCATCGTGTGGCCGCTGCTCAAGCCAGCACACTGACCTTGACGGCTAGCTTCTCAAAATCTACAGTTCCCAGGCCGCGGGCGGCTGCCATCTGGAGATAAGGGAGCTGGCTGGAGTCGAAGTTCCAGTAGGCTTTTGCCACGTAGGCATCGATGGCCACGGGGTCGGTGCCGGCCACCATGGTTTTCATCAGGGCAACATCTTCCAGGTCGCCGCCGGTCGGGCCGTTGCGCAGCAGAATCCGGTAGCAATCCATCAGCGTGACGGTGGGCAACATAAAGTTGGCGAGATCAACGAGGCTCTGGTGAATCTGCTGATGAAGCCGGTTGCGTTCTCCGCCGAGAATGCCGTACCAGTTCTTCATGCCCAGGGTGACTCCAACCAAACTGTGCTGCTTTGCAATGGGCAGGTTAAAAATTCTGTCCGCCTCAAGGAACGGTGCAAAGACCGGCCAGCTTTTCAACAACACGCCCTTGATGTCCACCTCGCGGAAAAGCGAGGGATCGGGCAGGATGACCTCGGCTCCCTCGGCGCGCGCTGCCTCCTGAATGCCCGAACGATGAAAGCACCGCCGCGGATCGTTGCAGCTCACGTCGGTGACGACAACGCGTTTGGCGCCAGCCTGCCAGCACTGTCGCACCGCCTCGGCCACAACATCCGGATTCGTGTTGGCGGCCTGCTCCGGCACGCGGTCCCATGCGATGTTGGGCTTGATGACAACGACATCCTGATGGCTGACGAAGCGGCGGATGCCCCCCAGGTTTTCAAGAGCCTGCCGGACGAGTTCGCGCGGCTCACCATTCCGGACAATGGTCATAGAAGGTAGTCGCGGATCGTCCGCAGTGCGATGGTCGCGGCGCGCCTGTTCTGCCTGCGCAGGAACCGGACGAACACTCTGCTCGCTCAGCCAGGCGCCCGCGCCGGCCGCGCCAGCCGCGATGCCGCCAACGCGCAGCAGTTGCAGTAACGCCTCGCGTCGCGTCATCTGCGCTTGGCGCGGCTCCCGCTCCGATTTCATTGCCTGGTCGGCTTCTTCGCTCATGCCCTTTCTCCTCTTCAGATCTCCACCCGTTTGATGCGATGCGGATCATTTGTCCCCAGGCTGTGTGCGGCGTCAGCGGCGGTGGCAATGTAGAGCGGCGGACGGCCCGCGGCTTCCAGCGTGGGTAGGCCCATCTCCGCGCGTTTGCGGTCGATCATCTCCCAGGCAATCGTGTCGACGGCAACGCGATCTTCTCCGATCAGCAGCGCATTTGGGTACCAGAGCCGCTCGGGATGGAAACCAGGACCGCCGTCATAGACCGATGAGATTGCGTCGCCGATCGTCAGCCGCACAGTCGTACGAATTACGGGAATGCAGTTCAGATCGGCCACCCCCGGATTGCAGTGATTACCGTGTAGCGTGTTCGGCTTGTCCACCACCCCGTACATGTTCTTCATGGCAAAAGTCACTCCGGCTCCTTCGTGATCCTTAAGGATAGGCATGTTGATGACCATGGAGCATTCGCGCGTAAGAATTTTCGTAATCCGAATACGCGCCACGCCCCACGTTGACACCTCGTCTTCGAATCCGGCCACGTCAGAGGAATAGACGCGGATGCGGCTGGGATCGGTGTTAATGGTCATGCCGCAAGACTCGACGAAGTGCGCGTTCTGGTCCCAGACGACAATGTTGCCGGGTTTGACGCCGGCCTGCTGCAGCCGCTCGGCCACGGCCATGATCAGAGCCGGGTGCGTTGCAATACCCTTGCTGCCGAGGCCGTTCACCTTCAGCCCGATCACCTTGTCCATCGGCACCAGTGACTTCCATGCAGTGACCGAACTGGCATGGCCGGTGTAGGCCGTGATCGCGCGATCAAGCAGATTCTGAACGCGCTGTTCGTCAGGTTGCGCGCCTGTGCCCGGACCCCCAGCCGTTCCGTGGAGCGCGGGATCGCGGGCGACGACAACTTTGGACTTTGTGGCTTCTGCGCGTCGATCGACCATTGCCGCAAGCGCAAGTCTGTTTGCTGTTCCAGTCGATCCGACAAGCACGGCGCCCGCCGCGGCTTCTTTCAGAAACTGACGCCGACTCTTCATTTCGGTCCTCCTTCGAATTTGCGGCCCTGCAGTTGCGCAACTCAAAGGTTCGACGCAACGCCGCGCGCCAGGCCCAACAAGGCCTGTCCGGTATCCGGTGTCGATTCATAGGCAACGATGCGGACCAGATACGAGCCTTTGCGAAAAATTACACTTTGCTCGTAGGCGATGGCTTCATCGCTGAGCGCAACGCTTTTGCCGTCCTTGGATTGGTCACCCGCGAAAATCTTGTGCGCTCCAGCGGCTTCGCTCATCTTGTAGACATCGACAACTGCCTCCACCTCGTCGCGGTACCTGTACTCAGAGGTAGCGACGGAGATCACACCTGCGCCGACGTACCGATCGGCATCGCCATCGATGTACTGCCAAAGATCCTTGGCCGCATAGACGCGGGTATCGCTTGTCTTCTGCCAGCCGGCAATTGCGCCTGACTGAGGAAAAGGATCGACTTGAACTTTCCTGCAACCGATGCCTGCAACGACCGTGGCGAGGGCCAATACTGCTGTCCCCGCCTTCCAATGCTTTGCGAAAATCAAGGGATCTCTCCTTATCACCGCGTCAGAAGTACCTGGCTGCTGGGGGAACGGCTCTCGCCGATGCTCGTGACGTACACGGCCGGGTGTTCCTGGAGCGGACAGGCGTACTCACACGCGCCGCAGCCCACGCACCGGCCAGGATCGACGCGGGGCTGCTTAAGGGTCTTGAGACTGCCGGCCGAGTCCACGACCTGAGCGTCTTCAAGGTAGATTGCTTTCGGCGAAACCGGGCACCACTCCTCGCACACAATGCAATCGGTGGCCATGGCCCATGGCAGGCAGCGGCCGCGATCGTAGAAGGCAGTACCTAGACGCACGGGCTGATGCGCGTCTCCAGCATGCGCACCCACTCCCACAACCCAGCCTTTTTCCCTCGCCGTGATCTGCCAGATGGCGCCCGTGGGACACACTTCGGAACAGAGTACGCAGCTTGGCTCGCAGTAACCGATCCGAGGAACGAGGGTGGGCGTCCACAAGCCTTCGATACCCGCTTCCTGGAGCGTCGGATGCAACGCGTTGTTCGGGCACACTTTCATACACTCACCGCAGCGGACGCAGCGGGAAAGAAAATCGGACTCATCGAGCGCGCCGGGCGGACGCAACAGCCGGTCGTTGCGGTCTTTGCCCAAGCTCGTTTCGATACGCATGAGGGGCACGATTGCGGCGCCTGCAACCAGCCCCGTCACCGTCCGGCGGCGGCTGAGATCGGGTGAAGCGACTTCATTTTCTTTGCGGAAGAATCGGAACTCGAGGCTATGCTCCGGGCAGCTTCCGATGCAGTTCATACACATCAGGCACTCGGACTTGCGCCATGGCGTCCCGCCGATTGGATCGTCTCCTCCCTGGCAATGGAGCAGGCAGCGGTTGCAGCGATTGCAGCTTTCCTGATCCTTGTGCAGGCCCAGGATCGACCACCGCGAGACCGCGCCCAGCAGCGCGCCCAGCGGGCAGACGGAGCGGCACCAGAAGCGAGTGATGTGCAGGCTGGCCCAGAGAATGATCAGAAACAGAATGCCAAGCACCGGACCCTGTGAGAAGTGGGCCGCGCGGAAATCGAGCACTGTCGCCTGCAAAACGGCATGAAGGCCCTCGCCGGTTGCTTTCGCGAAGGCGATGTGACTATGCTCAAGCGGTTCAAGCACCGCGCGCACTGCGAAGTTGAAAGCGGGCAGAAGAGCAAGACCAACGGAGCGCACCAGCAGACTAAACGGATCGAGCCATCCAATGGCCATGGACCCAAAGCACGCGGCCACGAGGCCGGCGATCAAGACGACATATTTGATGGTTTGCCAGCGCTTGTAGCGGTTGGATTCAATGCGCTGCTTGCCGCGCTTGGACTCCGAGGGCAGATTGCCCACGAAATGCTGCAGCGTTCCCATGGGACAGATCCATCCGCAGAAGAACCGGCCAACAAACAGCGTGGGCAGCAAGATGACCAGGCTCAGCAGAAGACCCTGGTAGAGCGCGTGACCCGCGAGCGCATTGGAGATTGCAACCAGCGGGTCGAGATCGAAGAAGAGCCGGGCTGGCACATGCAGATGCATATCGCCCGTTGCGCCAGGCATGGCACGCAGCGAGGTAAAGACAAGCAGCGCAAAAAAAAGCAGCAGGAAAAGGGCCTGCGAGATTCTGCGCAGCAGCGGCAATCGGGAATGGGACACGAGGCTCCTTCCTGCTCTGTGCGCGGACATTGTGTGTAGAAAGGATCGGCTTTGAGGATGGCCCTGGGAAGTGATAGGCGTCACGTTTTGCACGCCAATGGCTCCTCATCGCCCTTTTTGCAGTGTTATTGAATCTCCTGCGACAAGCTCGTCGGGGAGGACGACATCGACGGAAATCGGGAATGCCGTCGCGGACCTGGTTGGCTGGCAAGGGCATTTGGATTTCAAAACTTGCGGTTGCAAATCGATCGCTCGCTGTGCGGCGGACGGGGTCATTTATCCATGGCAATTCAATCGCTAGCTGCTGACCGCACGGCATAGCCGCAGACATTCAGAATGAGCGACGAGTTTGGGGCATCTACATCATTCAAGTGCTCCGCACGAAGCAATCGAAAACCTTTTGCCCGCAGCGTCAGCCGCACCACGCCTTAGTGAGATTGGGTTTCTCGCCGTGATCCGATTGGCATGCATCTACGATTGCGCGGCGCGGTCGTCGACAGGAAAGTTGTTGGACGTTAACCGTCAACGCGGAAGTAAACCCGAAAATGGGGTCATGTCCGGATGGGCGACAAACCGCTCAGAGGGCGGCGTCTTTGGTGTGCTTGCTGGTGCCGTTTTCAAAATCGTCCGAAAAATTCGCCGCAGAAAACCTAGCAGAATCAACAGCCGGATCTTGCTGATCCGGCTGTTCCTATATCAGCTTGGGAAACAAGGTCGTCGGTGGATCAGTGAGCGCCCTCCGGGGATGGGCCCAGGAAGGGAAACCCTGCTCTGGGCGGGCTCCACTCGTTATCCGCCTTGCGAACCACCCCGTGGATGGGCTGCGAACCAAAGTGCTTGATTGCGGGACTCCCGGTCTGGAATTGCAGGGTGATGTTCGAATAGGGAATCGAGTCCAGATTTTCGCCTCCGGTCACGCAGACTTGCAATACAGAAGTCGGCGGCTGCGTTTCAAATCCTGCGTTGCTTCCATTGCCTGTCAGGAGGCTGACGGTGTCGCTCAACTGAAAGCCCCCGTAGGTAGCAGGGCTAAACGTAGGGCAACCGTTGCTATTCCATGTCACCTTGACGTTGGTCAACTTGATGTGGTGCGTGTGTGCCCCCGCGCCACCCTGCGTGGGATCGACTGCGCCGGCCGCGGTCTTACCATAGCCAGACATTGTCATATCGGCGGAAAAATCAGCGGTGCCCGCTCGCTCGTTTAGGTCTAAGGTCCATTGGCCGTGCATCTCCCAAGGCCCCCCGTTCACTGTGGACGGTGAATAGTCGTTGATGAGACCACTGAAGTGGACGAGGAACAAACCCTGGGCTTCCGCGCCCTGGTTCGCAAGCAAACCGAAACATACGAAGAGCCCTGCCGTCGCAATCCATCGAATGCCTTTCATACGAAACCTCCAAGTTTGAGAGTTGCGCTGCAGCCGCCGGAAACCTCCGGGATACGTCTGGGGCCGCGTATTCCCTTTGCGGCCTCTTCCCCGCAGATCGCGTTTCGGCGATATCGCGCGTGGATTCCGAACTCAGAGTCGGCCATTCGCCCGATGGGGTCAAACGGCATTGCGCCCTAACTGCAACATGCGGCCTAATGCCGTCTTTTGCCGTGCTGCACTGATCGGGATACAATCATTTCACCTCGTTCGCGACAACCTCCACAGGCCCGGAAAACTGCGATGGCTGAAGGCTCCTTCAACCCGACGCCTAACGAAGAACTAAGCGAAAGGTGCTTGGACTCCTGGAAGGAAATCGCGGCCTATCTCAACCGCGACGTCACCACCGTCCAGCGCTGGGAGAAGCGCGAGGGAATGCCTGTCCACCGCCATCTTCACGATAAGCGCGGTTCCGTCTACGCCTACCCCGCCGAATTGGATCGATGGACGCACAGCCGGAAGCCGCTTCTCCCCGCCGAAAAGGACGGCGTCGAGAAAAACGGCGAGGTGTCCGTCGCGCCGGCACCAAAATTGCCTTTCAGCCGGCCATGGAAATTCATTGTGCCGCCGCTTGCAATTGGATCGGCAGTCGCGGCCTGCGTATTGCTCTGGATGCAGAGAACAGACCGCTTCTGGCACAGCCCGATCGCGGGCGCGCAATTTCAGGCGGTCACCGATTGGGGCGGGCGGGAGCAAGCAGCAGTAGTCTCGCGCGACGGTCAATTCGTGGCATTTCTTTCAGACCGGGACGGACAGATGGACGTCTGGGTCACACAGGTTGGCTCAGGTCAGTTTCATAATCTGACGCACGGCAGCGCTGCAGAGTTGGAGAATCCCTCGGTCCGTACGCTTGGCTTCTCGCCCGACGGCTCTCTGGTCACCTATTGGGTCCGCAAGCCCGACAGCTCGCATGGCACGGATATCGGCATCTGGGCGGTCCCAACATTGGGAGGTGAGCCGCACCCTTACCTGGAAGGGGCGGCTGAATATGACTGGTCAAGCGACGGCCAACGGCTTACGTATCACACAACAGGCCCCGGAGACCCGCTATTTGTATCCACGGGCAACCAGCAGTCGGCGGACCGGCCTATCTTCATTGCGCCTACTGGCCTTCACAATCATTTCCCGCTTTGGTCACCGGACCAGAAATTCATCTACTTCGTTCACGGCTCACCCCCTGACAAGTTGGACATTTGGCGTGTCCCCACCAGGGGCGGGGTTCCCGAACGGATCACGTCGCACAACGCACAAGTCAGCTATCCTGTGCTGCTGGACCGGCGTACGCTCTTATACCTCGCTACCAACCCCGACGGCTCAGGACCCTCGCTTTACTGCACGGATGTGGAGCACCGGATTCCCCATCGGCTGACCACCGACCTCGACCGGTACACATCCCTCGCCACCAGCGGCGCCGGCCGGCGCCTCGTGGTCACGCTTTCATCTCCCAAAACGAGTCTCTGGCGCCTTCGCCTTGATGCCGCGCAGGGCGTAGCCTCCACGCCCACTCCGATCACCCTGACCACCAGCAGCGGCTATCGACCAAGACTCGGACCTGATTGCCTGTTCTACCTCTCTGCAAACGGTGCGAGCGAGAGCATTTGGAAGCTGGACCACAGTGCGTCGACGGAATTGTGGCGCGGCCTGGGAGTCTCGATCATCGGCGGTCCGGCCATTTCGGCCGATGGCGGTTCTCTTGCATTTTCAGTCCGCCAAGATGGACGCTCGCTTTTGTACGTGATGCAGGCAGACGGCACAAATCCTCGCGTCGTGGCCGACTCTCTCGATCTTCAAGGTGATCCTGCATGGGCACCTGACGGCAAATCCCTCCTCACAACAGCGGCCGATCATGGTGTGCCTCACCTCTTCCGTGTACAGCTCGGCGGCGGTTCTCCTGTTCGCTTCATTTCAGAGTCCGCGCTCGATCCGGCATGGGCGTTGGACGGCAGCTTCGTGCTCTTCTCCGGACCGGACATCGGCGCTACGTTTTCCGTGCTAGCGGCCGCGCCCAACGGATCCAGCTATACGCTGCCGCGGCTCACCCTTGCACGTGGAGCGCGCCATCTGGCATTCCTGCCAGGAAAGTCTGCTCTGGTCGTCTTGCGGGGAGAAATCCAGCACAAGAATCTTTGGCTGATCGATCTGATCACGGGCGCCGAGCGTCAACTGGCCGAACTGCCTCCCGATTTTGACGTTCATGACTTCGACCTTTCGCCGGACGGCCGCGAAGCTGTATTGGAGCGGGTGCAAGATCGCTCGGAAGTAGTGCTGGTAAATCTGGCTCCGCCGTAGTCGCGCACTCAGCGCGCTTCACAATAGGACAGCAGCGGTTGTCCCTCTTCGGAGATGAATACAGCACGCTCGCGCCGATTGGGTCTTCCAAGTCACGGACACGCAAAGTGAGCGGCCCGATGGCGTAACGTCGAGCGAGGAATGCTTGAGCACGATGGATGGACAAAACGCGATTGAGCTAAGGTATCGTTGAAGCTCGCCTTTGTCGGCGTCCGGCCCAAGCATCTTCGGCACCGGCACGCCAGCAGCCTTGACTACGAGGCGTCCTTGGCCTTTGTCCTATGCACCCGTAACCGTAGGAGAAATGACCTTTGCCGCAGTTGCAAATGTGAGGGGATATCGCTCTTAGTCCAAGAACACAAATGAAGCTCTCGAGAGCTCACCGTTACATTCATCAGTGACTGCAATCACAGCGTAGCCCGCAACCCGGAGGAACCATCGATGGCGGCATTGAGGTGCAGCAGAGCCGATTTTCATGATGGCTCTGCAAGCGTTGATGGCATTTGGCGCAATTGGGAAAGTGCTTACAACAGTGGTGAACGTGGAACACGCGGTGCACGCGCACGCGGCGAAACGTAACGACGTAACGCCGCACAACCCATGATTACCGCTGCGGCCACCGCTGTGATTTCCGGCGCTGGCAATTCCCTTGACCCGTACCTCGATGAATCGCGTAGCGGCGGCGCGGTATCCGTCCGCAAAGGAGAGATTTCATGGCTACCGTCCTCGATAAGAAAGCCGATCTGGCAGGGCCGGGAATCGGCGATTACAAAGAATTGGAACAAATCCTGCCGCGCGACTACCGTTCGCTGCTGACTCCGAAAGAGACGCAGCAGGCCATCTTCCAGGTCAAACGCTATATCGAAGACAACCTGTGCAAGGAACTCAATTTGATGATGGTCGAAGTGCCGCTCATCGTGGATGTGGAGAGCGGGGTCAACGACATGCTCGATCGCGACGGGTCGCGCACGCCGATCCAGTTCCATATCTCGAACGATCGCGACCTTCATCCCATCGACGCGCAGATTGTGCAAGCTGCGACCAAATGGAAACGCGTCGCGCTCAAGCAATTCGATTGCCGGGTGGGCGAGGGCATCTGCACCGATATGCGCGCCGTTCGCAAGGACTATTTCCTCGATCACGACCATTCCGCTTACGTCGATCAGTGGGACTGGGAGCGCGTCATGACTGCGGATCAGCGCAACTTGGGCTTCCTGAAAGATATTGTTGGCAAGATATGGACAGTGATCGTTGGCGCGGAAAAGTTTGCCCAGTCCCTGTTTCCTCAATTAAAAGACCCACGCTATCCGGACCTGCCCGAGGAGCTGACCTTCCTGCATGCCGAGGAGATTCTCGATATGTATCCCACGCTGCCGCGCAAGCAGCGCGAGACGGCGGTGCTTCAAAAGTATCCCGCCATCTTCATCATTGGGATAGGTTGGCCATTGCAGGACGGCTATCCGCACGAGATGCGCGCCGCCGATTACGACGACTGGGTAACCGACACCAGCGAAGAGACGGGCAAAGACACGCACGGGCTGAATGGCGACATTCTCGTCTGGAACCCGGTCACCAGGCGCCGCCATGAACTCACCTCAATGGGCATCCGGGTCACGGCCGAGACCCTCAAAAAACAGCTTACGATGGCCAGGCAGTTGGACTTCATGCAACTGCCTTATCACCGGGCGATCCTGAACGACCAGATCCCGCTCTCGATCGGCGGAGGAATCGGCCAGTCGCGCACCTCGATGCTGCTGCTCCGCAAAGCCCATCTCGGAGAGGTAAGCGTCACGGTGTGGCCAAGGATACTGAAAGAGATGTGCGCGAAGAAGAATATTTTTGGGTTGGAGTAGGGTCTTGCAATCGCGTGTCCCACACATTCGCGTTCTATGCGAATGTGTGGGTGTGTGAACTGCTCCTTCCGGTGAAGGAGTTTGAGCCGAAGAACACGAAGCTAAAGCGGTTGGTGGCTGGATTGAGCGCAGACAAACCGTTACTCGAGGATATCGCCTCGGCAAACTCCTGAACCCTGCGCGACGGCGTGTGCAATGGGACGCCCGTTACTCGTCAACCTGCACGTGGATGGTCACCAATCCGGGCCTCGAGTCAAATGTTGGTAGTCCCCCTTACCATGAAATAATCCTGCGCGGTCGGGTAGTCGCATAGAAATGAAGGTCTGGGCGCTACCCCGACTCATAACTCCTGTATCACCGGCTATCCGGAAATTCCTACTTGGTTATTGCCGAATAGGCAACAATACGCTCAACGCGCTCATAGCACCGCGCTCCTGCTTGCCCCTTAACCACGGAGCGCAATTCACTGGAGCTGATCTCACCAGTAGGCAACGAGACCAGATAGTCTCGAGTCGCCTCCGGAATCCGGAATACAACGAGTGCTGCCCCCCTCCTCGACCTCTGGAGTAAGCTGTTTCCGAATGGCCAGTCAGTCGAGCGCCTCGCTTTACAGGAGATTCCTCGACGCCGCTCGGGACGGGCCTGGACGACCTGCGCGCTGTGGTCTGCCTGCATACCCCGAGGTCGGGGCCACGCACCGATGCGTGAGCGGGTTTTCGACTCCCGCGCAAAGTCAGGGAGGTGCAACAACCATGAGGCAGAAATCGAAACTCAACGCTGCAAGTGCTGCCATCGTGTCTCTGCTCATTGCCGTCACCGGTCCGACACTTTTTGCCCAGCGGGCTCTGGCAACGCGAGCATCGAAGCCACCCTTGTTTCCCCTTAAGCTCAGCGAGAACAAACGGTATCTTGTCGATCAAAATGGCACGCCCTTCCTGATTGTTGCCGACTCGCCACAGGGCCTCATGGGCCGGCTCACAGAACAGGAAGCTGAATCCTATTTCGCCGACCGGGAGGCCCACGGGTTCAATACACTTGGATGGATTGACGTTGCCTGCGCGGGCCATGACTATCCGACAAACACACTTGCTGCCACGCCGGACGGAATCCGGCCGTTCACTGCCTTCCTTTCCGGCGGGTCGGACTACACCTTCTACGATTTAAGCAAACCGAATGAAGCTTATTTTGCCCGGCTCGATCATATCCTTCAGCTTGCGACGAAGCATCATTTCGCAGTGTTCGTGGATCCGATGGAAACGATCGGCTGGATGCCAACTCTTCGCAGAAATGGAATGAAGGCTGCTTATGAATATGGGCTGTTTCTTGGCCATCGTTATGGCAACTTTGCCAATGTGCTATGGATCAATGGAAACGATTTCCGAACCTGGCATGCGAGCGAGGACGGCGCACTCCTGGCAGCCGCAAAAGACGGCATCCGATCCTTTGTCCATACATGGCGCGTTCGGAACGATGACGCTCTGGTGCAGGCAATCGCAAAAGGAATTAGGGCGTCAGCTCCTCGGCAGCTGCAGACTCTTGAGCTCGAACCTCCCACAAGTTCATCCTTCGACGATCCGGCCTGGAGATCGCTCATCGATCTCAATGGTACGTACACTTATTTCCCTGCATACATCCAGACGCTTCACAGCTATAACCAGAAACCTATCGCGCCGACGTTCCTCATGGAGACGCGCTATGAGTTTGATCACGGTGACGTTCCGCCCGATGATGGGACTCCGTACATCCTGCGCAAAGAGGAATACTGGGCGATGCTGAGCGGCGGCACGGGGCTCTTTTACGGGAATGCCGAGATTTGGCCGTTTAAATCCGACTGGCGTGAGAGGATGGATACTGTTGGCGTTCAGCAAGTTACACACTGGAAGGATTTCTTTTCTTCACTTCCCTGGCAGAACCTGATTCCTGATCAGGATTCCGCCGTTCTGGTCGCCGGCAGCGGTTCTGTCTGCGATTTGAAGACATCCGTCAGCCAATGCGATTATGCTCTGGCGGCAAAGTCCCCCGACGGATCGTTTGTGGTGATCTATCTCCCGGTAGTTCGAACGATCAGGGTCAATCTGGCGGTCCTCAGCCACGCTGCGCAGGCGACATGGTTCGATCCGTCGAATGGAACCTACAAAGCCCTCAGCGGCAGAGGCTTCCGGAACTCAGGGATCCAGGCGTTTACCCCTCCCGGCAAGAATCACTCCGGAGATGGAGATTGGGTGCTCTTGCTGAGGGCAACCAACACCGCTCCGCGGGGCGTCTCAGGCCCGGCACGCAACTTGCCTTTTTGACCGATGGCTTCATCGAAGCTCAGAGTTCTGACCGAATTCTTTTGCTTTGACCGCACAGCTGCAATCTCCAGGCATCCGGTGAAATACATTGCCCCCAACGGTTCCGGGAGAATTACCGGCCACTCGGCAGTCACTGGTTGATCACCATTCCAACACACCATCGGCGTGGATGATGTTGCCTCCGCTGCCGACTCATCCAGTGGCGGGATTCCGCTGAATCTTGTGGCGACACAACCGTGTAGAGACTGGCGGCATAGCAATCTATCAGGTGGCGGAATTGAGTGAATTCAGCACTTCCATCGCGCAGCCTGTGCTTCGACCCGTCTATACTTCCGTATGTGAATAATTGGAGATTTCATTTGGCGTTGAGCGCGGTCGTTCTGACCGTTGCAGCAGCGCCGCTGGCGCACGGCCAGATAGCACAGACTAACGCCGGACCGCAACTTGCAATCATCGATACCGATATAGGCGACGACATCGACGATGCGTTTGCGCTTGCTCTTGCGCTGCGCAGCCCGGAGCTGCACATTTTGGGCATTACCACGGCTTACGGTGATACGGAGCTGCGTGCGCAGCTACTCGATCGATACCTCGGTGCCATAGGCCGTCTTGATATCCCGGTGGCTGCCGGAGTCGCCACTCCTCATCATAATGTCTTCACTCAGGCGGCCTATGCGCATCAGTCGCCTGAGCGGAAGCACCCGGATGCGGTTGCGTTTCTGCTCGACCAGATTCGCGCCCATCCTGGCCAGATCACGCTGATTGCCATCGGCCCGCTGTTCAACGTTCAGGCGGCAATTGAACGCGATCCGGCTACCTTTCGTCAGCTAAGGCGAGTGGTGATGATGGGCGGCAGCATCTACCGGGGCTACGGCGACGATCAGAACGGAGCTCCCCGGCCTCCGGATCCCGAGTGGAACATTACCTGTGATCCGGCAGGAGCACGAGCTCTCCTTTCTGCCGGGATCCCGGTCTTCGTGATGCCGCTCGATTCCACCCAGATTCCTTTGAAAACTCCGGCACAAGGAGCAATCTTTTCCCACGGCTCCCCCCTCACCGATCAGTTGACCCTGCTCTATCATGAGTGGACCGGCGCAAGCGAATGGCGCACGCCCACACTCTTCGATCCCGTAGCCGTGACCTATGCCATTCGCCCCGAACTATGCCCAGCAACGCCGATGCGGCTCGAAGTCGATGACAAGGGCTTTACGAGACCGGTGGAAGGCGCGCCGAATGCCCAGGTCTGCCTTAAATCCGATGAAAATGGCTTCATGACTTTGCTCCTCGACCGGATTACGAGGAACGACCCTCGGTGAGTCTCGAAGCATCTCCCAGGCATACTTCTTTGTAGGAGGGTGATGATGAACCGCAGGAAGTTAACGATGGCCGCGGCCGTCTGCGTTTTGTTCACTGGCATGGCGTGGGCGCAGGAACCGAACGCACTCACACCAAAGGAGAAGCAGGACGGATGGCAGTTGCTGTTCGACGGGCACGATTTGAAAGGTTGGCACTCGTACCTCGAGAAGGAAACGGGTAGCGACTGGTCGGTGGTTGACGGTTCCATTCAACTGAAAAAGACCAATCAGGACCCGCGAGCCGACTTTGCCGACATCGTGACTGACGCCGAGTACACTAACTTCGATCTCCAGCTCGAGTGGAAGGCGCAACCCTGCATCGACAGCGGCGTCATGTTCTATGTCCATGAATCACCCGAGTACCGCGACACCTACGATACGGGCGTCGAAATGCAGATTGCGGATCTGGCCTGCACTGTTCCGGACAGCCGCGTCCTGATGGAGCGCTCCGGCGATATCTTCGACATGATCTCGGACAAGGTCGAGTGGGTGAAGCCCGCCGGGGAGTGGAACCAGTTTGAGATCATCGCAGACCACGGTCACCTGCAACTATTCCAGAACGGCCACGAAGTCATCGACACGCAGTTATGGGACGACAACTGGAACAAGTTGATCGCTGGAACGAAGTTCGCAAAGATGCCGGGATACAGCAAGTTCCACACCGGGCACATCTCGCTGCAGGGTACCGAGCCGAAAGGTGATCCGGGAGTGAAGATCTGGTTTCGGAACATCAAGATCAAGGAACTGCAAACGCATGGCGCCCTCTTGCCGCCGGCGCTGGGTGCATAGGGTGGCGAGGGGTCGGCCCCAGTTCCAACGTGGATCGCGTCAGTTCGTGATTCACCAGCAATCTGGGCATAAACCGAAAATGAATAGTCATTATGTAGTGACCGGCCCGCTGCGCTAGTCGTGGGTTAGGCTGAGTTTGTTTTGAGAACGCAGTCCAGAGCCACAAGCGGAGGAGCCGGTCATGAGAGAGAAGTTACGATTTTTGGG
>Ga0181530_10000115_pt1 | contig 96920 bp, 98 predicted proteins | sample PEATcosm2014_Bin_42_FD_119769 | JGI IMG/M metagenome (GOLD analysis project Ga0181530, IMG submission 119769) | Peatland microbial communities from MTU Mesocosm Facility, Houghton, MI, USA - PEATcosm2014_Bin10_60_metaG | ecosystem: Environmental > Terrestrial > Soil > Wetlands > Peat | place...
ACCGGGCCGGCCGTGGCGATCATCCTTGTCGCCGCCTCCCCCGACGGGTTCGCCATCCTGGTCGTGGCCGTTACCGTCGACCCTGGCCGATAAAAAAGGGACTTCAGCAACGGGCTGCTAAGGTTTCCCGCATGTAGCCGTAGGCTTGATTTCGACCAGCGAAATAAAGGCCCGCCATGCGTTCATCAAGGCGGCTCAATTCGCCGTCCTGGCAAATGAGTACCTCGTCGGCGTTCATAGCATTTCGGCAATTAAAGCTCTGAGCATCAGCCGTTATGACGGCCGAAAAGCTTATGATTAGAGATATTAATCCCGCCATGACCCGAGGCTGACTCATTTGTAGAATCCTATTTCCAATCGGCGGTCGGCGTTGCTCGACATTGGATTGTCACCGTCATGGCGGAAGCAGCGCGCCCGACATCGGTGTGCAAACGCGGAAATTGCTATAATGTTGCTCTGCGTAAACTAACTGCGTGAAACGCGCGGAGACCCGCGATGCATTTTCCATCCTTGGCCATGTTTTTTGGCCTTACCGAGGCCGTCATCGTCGCGTCTGCCGGCTTGGCGGCTGCACAAAGTTGCGATCAACTTTGGTACGAGCGTAATTCTATCTACAAGCAAGAGGGCTATTGCTTCAAAACTCAGCGCGCCATAGCAGCCTTTGGCAACGCTGGCTGCATGTACGACTTAGAGGACCAAGTTCCGTTGTCTCCAGGAGATCGCGCCCGCATCGCCGCGATCGTGCAAATGGAACGGACATACGGATGTCGCTGACCGGTGGGCGTTAACCCTCCTTTCTTAAGCTAAGGTCGCTCCGAAATCATAAAGCCGAGCGGGGTTGTCGACGAGGATCTTGCGGCGGGTCGCGGCGGTTGGCGCCCAGCGCCCGACCTGGTTGAGCGCGAGCCCGTCATCGATGTCGAAGGACGGAGTGAATTCGGAGAGCTCCTTGCCCGGCTCGGCGTGATGCGGATGCGGCCAGTCGGTGCCCCACAGGATGCGGTCGGGATTGGCGGCGATCAGCGCCCGCGCCAGCGGCGCGACATCGTCATAGGCGGGCGCCATCACCGAGCTGCGATAATGGCCGGAGACCTTTACATAGGCCTTGCCCGAGGCGACCAGCGCGAGGAGCTGGGCGAAACCCGGCTGCGCGACCCCGTCCGCCGCCTGCGCGCCGCCGAAATGGTCGAAGACGATCGGCACGTTGAGCTTCATGACATCATCGTGCAGCGCCTCGACGACCGCGAGCCGCGTATAGACCTGGACATGCCAGCCGAGCGGCCCGACGCGTTTCACCGCGGCGGCAAGATTGCGCCGCGAGCGCGCGGGATCGGCCTCTCCGGCGGTTTCGAGATTGACCCGGACACCGCGAATGCCGGTCGCGTGCATCTCGTGCAATTCGGTGTCGGTCGTCTTGGCGTCGATGACCGCGACCCCGCGGGCGCGGTCGATGCCGAGCCGGCGAATGCCGGCGAGCGTGCAGGAATTGTCGGCGCCGTAGACGCTCGGCTGGACGATCACGACACGCGACAGGTCGAGCGCGTTCTGCAATTGCAGCAACTCGTCGGCGCTGGCCGGCGGCGGCGTGTAGCCGCGGCTCGCGACAAACGGGAACTCGGCCGCCGTGCCGAACACATGGACATGGCAATCGCAGGCGCCGTCCGGCACGGCGAAATTGACCGCGGTTTTCGGTTGCGAGGCGGTGACCGTGCGGCCGTGCGTCGGCGCGGCGGCGCGGCGCGGGGAGGGGCTGGGCTTGACGGACGTCGCGGCGAGCTTCGCCTTTGCCTGGCCGCGCCGTGCGACGGCCGGCTTGGCGGCGGGCGGGGGCGCTGCGGGCGGTGCCGCCGGAGCCTCGTCGTGCCACAAACGGATGCCGCCGGTCAGCCCGTCGGTATTGGGGACGATGGTGATGTCAGCGGGTAGATCGAGAGTGAGCTTTTTGGCGTTGCCGCCGCCGATATAGAGGTGGTCGAAATTGACCACGGTGCGCAGCACCGCGATCGCGCGCGCGACCCGCTGGTTCCACTTCTTCTTGCCTTTGAGCTCCAACGCCGCGTTGCCGATATATTCGTCGTACGTCTTGTTGCCGCGCAGCGGGTGGTGGGCCAGCTCGAGATGGGGAATGGCGTTGCCGTCGGTGAAGATCGCCGTGCCGGCGCCGGTGCCGAGGGTTAGCACCATCTCGACGCCCTTGCCGCTGATTGCGCCGTAACCCTGGACATCGGCGTCGTTCATCACCCGAACCGGCTTATTCAGACTCTTGGCGAGCGCCCCTTCCAGGTCGAACCCAGCCCACACCTCGGTGCCGAGATTGGGCGCGGTGAACACCTTGCCGTGACGGACCATGCCGGGAAATCCGACCGAAACCCGCTCGAACGGGCCGAGCTGCACCGCGGCGGTATCGACCACGCGGATCAGCGCCTCGGGCGCGACCGGCTTCGGCGGGGTCGGCACGCGCACCGGCTCGCCGACGATTCGCCCGCTATCGTCAAGCGCGGCGAGTTTGATCCCGGTGCCGCCAATATCGACGGCCAACGTGCGGCGATCGCTCATTATCGGCCTCTATCCTGGCAGTTCGCGCGCCGGACGATAGCGCAGCGCGGCCGCCGGGGCCATATGGCGGCTCCGCGCGCCCCTCTGGTTTGCACCAGCGCGCTTTCACACTACATTATGGGGAATATCGCCGCCGAGGTTGAGCCATGTTCATGGAGTCAAGGTGAACCGGCCGCGCGCCGCCGACGATTTCGAAGTGATCCGCGAGCGCCTCGAACAATTGCGCCGCGAACGCGAGGAAATCGAAAACACCCAGACGGGCAACCCGGCGTCTGACGGCGAGGGCACGGACGAAGACGGCGAACGCCAGCGCCAGGAGCGCTGCGAGGGCGCTCCACCGGCCTGGGTCCCGACGATCTTCCTGCCGCAGCCGACCGATTAGCTCCGTCTTATCAAGTGCGGTCGGGCGTCCGTCCGACCTTCGGCGCCTGCGGAACCTGAGCAACCCGACCCGCACTAGCGGGAGGGCGTGTGCTTAGCAAGGAACGCCTTGACCTTCGCCTTGGCTGGGGTCAGGGCCGGTTCGGTCTTCCATTCCGGCACGAACTCGACGTTTGGCAGCAGCTTCGACAGCTCCTCCGAGATCTCCCATGGGTGCGCGTCATCGTTGCCCGCCAGCACCATGCACGGCGCCTTGACGCTCTTCGCGAACTCGCGGTCGCAGCAATAGGCGAAACCGGGCGCGTAGAGGTTCTGGTAAAAGGCGTCGAGCAATTGCTCGGTCGCCTCGGGGCGGTCCTTGAGCGTCTCGGTCCAGCCCTTAAAGTTAGCGTTCCAGCCGGCCGCCATCGGGCCGACGCGGCCGATCGGCTGGGCCAGCACCGCCGCGGCGACGCGCTCGGGATGGTGCTTCAACATGTTGAGGATGAACGACCCGCCGATGCACTGACCGTAGAGATGGCACTTGTCGACACGCAGATGGTCGAGCAGTGCAATGTGATCGGCGGTGTAGCTGTCCCAGCTGTCCTGGGCGGTGATCGGCGCGTGCGACTGGCCGCCGGCGTTGCGCTGGTCCATCGCGATCACGCGGTACTTGTCGGCGAATTCGGTCGTCGGGTTGATCGGCGCCGAGGACTGGCTCCAGACATCGATCACCGACCGCAAGCCGGCAGGGGCGAAGGTGAGGATCGGAAAACCCAAGCCGAATTCCTCGTAATAGATGTGGGCGCCATGGTAGTCAAAGCTCGGCATGCCGATGTCCTTTCGTGAGCAGAGGCCAGTCGAGCGGATTCTTACGCCAGCCGCTGGGTCTTGACGAGGGGTGGTCCGTCCGAATGCGGCGCTGCTCTTAAAACTTGAAGGTCAGATTGGCGTCGAGATAGGTCGTGGTGTGACCGCCGGCGGTGCGGATCGCGGCGCCGGGGATGAAAACCCCGAACTCGAACAGGGTCAGCACATGCGGGGTGATCGTCCAGCTGACCCGCAGATCGGATTGCTGGCCGATGAAGCCTCCCGGGGCCAGCACGGTGGCGGCGTAATTGTTCTGGCCGTTGCCGCCCGGCCATGGCGCGCCGGTGTAGATCGCATCCGCCTGCGAGTAGCGCCACAGGAATGAGTAATAATATTCGGCGCTGACCGTGGGTGTCGGCTTGACGCTGACCCGCGGCGCGAAATCGTAAAAATTGGTCGGCGCGAACTCGTTGTTGGGCACGTAGTACTGCGTGTTCGGGTACATCGGCTGGTAGGTGCTCATGGTTCCCTTGTCGGCGCCGCCCGAGGCGATGTCGGCATGAGCGCCGATGCGCGGCTTCCACGACACATCGTGAAAGGTGTAGCCGGTATCGGTGTTGACCGCGAACGCGGCCACGGTCAGCCCGGCGTAGCTGCCGGTCTGCCCGGCGCCCTGCCAGTCGTAATCGATGTCGCCGACTTCGCCGTAATAGCGCAGGCCGAACGTGTCGCGGTGATCCTGGCTGGCGATGAACCCGGCGCCGGTCGCGGCGATGATCTTGGCGCCGGTGAGAAAGGCGGCATCGTCGTAGATCGCCGAGCCCTTGCCATTGGCGAACGCGGCCGACCGCCAGCCGAAATAGAACAGATCGAGCGAGGTCTTTGCGTCGGCGCCGGCCAGCGCGAAGCGCGGCAGATCGTAGCTGCCATAGACGCCCCACAGATTGGTGTGGGGATTGTCCCGGTCTTGCAGCACGCCGTTCTCGAAATCGACGACGTTGTAGAGAAACGCATCGACCCTGGCGAAGCCCCAGTCGCGATAGGCGCGGAACCCGTCGAATACCGGCGACGGCAGGTTGGTCGACAAATTGGCGCGCACCTGAAGGTCGTTGCCGAAGAAGATCTCCTGGCGGCCGGCGCGAAACCCGGTCTCGGTGGTGGCAGTGTTGTCATGGATTTCGCCGAACCCGTTCACCACCGCGAGGTCGTTACGCAAATTGCCGGGGATCGGGTCGCCGGCGTCGTGGCCGGTCTGCTGGCCGTGATAGAGCTCGCCGTAGAAGCGGACATACGGCCCAAGATGCAAATCGGCGCCCAGTTCGTAACGCTGCTTGTAAAGCTCGTTGTCGGCGACGCCGGTGGCCGGAGTGAATACCGGGTGGCCGCCGGGTTTGGCCGGCGTCGCGCTGGGGGCGATGTCGAAATTCTTCCAGCTGGCGTTGTCGTAGCGGAACCGGGTCTCGCCGTTAAGCGTGAGGTAGATGTCACCGTCGGGGTCAAACGGGATGAACTTCAGCGGATCGAAGAAATCGGTCGAAAGCGCCGGGTCCCGCAGGTAGCTGTAATCTTCCTCGTAGCGCTCGACATAGGAATTGTCGCGTCCCGGTCCCTTGCCCTTGTAGAAAAACGGGGTGGTGACGGCACCGCCCGGCTGCAGCGCGCCGGCGGCCGGCAGCTCCGGACTCTCCTGCGCCAGGGCTGGGATAGTAGCGACGCCAAGCAGCGCCGCGGCGAGGATGGTGCGTTTCACCGGCCGCTTATCACGGGGTCGAGAGGCCGGAGATGTAGTCGGCGAGGATGGCGATGTCGGCGTCGGTCAGCTCTTGCGCCGCCGACGTCATGTTGCCATCGATATCGCCCCGGATCCCGGCTTTGAACAGCTTGAGCTGCGCGGTCACAAAGTCGATCTGCTGGCCGGCGATGCGCGGGACGCTCTGCTGTCCCTGCAGCCCGGGCCCGTTATGGCATTGCACGCAGTTCTTCTGGAACGCCAGTCCCGGCGCCGCGGCAGCCGCTTCGGGGCTCGCCTGGCGCGCCGGCGGCCACGGCTTCAGCGCGCTGTAATAGGCGGCGAGATTGCCGAGATCATTGTCGCTGAGGGGCTTGGCGAATTGCGCCATCGTCTCGGACGGACGATGGCCGTTGCGAAACTGGAACAGCGCCAGCACGACGTAATCATTGCCCTGTCCGGCCAGCGACGGCACGGTGGGCAACTCCGAGACGCCGGCCTTGCCGTGGCACGGCGCGCAATTCTCTTCGTCCTTCCGCCGCCCAGCCTCGGGGTCGTACGCCAGGGCCGGGATCGAAGCGAGCAGCAGAGCGGCAAATGCGGCTGTCACGGATCCCCTTGGCCGAGCTCGACCCGGCCATCCACGTCTTTGCTTGCGACCTTCGTGAACTGATAAAGACGCGGATCCCCGGATCAAGTCCGGGGGAAGGGACACATCTTGGGCAATCACGTCTTCTTGTAGGAGATGCGGTAGATCGCGCCGTTCCAGTCGTCGGAAACCAGCAGCGAGCCATCCGGCATCACCTGCACATCGACCAGCCGCGCCAGGATGTTCTGGCCGTCGAGGATTCCGGTCATGAAGGGCTCGGTCTTCTCGACCTTGGTGCCGCTCGGATCGAGGATCACCCTGGTCAAGTTGTAGCCCGACTTCTCGGTGCGGTTCCACGAGCCGTGCTCGGCGATGATGATGTTGTTCTGCCAGTCGGCCGGGAACATCTTGCCGGTGTAGAAGCGCATGCCGAGCGACGCGACGTGCGGCCCCAATTTGACATCGGGCGGGACGAAATCGGCGCAGCTCGCGTACTTGCCGTAGACCGGGTCGAGCGTATCGCCCTGGTGGCAGAACGGATAGCCGAAATTTTCGCCCTTCGCGGTGGCATGGTTCAACTCGTCCGACGGGGTGTCCTCGCCGAGCCAGTCGCGGCCGTTATCGGTGAACCAGAGCTGCTTGGTGACCGGGCTGAATGCCATGCCGACGCTGTTGCGCACACCCTGCGCATAGATCTCCAGCAAATGCTTGTCCGGCTGGACCCTGAGGATCGCCGCCTGGATGTAGCTCGGCATCGTGATGTTGGTCGGAGCGCCCTGGTTGAAATAGAGCCAGCCGTCAGGCCCCATCACCATGAATTTCCAGAAATGTCCGTCCTGGTGCGGCAGGCCCTCGATGACGATTTTGGGCTCGGGCGGATTATCGAGATGATCCTCGATGTCGTCGTAGCGGATGATGCGCTCGCGCTCGGCGACAAAGAGGGTACCGTTCGAGAAGGCGACGCCGTTCGGCGAGTTGAGGCCTTTGGCGATCTGCTTGACCTCGCGGTGATCCCCTTTGTCGATGATGGCGAAGACCCCGTCATGGGTGCGTTGGCTGACGAACAGCGTGCCCTTGGCGCCGAGGGTCATCGAGCGGGCTTCCTGCAGGTCGCCGACCCATAGCTCGATCTTGAAGCCGGCGGGCACCTTGAACTTGTCGACCGGAATCTCGTTGGCCGGGTGGCCGAGCATGTTCGCGAAGTTGGGATGGAGTGCCGAGTTCTTTTGCTCCGGGGTCATCCCCTCCATCCACGACGGCTGACCGGCCGCCTGCGGCTCATGCGCGCCAAGCGTCGGCGCCTGGGCGGGGGGCGCCGCGGCCGGCGCCGCGGCTGGAGCTGCCGGAGCAGGAGCTGGAACGGCGGGCGCGGCCGCCGGCGGCTGCGCCGGGGCCTGAGCCAATGCGGTCGTCGCCTGCAGGCCGGCCAAGACAACGCAAGCGGCCAAACTGCCCCAGCCGATATGGCGGAATTTCATTGCGGTCCTCCCGAGGTGACGAGCGCTCGCTCCGGCGCTCTTTCAACTAATGCGTCATTCTATGCGCGACCAGTGCGCCCGCTCAAGCCGCCCAACCGGGACTTGCCCGGTCACCGGCTACGAATTGGCGAAACTGCGTGCCTTCAACCTCGTCATCGAGAACGCGTTGGGCGGCGGTACCACGATCTCGCTGAACCAGGACGCGCACAGCAAACGCCTCAGCACCGTCATGCTGGAGATCAAACTCGGCTAGGGCACCGCCAACTCGCTGGCGGTGTGACGCGGCGCCCCCTTAGCCGTTGACGTCGCGCTTATGAGCCCCGCGCCACGCGGCTTCCCACGCGAACCATAGCGGACAGGCTACCCCGAAGCTCTGGCGCGGCGCCGCCGATTTTGCGCCTTCAACTTGCCCTTGCGCCGGTTTGCGCGGGCGCGGGTTCGGGGCTGCCTTTGCGGTGCTCTGTTCATTGCTGAAATCCTTCCGTGCAGCGTCGCAGCGTCGACGCCGCCTACGTATCCGCGGAATGGGGCTGGATGGGCGGGGGAAGACCCTCAGAACGATCCGCCGACACCCGGCACGGCCCACGGACGATACGGCGTGTCCGCTGGCGCTTCGCGGTCGGCGGGCGGCTCGACGAGGGCGATCGGCGTGGCGGCGCCGCCGGGATTGATATCGTCGTTGCTGCTCCGCGGGTGGTCGTTCGACCATTGCTTGAAGCCATTTAAGCGGCGGCTGCTTGCCAGGGAAATATCCATTTCCGTTATCCTTTCAGTTGAGCTTGGTCCGACCGCGCTGGATGATTTCGAGCACCCGGATCCACGATCTCGCCCGCGGCTTCTGCCCGGCGAGCGCCGCGGTCCGGGCATTGCCCCGCGCCACGATCGCGGCCTCCGCCCCGTGCACTTCGATCATGTCGCGCGCCAGTAATTGCTCGTCGGCGCCGTCTTCGTTGCCGGTCGCGAGCGGGCTCACTGGAATGCGGACAGTGCCGCGAGGGGAGGCGCCGTTGGCTCCCAGTCCTGCACAAAACGGCCGACCTCCGCGGTTTGCGCCGGGGTCAGGTGCAGCGCGACGCGCTGGTAAGCGGACTGAGCCTTGTGAAGATTTTCGCCCCGCAGTTCCCTCGCCGCCAGCAGATACCACTGGCATGCCTTTAACGAGCCGCCGGGCTGATCTGGCTCGGCGGCGCAGATTTCGGCAAGCCTCACCTGGGCGCGAGCCAAACCCTGCTCGGCGGCGGCCAGAAACCACCGTGCGGCCTCCGACCGGCTGCCTTCCGCGACGTAGCGGCTATCGAGCACGCCGTTTTCGTACATGATCGCGAGGTTGAATTGCGCCTCGGCATCGCCGCGCTCAGCGGCTTGGATCAAGTGCTTTTTCATATCCGTTGTTCCTCGACATCCGGGACGGCGAGTGTCGGCCACCGTGGTAGGGGCATCGTCGGGTGACAATGCCCTTTCCACGGCATCGGCGTGCCGAGGACTTAAAAGTCCATACCGCCCATTCCGCCCATGCCGCCCATGCCTCCGGGTATTGCCGGCGCGCCTGTCTGCGGCTTCTCGGCGACCATCACTTCCGTGGTGACGAGAAGACCCGCGATCGAGGCGGCACCCTGGAGGGCAAGGCGCACCACCTTGGTCGGATCGATGATCCCGGCTTTCACCATGTTGACATAGGTGCCGCTCTGGGCGTCGAAGCCGTGATTGGTATCGCCCTTCTCCAACAGCTTGCCGACGATGATCGAGCCGTCGGCTCCGGCGTTTTCGAAGATCTGCCGCGCCGGGGCCTGCAGCGCGCGGCGCACGATGTCGATGCCGACCTTCTGGTCGTTGTTCTCGGGGTTCAACCTTCCGAGCGCCTGGCTCGCGTAGAGCAGCGTGACGCCGCCTCCGGGCACGACGCCTTCCTCGACCGCGGCGCGGGTCGCGTGCATCGCGTCGTCGACGCGGTCCTTGCGCTCCTTGACCTCGACCTCGGTGGCGCCGCCGACGCGGATGATGGCGACCCCGCCAGCGAGCTTCGCCAGCCGCTCCTGCAGCTTCTCCTTGTCGTAATCCGACGTCGTCTCCTCGATCTGCGCGCGAATCTGCGTGCAGCGCGCCGCGATGTCGGCCTTCTTGCCGGCGCCGTCGATGATCGTGGTGTTGTCCTTGTCGATACTGATTTTCTTGGCCGTGCCGAGCATGTCGAGCGTGACGCTCTCGAGCTTGATGCCGAGGTCTTCGCTGATTACCTGGCCGCCGGTCAGAACGGCGAGGTCATCGAGCATCGCCTTGCGGCGGTCGCCGAAACCGGGCGCCTTGACCGCAGCGACCTTGAGTCCACCACGCAGCTTGTTGACGACGAGCGTCGCCAGCACCTCGCCCTCGATATCCTCGGCGACGATCAGCAGCGGGTTGCCGCCCTGCGCCACGGCTTCGAGAACGGGGAGGATCGCCTGGAGACTGGACAGCTTCTTCTCGAAGAGCAGGACATGCGGGCTGTCGAGCTCGCAAAGCATCTTCTCGGCATTGGTGACGAAATAGGGCGAGAGGTAGCCGCGGTCGAACTGCATGCCCTCGACGACGTCAAGCTCGGTATCGAGGCTCTTCGCCTCCTCGACCGTGATCACGCCCTCGTTGCCGACCTTCTGCATCGCCTGTGCGATCATCTCGCCGACCTCGCGGTCGTCATTGGCGGAGATCGTCCCGATCTGGGCGATCTCGGCATTGGTCTTGACCTTTTTCGAAACCTTCTTGATGCCATCGACTACCGCGACGACGGCCATATCGATGCCGCGCTTCAGATCCATCGGGTTCATCCCGGCGGCAACCGCCTTGGCGCCTTCGCGGACGATCGCCTGCGCCAGCACCGTCGCGGTCGTGGTGCCGTCACCGGCCTGGTCGCTGGTTCGGGTGGCGACTTCCTTGACCAATTGCGCGCCCATGTTCTCGAACCGGTCGGCGAGTTCGATCTCCTTGGCGACCGTGACGCCGTCCTTGGTGATGCGTGGGGCCCCGTAGGACCTGTCGAAGACGACATTGCGGCCCTTGGGGCCGAGCGTCACCTTGACCGCGTTGGCGAGAATGTCGATGCCGCGGAGCATGCGGTCGCGCGCGTCGCCATTAAATCTGACTTCCTTGGCAGCCATGTTTCCAATTCCTTTGTTAAGCGGCTTTCTTTTCGGCGACGGCGTGTTCGAGCACGCCCATGATGTCGGCTTCCTTCATGATCATCAGCTCTTCGCCGTCGAGCTTGACCTCGGCGCCTGACCATTTGCCAAACAGCACACGGTCGCCGGGCTTGACCTCCATCGGCACGAGCTTGCCGTCGTCGCCGCGGGCGCCGGGGCCGCACGATACGACCTCGCCTTCCATCGGCTTTTCCTGCGCGGTGTCGGGAATGAAGATGCCGCCGGAGGTTTTGGTTTCCGGCTCGACACGGCGGATCAGGACGCGGTCCTGCAATGGACGCAGTTTCATAGAGGTCTCCTCGGACCGGGTTCTGACCAGAAATTGAGGCAAAACTGGCACTCTCCGACGAAGAGTGACAATACGCTTCACCTTAACTGGGGCGATCAACCTACAAATACAATGGTTGGAATACTTTAGAAGGCAAATTTATCCCCCGTAAATTGAGAAAGATTCAAATCATCGTTCAAATCATGGACAACATTGAGTTCATTATGGTATTTCGGTTTTCCAGGTAAGATATTGCAAATTCGGTGGCTTCGCGCCATATTCACCGAGGCTTTCCTGGCCGAACGGTCTGGCGCGAGACGGCGGATACGCCTCGGCAAAATCGAACAGCAATCGGTTCGACCGCGCCAAAAACTTTTACCGAGGGGCGCACGATGATCCGCGGCGTTATCCGAATGCTCGGCGACCGCGATGAAGGAGAAGAAAATTGTCAGTTCGACTGAAGCTGGAAGACAGCCGCGAGGGGCTGGTGGCGACGATTTCGGAGCGCGACGATGCCGGCAAGATTACCGGGAACCCCGCGATTTTCCTCGTCGATAACAAGGAAGAAGCAAAGCAACGGGCGAAGGCGCTCGCGCGGACCCGGGGGTTGAAGACTTACGGCATTGTCGACAAGACCAGTACCGCCGGGCTTGCACCTTCCTGACCCGGTGCCGCCAGGGGCGGAACGGGACTTGCTTGCGGATCCCTCGGGAACCAACGTTGCGGAGGGCCCCTCCATGCAAATCCGGCTCGGCTACGAATTAATCTACGACTGTCCGCAGCCGACCCCGATGGTGTTGATGTTGAGCGTCCACCACACACGGGCGGCGGATTTGGTGGTGCCGGATCGGCTCGTCGCCGATCCCGCGGTCCCGATCCACGCTTATCGCGACGGCTTCGGCAACTGGTGCACTCGGATTGTCGCGCCGGCCGGCCACACGCGGCTGTTCGCGACCGCCATCATCAACGATACGGGCGAACCCGAGATCGCCGCCACGAACGCGCTTCAGCACACCATCGATGATCTGCCCGACGAGGCGATGGTGTTCCTGCTGGCCAGCCGCTATTGCGAGACCGACCGGCTGCCGGACATCGCCTGGTCGCTGTTCGGGAAGACCCCGCTCGGATGGATGCGAGTTCAAGCGATCTGCGACTATGTCCATCAACACATCACCTTCGGCTACGAGCATGCGCGGACCAGTCGGACGGCATGGGAGGCGTATTGCGACCGCACCGGCGTGTGCCGGGACTTCGCCCACCTTGCCGTCGCCTTTTGCCGCTGCATGAATATCCCGGCGCGGTATTGCACCGGCTATCTCGGCGACATCGGCGTTCCGGTCTCGGATGCGCCGATGGATTTCGCGGCGTGGTTCGAAGCCTATCTCGGCGGCGCCTGGCATACCTTTGACCCGCGCAACAATGTTTCGCGTATCGGGCGGGTATTGATTGCCCGTGGCCGCGACGCGACCGATGTCGCGATCGCCACGACGTTTGGCCCGAACACGCTGACAAGCTTTACGGTACACACGGATGAAGTCGTCGCAGCTTAGCGGCCAACAACGATTGGTCGCGCAAAACGGCGCAAGCGACACCATATCAACGAGCGGGAGGCGTCATGACAGAACATAAATTTCGCGTCGGACAAGCCGTCGAATATTTCGCCAGCAGACGGTTCGACCGCCTCGCCGGCGGTAGCTATACGGTCGTGCGCCTGCTCCCGCTCGACGGAAACGCCCCTCAGTATCGGATCAAGAGCGCGTTGGACGGGCGCGAGCGCATGGTGCACGAGAGCGAAATCGGCTCTCGGCTGGGTTAGCTCGGATGTCCGCCGGAATCGTCTCCAGACTCGAGTGAAGAAGGTTGATGAACGGAGATTACCCAAGCACCGATTTCCAGATCCTCGACGAGGGAGGGGTCCGCAAGGTGCTCCATCTGCCGACAGGCATGTTGCTCGAGACCGGCAGGCTGCGAACCGATCCGATCGCGGTATCGGCCGCCTACACGCTGCTGTATCACGACGATGTGGCCCGCCCCGCCGAGATCGTGCAGGCGGCGCTTCGCCACCTGCGCGTCTGGCTGATGCGCAATTACGGCGCGCGCCAGGTCCGCGTCCCGACCTGACGCGGCCTCATCATGCTAACGTGGCGCTGGAAGATGGTTGTCCGGCGCGGCGTCGGTTCCGCATGTCGCGGGAGACGCCGATTGGTCCTCATCGAGACCGCGCGGCCGGATCGTGACCACCAGCGGATGATCTTCGGCAAACATGGCATCGGGCAACCGCGACTGCGCGGCCTTCGATCGCCGCGGCGATGCCTCGACGACCGCACCTTCGGCCAATAAAGCGTCAAGAATTTTCCGGTCTTCGCGCAGCACCGCATCGGCGTGTCCGAAGGCGGTCGCGACTTCGAGCAGCCGCGGCTCCGATAATTGAATTGGATGACAGGCCATCGCCTCGGTCAGCAGCATCAAGCCGCCGGCGCGGTCCTCGATCTGGTCGCCGATTTCCGCCGAGGTGCGCCAAAATACATTATCGAAAAGGCGGCGCTCGGGTACGCCGGCGGCGGCGGGACGCATCGCTTCATCGACATAGACCTGGCTTGGGCGGCGGCCGACCTGCCGATAGACAGGAAACCGGGCGGCGGCGGTGACGTAACGATCGGCGGGGAAGCGCGCCCGCGCCCGGCCGCCGCGCTGCATCGTCGCGTGTCCCCTCATGCCGAGGCGCCCGCCGCGGATGATACCTGCTCGGTTGGCTGGCCTGACCCTGCTCGGGGCGATCGGTTATGTGGCGTCATTGGCACGCCGCGGCCGAACCACACCATGAAGGCGCTGGGGCAGCGCTGCGGGCGGTATCACTTCGCGGTCGGCGGCCTCCTTGGCCAGCCGAAGCGCGCGCAGGCGCGTGGTCTTGGCGGTCTCGGTCGCCCGAGCCTCCACGGATCGCGCCTCTGTCTCGCGTGATGCCGTCTTCATTCCCGAAAGCGCTCTGCGACCCAGCGACATTGCTTATCTCCGGCCATTCCGCGGGCCCGACCGGTCGCGCCCGCTAACCGGTACGCGTTCGCGGGCCGCCGGCGCGGCGGGGGCGAGCGCGAGGGACACGACCCCGCTGCGTTCCGACTTTGGTTGCTTCGGCTTCTTCACTTCGCGATTCGACCGTCTTTGCCCCTTCGCCATCGCCAGCTCCAGTCTTGGATCAATTCGGGGAACGGGCCGCGAAGCCGATCCTGGAGGACCGCGCTTTCAGCTCTTCGTGAGGCCCTCACCATCGCGGTAGAACGCAACAGTGAAACGTAGAAACGTCTGTTACTTAACTGGGCATGATTCCCAGTTTTACAACCCGTTATCGAAGCGATGCAAAATAAAGCCAGTCCCAAAATTGCAACAGATATTCGGAAATATCTGTTATTATTCATGTCGCTATCAGATGAAATAGCGCCACAGTCGCGCTTGCCCACGCCACGGCGAATGTGCCGCACTTGATCGGGCGCCGGTGCGCCTGCATATTAGGGGAGCAGTGTTCGTGCTCTCAGGTTGAGCCACGTGACCAGGCCTGCGTGAGCGACCCACCTATGCGGTGGAAAGCTGGCCCCGTCTTTATCCCCTGCCGACACCTAGACAGCCCTAATCGCGCGGGTCGTCTTCCGACCCGAGCGGCGCGTTCGCATGAGCTCGCCTGCGGACATCTCAAACCCGAGGGGCTTTGACCATTTTGCCTAATTTCTCCGATCTTGGACTTTCCGCGCCGATCCTCAGCGCCGTTGCCGCAGAAGGCTACGCGGCGCCCACGCCCATTCAACTTCAGGCCATTCCGCCGGTGCTGCAGGGACGCGATTTATGCGGCATCGCGCAAACCGGCACCGGCAAGACCGCCGCCTTTGCCTTGCCCATCCTCCAGCGCCTATCGGCGGTTTCGCAACGGCCGGCACCGCTAACCTGCCGCGCCTTGGTGCTGAGCCCGACACGGGAGCTGGCGAGCCAGATCGCCGACAGCTTTCGCGCCTATGGCGCCGGCATGAAACTCTCGACGGCGGTCGTGTTCGGCGGAGTGCCGATCGGCCGTCAGCGCCAGCAAATGGCGCGCGGCGTCGACATCCTGGTCGCCACGCCGGGGCGCTTGCTCGATCTGATCGACAACCGATGGCTGACTCTGGCGAGCGTGCAGGTCCTGGTTCTCGACGAGGCCGACCGGATGCTCGACCTCGGCTTTGTCCATGCGCTCAAACGCATCGTGAAGCTGTTGCCGCGGCAGCGGCAGACTCTGCTGTTCTCGGCGACGATGCCGCGAAGCATTGCCGCTCTGGCCGAGGATTACCTAAACGACCCGGTCAAGGTGGTCGTCGCTCCGGCGGCCACGACGGTAGAGCTGGTCGAGCAGCGGGTTGTCTTCATCCCCAGCGACCGAAAGCGGGATTTGCTGGCGACGGTGTTGCGCGACCCGGCCTTCGCGCGCGTGCTGGTGTTTACCAGAACGAAGCATGGCGCCGACCGGGTCGTGCGTCACTTGGCGGCAGCCGGCATCGAGGCGAGCGCCATTCACGGCAACAAATCCCAGCCGCAACGCGAGCGGGCCCTCGCCGGCTTTCGCGACGGTCAGGCCCGCGTGCTTGTCGCCACCGATATCGCCGCGCGCGGGATTGATGTCGACGGCGTCTCGCACGTGATCAATTTCGAGCTGCCGAACGTGCCGGAAGACTATGTCCACCGGATCGGCCGAACCGCCCGCGCGGGCGCCGCCGGGATCGCGATAGCCTTCTGCAGCGATGAGGAGCGACCCTATCTGCGCGACATCGAAAAACTCACGCGATGCGCGCTGCGCGCCATTCCGACGCCGGCGGGGATGTCCGTCCCGCGCGGCGGCCCGATCGAACGGCCTTTGGCGGCGACCTCGCCGCGGGACGGCCGCCACAATTCGCGGCAGTCTCCCCCGAGCGCCCGGACCGCGCCAACACAACACGCAAGGCGGGCTCCCGATGCTGACGCACGGCACGGCGACGCGCCCGCGGCCGGTTCGCTTCCGGCTTTCCTACGTCGCTCCTCGCCCGCCAAACCCGGTTCAGCAGGTCCCCATCGCGGCGGCTCCCACCGGGCTCGGCTCGTTGGGGCGCGCTGAACGCATGCCGGAAGGATCCCGAGACATGGCGATTGAACGGGGCCCCGTGCCGTGAATTCGCAGACCGATCCGATCCTCTCCGAGAGCATGGCTTTCCAGAAGCCGATATTGGCGCGCAGTCTCGTCCAGCTCTCGACATCGTTCGGCGGGTTTTTCGCCACCTGCGCGGTGATGTACCTGTGCGTAACGGTGTCGTTTTGGATCGCGCTGCCGCTATCGGTGCTGGCCGCGGGTTTTCTCGTGCGGATTTTCATCATTCAGCATGATTGCGGGCACGGGTCGTTCTTTCGCTCGCGCCGGGCCAACGACTTGATCGGCATGCTGTGCAGCCTGATGACGCTGACGCCTTATGCCTTCTGGCGCCGGCAGCATGCCCGCCACCACGGCTCGTGGAACAATCTCGGCCGGCGCAAGGCGAGTCAGCTCGATATTTACTCTTCCTGCCTGACCGTGACGGAATACCGGGCGCTGGACCCGTGGCGGCGAGCAATCGTCCGCCTCACCTACCACCCGATCGTCGCTCACCTGCTGCTGCCGCCGATATTGTTCATGTTTATCTATCGGGCGCCGTTCGATGCGGCCAAAAATTGGCAGTCGGAGCGATACGCGCTCTATCTGACGGACATCGCGCTGGTCGTTTTCTTCAGCGGGCTCGGGTTCATTCTCGGTTACGGCCAAGTCGCCGTGGTTCAGCTGCCGATCATGGTATGGGCATCGATCGTCGGCGTCTGGCTATTCTCGGTCCAGCACCGCTTTGAAGGCGCGCTGTGGGCTTCGGAGGGCAGCTGGAATTTCAACGCGGCGGCGTTGGGCAGCACCTCCTATCTACGCCTGCCCCGTATTCTCCAATGGTTCACCGGAAACATCGGGTTTCACCACGTGCACCATATCAACCCGCGTATCCCGAATTATCGCCTCGAGGCATGCCATGAGGCGAATGACGGACTGCACGCGGCGCCGCAGCTCACGCTGGGCGCTGCGCTGCGGGCCTTGCGCTACACATTGTGGGACAGCGACCTAGAACGCCTGGTGTCGTTTCGTTCCGCGGTCGCCGGCTAAAGGCCGGCGGCTGGTCACCATCCGAGGACTGAAGAATGGCCAAACGTCCAGCAAGCCGCCGCCTTGAGGAGTTCGTGTTTTTCGATGTCCTCTATGATGACGGCACGCAAACCTCGAACCGCAAGGTGCCGGGTTCGGAACTCGACGATATCGACGGCGACCTGCTCGCCAAGCCTTATATCGAGGCGCAGGACCGCAAAATCGCCGAAATGTCCGGACGGCCCCGGACCGCGATCAAATCCGTCACCCGCTCACGCCGCCGCTAGACCAGGAAAGGGCACCCCCGCCAGTGCAAGTCTATGTCCGCGACAATGACGTCAACGCCGCGCTTCGCGTCCTGAAGAAAAAGATGCAGCGCGAAGGCACCTTTCGTGAGATGAAGCGGCGCCGCTCCTACGAGAAACCATCGGAGCGCCGGGCTCGCGAACGGGCCGAGGCGGTGCGGCGGTACCGCAAAGCGATGCGCAAACGATTCGAGCGCGAGGGCTACTGACCGCAGAACGGAGTTTGCTGATGCGCAGACCGAATTATCGCTTCGAGCGGGCCGAGCGTGACCGCACGAAACAGGCCAAAAAAGAAGAGAAGCTGAAGCGGCGGCAGCAGGAGCGGCTGGCGACCCCTGCCGATGACGGCGTCGCTACGCCGACGGCGCAGGAAGAGCCGCGACAAGACTGAGCGAGGAAGTCCGGCGGCGCGTTTCGAGAGCTGGCACGAGACATGCCGCGCCCGGGGGGTCATCCCCGGGCGCGACGCATCTCCGACTTGAACTTTACGCTACTCCGCGGCGGCGCGCGTCGGGGTCTGGGCGAGCACCGCGGCGGCTTCCTTGGCGACGACGGTGCCGTCGAAGAAGCGCGGGTTCTGCTTGCCCCACAGGCGCACCGGATTGGTAAAGACGAACGAGCGGAAATCGTCTTCGGTGATGTGACCGTCCTCGACCAGCTCGAAGGCTTCGGGGAGCGGGTCGCGGAAGTCGATCACGTCGAAATGCCCGATATCCGAGCTGTAGATCGCGTTCAATTTGGAGCCGAACGGGTTGCCCTTGCCGAACGCGGTGGCGTTCATCCGGTCGTCGGCCTCGCAGCCGAAGTAATAGGGTTTGGCGTAGAGGTCGACCCAATCCTCCTTCTTGGTGATCTTGCACGCGGCAAAATCGTCGAGCTCCTCGCGATTGCCGGTCAAATGCGCCTCCTTGGAGGGCCAGCCGTCGTTCTTTTTCAGCACCTGGGCGATGTCGTCGTAGCCGTGCTTCTCGACCAGGTCCATCAGCAGCTTGCGGTCGAGCTTGTCGGGGTGCATGCGCTTCAGCGCCGGGGCGCCGCGCCGCTCCCAATGCTCGATCAGATCGCCGAACAGCTGGCAGCCCCAGCCGACCCCGCCTTCGAGGAAGGCGAAGTTGAGGTCCGGGAAGCGCCGGGTGACGCCGCCGAGGAAGATGCCCTTGGCGACCGCGTGGCCGGCGGCGGCGAAATGGCCGATATGGTTGTAGACGAAGTTCGACGGCGAATTGCGCAGCCCCTGGCCGCTGGCGCTCGAATGGAAGGTCGGGGCGATGCCCAACTCGGCGCATTTCGCCCACACCGGGTCGTAATCATAGGGGCTGTCGATGCCGAGCACGTCGTACCAGACCGTGAAGCGCTGCGACTCGGGGTCGTTGGTCTGCGCCGCCTTTACCGGGCGCGGCATGCCGCTGCCGAACATGCCGACCTTGGAGCCAAGCTGGCTGGTGACGAATTCCAGTTCGGCGATGGCCTCGTCCGGCGTGTGCATCGGGATGATCGCCGCCGGGGTCATGCGGTCGCTGAACGGCCGGAAATATTCGGCCGAGACGATGTTGTACGCGCGGATCACCGCGCGGCGGGTTTCGTCGTCCTTGATGCGCGGCAGGCGGAGCCCGGCGGTCGGGTAGATGACGGCGAAATCGGTGCCGATCTCGTCGAGGCGCTCATAGAGCAGCTTCGGCATCATCGCGGTCGCGCGGTCGAGCGTATTCTCGGCCTGGCGGTTCCAGAAATTCGGCTGGGCGACGCGGCGCGAGTCGCGCTCGTCCGGCATCATCTTCAACGCGTCGATCGTTGACTGGGCCGCTTTGAGGAAACCGTCCGCGGCCTTGTCGCCGCCGGCCTTGCGCATCTTCTCGCTGAACACAGGACCGAATTCGAGCCAGTGGCCGTCGCCGTCGACGACCGGGTGCTTCAGCTTGGCGTGGACCTGCTCTGGGCTTTGATGGCGGCTCATGATTTCCTCCCGATGTGGCGATAAACCTCGCATGCGTATTGTGACCGCAAAGGGTAGGCGCGCCCCTGACCCGAGTCAAACGCGGTTGGCGCATGGGGATCGGGCTTGTCATGTCCTAGATGCAGGCTACGATAAGCCAAGCTTACTGGAGGATGCGCGCCATGATCAGCAAGTTCGACAGCCTGTTCGCCGGTCACGTCGATATCGAGGATGTCGGCTATGGCGGCGTGCCGGTCAACGACCGCCGCTACCCGAACGAGCATCTGGCGACGGTGTTCGACAAGGCGCAGTCGATGGCGCAGCTGATGGACCGCACCGGCTACGACACGTTCTGGATGGCCGAGCACCATTTCCAGCACGAGGGCTACGAGTGCATCCCCAATGTGCTGATGATGGCGGTGCACCTCGCACAGGCGACGAAGCGCATCAAGATCGGCTGCGGCTTCAACATCGCGCCGATGTGGCACCCGCTGCGCTTGGCCGAGGATTATGCGACCGCCGAGATCCTGACCGGCGGGCGGGTGACGTTCGGGGTCGGGCGCGGCTACCACACCCGCGAGGTCGAGACGTTTGGGTCGCCGTTGATGGACCAGCCGGCCAACCGCGAGCTCTTCGAGGAACAGGTCGACCTGATCTTCAAGGCGTTCAACAACGAGAGCTTCTCGCACGAGGGCAAGCACTACACGATCCCGGCGCGGGTGCCGTATCGCGGCTACGACCTCAAGGAGCTGACCGTGGTGCCGCGGCCCTTGAAGCTACCGGTCGAGTGCTGGCAGCCGATCCAGGGCGGCTCGACCCGGGCGCTCGACTTCATGGCGAAGCACGGCATCCAGGGCCTGGTCGGCGGCGGGTCCGCCGAGGGCGGCGCGATGCACAACGTCGTGATGGCCTGGCAGGAGGCGCACAAGAAGCGCGGCATCGAGCTCGAATTGGGCGAGCGGCTGTGCTTCGGCTTCCACTTCTTCATCGCCGACAGCCGCGAGGAAGGCATCAAGCTCGCCGGCAAATACTACGAAGAGAACATGAAGATGTTCGGCGAACTGCGCCTGGTGCGAGCCCTCAGCGACGAGCAGATCGCGATCATGCGTGACCCGGCGAGGGCGCCCTCGGCCAAGCTGCCCCGCATCGAGGACGCGATCAACGCCGGCGGCGTGCTGTGCGGCACCCCGCTGCAGATCGTCGAACACCTGAAGCATATCGAGAAACGCTACCCGGGGCTGGAGCGCGTCTCGGTAAGCCTCTCGGTCGGCGTGCCCAAATCGCTATGCCTCGAACAGCTCGAACTGTTCGCCGCCGAAGTGATGCCGCACTTCACCAACCAGGCCGAAGCCGAAGTGGAGATGGCGCTCTAGCGGCCCGCTACGTTCCCAGCGCCTTCCTGATCCAGGCGCCGGCTTCGTCGAGCGCGCGCTTGCCGGCTGCGAGTTCCGGGTGGAACAGCGGCCAGACATGGACCATCTCGGGCCACACTTGGAGGTCGACCCGGACATCGGCGGCGCCGGCGCGCTGCGCCAGGCGGATCGCGTCATCGAGCAGGGTTTCCGCCGCGCCAACCTGGATCAATAAGGGCGCAATCCCGGCGAGGTCGGCGTAGAGCGGCGCGGCCAGCGGCGCGCGGGGGTCGGCGCCGCCGAGATAGAGCTTCGCGATCTCGATGATGGCGGCCTTCTGCACCATCGGGTCGGCCGCCGCGCGCGATTCCATTGAATGGCCGAGCGCCTCCATGTCGATCCACGGCGACAGGCACCAGCCGCATCCGGGTTGTGCCAGCCCCGCTTCGCGGATCGCCACCATCGCCGCGACAACGAGCCCGCCGCCGGCGCTGTCGCCGGCGATCGCGATGCGCTCGGGCTTGAAGCCCTGTGCCAACAAGAAGCGATAGGCCGCCACGGCATCCTCGACGGGCGCCGGGAACGGGTGCTCGGGCGCGAGCCGGTAGTCGAGCGCCAGCGCCACGGCATTGGCGGCGCGGCCCAATTCGGCGACGAGATGACGGTGGCTGTCGAGCGAGCCGAATAAATAGCCGCCGCCATGCGCGTAAAGGATCGCCGCGTCGCGCGCCGCGCCGGGGGTCGAAGTCCATTCGGCGGCGACCCCATTGGCCGAAACCTTCTCGACCCTGACGTCGCCGGGCAAGCCATAGGCGAGGCCGCGCGCATCGGCATCGCGGCGGCGCTGTTGCAGGTCGTCCGACCGCGGCCGGCTCAGGATTTTGGCGCGTAATGCGCCGATTTCGGGGTCGCTCATCGGTAGCTCCTCGGATGGGTCAGGCGGGGCATTGTGCGCGATGCGGTTGCTTGCGAAAATAGGCGAGATTATTCGGGAGCCCCTGCCATGCCGACCACCGTCAATCCTACCATGGTTAATCCGGCCAATTACGGCTATCACGCCCATGTCTATTACAGCGCCGAGACCAAACCGGTGGCCGAGCGGCTGGCGCAGCGGCTCAACGAGAATTTCGATGTCGAGATCGGCCAGTTCAGCGGCGAGCGCGTCGGCCCGCACCCGGTCCCGCAATTCCAGATGATCTTCAAGAACGAGCAATTCGCGACCGTCGTGCCATGGCTGATGCTGAACCGCGAGGGGCTCGACATCCTGTTGCATCCGCTGACTGACGACATGGTCGACGACCACACGGTCTACGCGACCTGGCTCGGCAAGCCGATCGACCTGGTGCTCGACCACATGCAGCGGCGCGGCTATCGCGACGCGCTGCTGCCGAAGGCGAAGGCGGCTTAGGGCCGCGCGCCGCTGTGTCCTTGACCGGGATCGAGGCCGCGTCGCGCACGCCGGTGACCCTGCTGACCGGGTTTCTCGGCAGCGGCAAGACCACCGTGCTCAACCATGTGCTGAAGCAGCCCGAGATGGCGGCGACCGCGGTCATCGTCAACGAGTTCGGCGAGATCGGCATCGACCACCTCTTGGTCGAGAAGGCGACCGACGATGTCGTGCTGCTGCAGAGCGGGTGCCTGTGCTGCACGATCCGCGGCGACATCGCCGACACGCTGGTCAATCTGTTCGTCGACCGCGCCAAGGGCCGCATCCCCGGGTTCGAGCGGGTGGTGATCGAGACCACCGGTCTCGCCGACCCGGCGCCGATCCTCCACGCGCTGATGTCCGACCCGATCGTCGCCGAGCGCTACATGGTGGACGGGGTGGTAACGACGGTCGACGCGGTCAATGGCTCGGACACGCTCGACCGCCAGGTCGAGGCCGTGAAGCAGGCCGCGGTCGCTGACCGGCTGCTGCTGACCAAATGCGATGTCGCCAGCGCTGACGGGCGCCGAGAGCTCGAAGCCCGGCTGGCGGCGCTCAATCCCGGCGCGCCGATCGTCGAGGTGACCGGCGGCGCGGTCGATCCGGAATTCCTGTTCAACCTCGGCCTGTTCGACCCCAACACCAAGACCGTCGAGGTGCAGCGCTGGCTCGGTGAGGAAGCGGTCGATGACGACGATGATGACCACGGGCATCACCACGCCGAGCAGCATGGGCATGACGTCAACCGCCACGACGCGCATATCAGCTCGTTCTGCATCGTGCGGGAAAAACCGCTGTCGTGGACCGCGCTGTCGGGCTGGCTCGACGCGCTCGCCTCGATGCGCGGCGCCGATCTCTTGCGGGTCAAGGCGATCGTCGCGATCGACGAGCGGCCCGGCCAGCCGGTCGTGCTGCACGGCGTGCAGCATCTCTTTCACCCGCCGGTGCTGCTCCCCGAATGGCCAAGCGACGACCACCGCACCCGCATCGTCTTCATCACCCGCGACATGCCACGCGAGCAGATCGAGAAGAGCCTGGCGATGTATGTCGATGCTGACGCGCCGGCGGATTTGTCGCCGCTGCCTTAGCTCTGGCTAATCGAAATCGATCGGGAAATTCGGGGTCACGACGCAGTGTTCGAGGATGCCGCGGCCGGCATTGGGCAGGCGGCGCTCGCGGGCGAAGCGCTCGTGCACCGCGGTCAGCGTTTGCAGGCTCCGCTCGGCACCCGTCGGCACGTATTGGATCAAATTGTCGCGAAACCCGCGCCGGGTCACATAAAAGCACTCGAGGCCCTGGCCGCGCGCCAGCTCCGCCTGGCTCTCGGCCATCGGCTTGACCTTGCGGTTGACCGCGAAATCGGCCCAGTTGGTCGCCAGGCACCCGCCCGGTTCCAGCGCGTCGAGACAGCGCGCCCAGAACTTTGGGTCGAACTCCGCCGGCCCGCCGGCATTGTAGAGATCGACGAGGATCACATCGAATTTCTGCGTCGTCCCGGCGAGGAACCGTTCGGCGGTGTCGATCACCACCGGCTGGGTCAGGTAGAACCAGCGCTTGGCGATCGAGACGACGGTCTCGTCGCAATCGACCAGGGTCGGCGCGCATTCCGGCAGGTAGGCGCGCATAAAGCGCCACATCGCCGCGCCGCCGACCCCAAGCAGCAGGGCATTGATCGGCCGCGCGACAAACCCGAAGGCCAGCGACATCAGCCGCTCGTAGTGAAAGACCAGCTGCGCCGGATAGAGCAGATCCATGCTCGATTGCTCGGTGACCTGCGTGGCGCTGCCGAACCAGTTGGCGAGCGTCTTCTCGAACGCGATGCCGAACGAGCCCAGGGTGCGGTAATGCCGCGCGCCGCGATCGAAATCGATAACGAAGAGCGCGGCGCCGAAGGTCGGCGCGCCACGCAGCAGGCGGATGCGCGCGGCCTCGCCGAAATACTCGTGGATCAGGCGCCGCTGGCGCTCGTCGTCGGCGGTCTTCGCCATTATTCGATCAAGCGCAATTCCGCCCCCTTTGCCAAGGGTTTGTGTGCGCCGCCACGGATTTGCGACGCGCACGGGGCGGGTTATGCTGCCGATCTCGCGGCTCCGCGCCGGCGATTCGTGAGGGAGACCCGAGTGCGCGCCCAAATCTTTACCGCGCCGCACGTGCCCTTGACGGCGCGCGACATCCCGCCGCCGCGGCCGGGCGCGGGCGAGGTGCTGATCGCGGTCAAGGCCTGCGCGGTGTGCCGCACCGACCTGCACATCGTCGATGGCGAGCTCACGCATCCCAAGCTGCCGCTGGTCCCCGGCCACGAGATCGTCGGCATGGTGGCCGAGAAGGGCGCCGGAGTAGACCGCTTCCAGATCGGCGACCGGGTCGGCGTGCCGTGGCTCGGCTGGACCTGCGGTGAGTGCGAATACTGCCGCAGCGGGCGCGAGAACCTCTGCGACCGCGCCCGCTTCACCGGCTATCAGATCGATGGCGGCTATGCCGAGCTGACCGTCGCCGACCAGCGTTACTGCTTTGCAATTCCTACGAATTTTTCCGATGTTGCGGCGGCGCCGCTGCTCTGCGCGGGGCTCATTGGTCACCGTACGTTCCGCATGGCGGGCGATGGAGAACGAATCGGAATTTACGGTTTTGGCGCGGCCGCTCATATCGTCGCGCAAATCGCCCGCCATGAGGGCCGTAAAATCTTTGCCTTCACCTCGCCAGGCGACGTCGCGGCGCAGGATTTCGCGCGCGGTCTCGGCGCGGTGTGGGCCGGCGGCTCAAACGAGACGCCGCCCGAACCGCTCGACGCCGCGCTGATCTTCGCCCCGGTCGGACCGCTGGTGCCGGCGGCGCTGGCTGCGGTGAAGAAGGGCGGCACGGTGGTGTGCGGCGGCATCCATATGAGCGACATCCCGTCCTTCCCCTACGCGCTGCTCTGGGAGGAGCGGGTAATTCGCTCGGTCGCCAATCTGACCCGCCGCGACGCCGAGGAATTTCTCGCCCTGGCGCCCAAGGCCGGGATCGCGACGGTGACGACGCCCTACCCGCTCGCCGAGGCCAACCGGGCGCTGTCAGATTTGCGTGAAGGCCGGCTCGAAGGCGCCGCGGTGCTGGTTCCCTGAGCCGGCGCCCTGTATCGTCGCGCCGCGATGAGCGTTTTCCGTTTCGATCCCGTCGATCTGCCGCCCGAGTGCGAGGCGTTGCGCCGCGAGGTGCGCGGGTTCATCGCCGACGAGCTAGGCGCCGGGCTGTGGCGGCCGAACAGCGATTTCGGCTCGCACCGCTCGGCCGCGTTCAGCCGGCGGCTGGGAGCGCGCGGCTGGATCGGCATGACCTGGCCGAGGCGCTACGGCGGCGGCGAGCGCAGCTTTCTCGAACGCTATGTCGTGACCGAGGAGTTGCTCGCGGCGGGTGCGCCGGTCGGCTCGCACTGGATCGCCGACCGGCAGAGCGGGCCGCTGCTGCTGCGCTTCGGCACCGACGAGCAGCGCGACGAGTTCCTGCCCGGTATCACCCGCGGCGAAATCTTTTTCTCGATCGGCATGAGCGAGCCCGATAGCGGCTCTGACCTCGCCTCGATCCGCACGCGCGCGGCCAAGGTCGATGGCGGCTACGAGGTCACCGGGGCCAAGGTGTGGACCAGCTACGCGCACGAGTCGCATTTCGCGATCACCCTCGTGCGCACCGGCCCGGCCGGCGACGATCGGCATCGCGGCCTGACCCAGCTGATCCTCGACTTGAAGGCGCCGGGGGTGACGATCCGCCCGATCGACAACCTCGCCGGCGAGCACGATTTCAACGAAATCGTGCTCGACCAGGTGTTCATCCCCGAGCACCGCCGGGTCGGCGCGGAGGGTGACGGCTGGGCGCAGGTCACCAGCGAACTCGCCTTCGAGCGCAGCGGCCCGGAGCGGTTCCTGTCGGCGCACCAGGTGTTTCGCGGGCTGGTCGCGCGGGTCGGGGCCGAGCCCGATCCGCAGCTGGCCGAGGCGCTCGGCCGGCTCGGCGCCAATCTGTGGACCTTGCGGCGCATGTCGCTGTCGGTCGCCGGGATGCTGCAGGCGGGTGAGACGCCGAACCTCGAAGCGGCGCTGGTCAAAGAGCTGGGCACCACCTTCGAGCGCGACCTGCCCGAGCTGGCCCGCCTGGTGATGCCGGGGGCGCGGCAGGGCGATCGCGACGAGTTCGAACGCGCGCTCGCCGAGGCGGTGCTGCACGCGCCGTCGTGGACGATCCGCGGCGGCACGCGCGAAATCCTGCGCGGCATCATCGCCCGCGGCCTCGGATTGCGCTGATGGCGGACACGATCCTCTACGACAGCGCGATGCGCCTGTTCGCGGACCACGCGACCCGGGAGGTGCTCGCCGAGGCCGAAGATGGGCTGTGGCCCGGCGCGCTGTGGCAGACTGTCGAGGAAGCGGGCTATCTCGACGTGCTGGTCGACGGGCAGGCCAACATGGTCGAGGCGGTGACGATCCTGCGCGCCGCCGGGCATCACGCCGCGCCGATCCCGTTGCCGGAAACGATGCTGGCGCGGTTCCTCTGCGCCGCCGCGCAACTTCCCGCGCCCGACGGGGTGCTGACGATCGCCCCGGTCGAGTCCGGCGATGTGTTGATCGTCGGCGGCGGCGCGGTCAGCGGCAGTGCCGGGCACATTCCCTGGGGATTGGAGTCGGCGGCGATCGCGATCGTCGCCGAGCGCGACGTGGCGCTCACGTCGAGCGGCGCGTTCAGCTGGGATGCCGGCGACAACCTCGCGCACGAGCCGCGCGACCATCTGAGCGCTGCCGGCGCGCGTTGCGAGGCCCGCATGTTGCCGGATGGCATCGATGGCGCTCTGGTGCTGCGTCTCGGCGCGCTGCTGCGCGCGGCGCAGATGGCGGGGGCGATAGAGGCGGCGCTCGCCATTTCGACGCAATACGCCAACGAGCGCGTCCAGTTCGGGCGGCCGATCGGCAAATTCCAGGCGATCCAGCAGCAGATGGCGGTGCTCGCCGAACATACCGCCGCGTCGCTGGTCGCGGTCGAGAACGCGGCGCGCGCGGTGGTCGAGGCGCGGCCCTCGGCCGCCTTCGCCTGCGCCGCGGCGAAAATCCGCGCCGGCGAAGCGGCCGGCAAGGTCGCCGAGATTGCCCATCAGATGCATGGCGCGATCGGCTTCACCCAGGAATACCGGCTGCATTACGTGACGCGGCGCTTGTGGTCGTGGCGCGACGAATTCGGCAACGAAGCCTATTGGGCGCGCGAGCTTGGCCGTCAGATTGCAACGGCGGGCGGCGATGGGTTGTGGCCGCTGATCACGGCGCCCTAATTCGCAAAGAGGAGACCCCCGATGTCGCATCATGTCGTGTCGTGCAAGCCGGAGCATTGCCATTGGGGGTTCTTCGACGCGGCGCTGAAGCCGATCGTCACCGTCGCGTCGGGCGATACGGTGCAGGTCGATTGCGTTTCGGGCGGACCCGATATCCTGCCCAAGGGCGACAATTGGGAAATCCTCGACGACCATCTCGCGATCCATGCCGGGCTCGACAAGGGCACCGGCGCGCATATCCTCACCGGGCCGATCGCGGTCGCCGGCGCCCAGCCGGGCGATGTGCTCGAAGTCGAAATCCTCAGCATTTCGCCGCGGCAGAACTGGGGCTACACCCGCATCCGCCCGCATGCCGGGACGCTCCCCGAGGATTTCCCGATCAGGAAGGTGCTGCACAGCGGCATCGACCGCCAGCGCGGCGTGTGCACCTTGCCGTGGGGTCAGGAGATCGACCTCGCGCCGTTTTTCGGGGTGATGGGGGTGGCGCCGCCGCCGGTCTACGGCATGTGCACCTCGATCGTGCCGCGCGAATTCGGCGGCAACATGGATCTGAAGGAGCTGACCCAAGGCACGACGCTCTATCTGCCGGTGTTCGTGCCCGGCGCCAATTTCTCGTGCGGCGACGGGCACGGCGTGCAGGGCGACGGCGAGGTCTGCGTGACCGCGCTCGAAACCGCCCTTTCCGGCACCTTCCGGCTCACCGTGCGCAAGGATTTGAAGTTCGACCTGCCGCACGCCGAGACCCCGACCCACCACATCACAATGGCGTTCAACGAAGACCTCGACGACGCCGCCAAGGACGCGCTCCGGCAGATGATCAAGCTGATCGGCGAGCGCATGGGATTGGACGCGGCGGAGGCCTATATGTTTTCGAGCCTCGCGGTCGATATGCGGGTGACCCAGCTGGTCGACGGCAACAAGGGCATCCACGCGATGCTGCCGAAGCGGTATGCCGAGCGGGTGAACGCTCTGCATAGGCTGGGTTTACGTGGTTCGAGGCGCCTCCGGCGCACCTCACCATGAGGAGGGTTTGGGCTGGCATCACCTTCCTCATCCTGAGGTGCTCGCGTAGCGAGCCTCGAAGGACGCACGATGCACCGAATGAGAAAGCAAGCGCCGGATAGAGAGCGGGCGGCGATCGGCCCATCTTCCTCGCCATCAGGGTGAGGAGAGAGACGATGTTGGACCAGGAAAAATGTTGGGCGGCCGTTTGCGCCCATGATGCGTCGCAGGACGGGCAATGGGTCTATTCGGTCAGGACGACCGGGGTCTATTGCCGGCCGGGCTGCGCCTCGCGCCAGCCGCTGCGCAAGAATGTCGCGTTCTACGCGACCAACGAAGAGGCCGAGGCGGCCGGGTTCCGGCCGTGCAAGCGCTGCCGGCCGCACGAAGGCTCGCAGGCCGATCGCCATATCGCCGCGGTCGAGCGCGCCTGCGCGCTGATCCGCAGCAGCGACGCGCTGCCGAGCCTCGATGAGCTGGCGAGCGCGGCGGGGATCAGCCGCTATCATTTCCACCGCGTGTTCAAGCAGCTCACCGGCGCGACCCCGCGCGAGTGGGGCAAGGCGCACCGGCTCGGCCGCTTCGGCGACCGGCTCGACGCCGGCGACAATGTGGCGGAGGCGGTCTATGCCGCCGGGTTCGGCGCCAGCTCGCGGGCTTACGAGGCGGCGCCCTCGGGGCTGGGCATGACGCCGGCCGCGCGCCGCAGCGGCGGGCGCGGCGAGACCATCCGCTTCACCTGCGTGCGCACCGCGCTCGGCTGGGCGCTGGTCGCGGCGACCGAGCGAGGCATCTGCATGACCGCGCTCGGCGACGACAAGGCGCCGCTGGAGGCCGATCTGCGGCGACGCTTCCCGGCGGCGCTGATCTGGCCGGCGGATTCGAAACTGGCCGGCTGGGCCGAGCGGATCGTGCGCTTCATCACCGCGCCCGGCGAGCAGCCCGATCTGCCGCTCGACATCCGCGGCACGGCGTTCCAGGCGCGGGTGTGGCGGGCGCTGCAAAAGGTGCCGCCCGGCACGACCGCGACCTATAGCGAGATCGCCGCCGCTCTGGGTCAGCCGAAGGCGGTGCGCGCCGTCGCCGCCGCCTGCGCCGCCAACAAGCTTGCGCTGCTGGTGCCGTGCCACCGCATCGTGCGGCGCGACGGCGACCTCGCCGGCTATCGCTGGGGGGTCGAGCGCAAGCGCGCGCTGCTCGCGGCGGAACATCAGGCGGCAGAAGCCGAGCAGGCGGCGGAATAGGCTTGCGACCCAGCCGTGCGTCTGCCGGTTCCGCTGTGTGGTCACAGCGAAACCGGTGCCGCGCGGAGGGTCGGGTCGTTCGGTCATGCCGCACTACGTACTCTATTTGTTCTTAATTGTCAAGTTAAAAATGCGATCCTCGCATCAGCTAATTTTTCCCGCTGGTTTGGGGATGGGGACGGAGCCCATGCCGCGCGATCAATCGAACGGGCCGGATAGCGATCTTGCCGCGGCGCTCGACCGCGACGGGTATGCGGTGCTGCCGGCGCTGCTGGAGGCGGATGAGTGCCGCGCGCTGGCCGCGCTCTATGACGAACGCGAGCGGTTTCGCAGCCGCGTGGTCATGGCGCGGCACGGCTTTGGGCAAGGCGAGTACAAATATCTCGCCTATCCGCTGCCGCCGGCGGTCGGCGAGTTGCGGCAAGCGCTCTACCCGCGTCTGGCGCCGGTCGCCAATTATTGGCAGCAGCAGCTCGGATTGGCCCCAAAATTTCCCGACACGCTCGACGCCTATCTCGCGCGCTGCCATGCGGCGGGACAGACGCGCCCGACGCCGCTGATCCTCAAATACGGGGCCGGCGACTACAACTGCCTGCACCAGGATCTCTACGGCGAGCTGGTGTTCCCGCTGCAGGCGACGGTGCTGCTGTCGCGGCCGGGTGACGATTTTTCCGGCGGCGAGTTCCTGCTGGTCGAGCAGCGCCCGCGCCGCCAATCGAAAGGCGAGGTGGTGCCCCTGCGCCAAGGCGACGCGGTGATCTTTCCGGTCAACCACCGCCCGGTCGCCGGCACCCGCGGTTATTACCGCGTGACGATGCGTCATGGCGTGAGCCGCGTGCACTCCGGCGGGAGGTTCACGCTCGGGATCATCTTTCACGACGCGGCGTAGCGGACGGGCCGCAGTTTACTATTCGAGCAAACGACCCTATGAAAGGGCGGGTGCTGCCAGGGGCTCGCTATGGTGGGACGTAAATCGGTGATCCACAGCGACCCCGAGATTTTGGGCGGAACACCAGTGTTCGTCGGAACCCGTGTGCCGCTGCGAAATTTGATCGATTATCTCGAACGAGGCTACAGCCTCGACGAGTTCATCGACGACTTCCCCTCGGTGTCGCGCGAGCAGGGTGTAGCCGCGCTCGAAGCGGCCAACGAGGTGTTGGCGGCTCGTGCGCATCCTTCTGGATGAACAGCTGCCAAGGCGTCTGGCTCGCCATCTCACAGGTCACCGAGTCCGCACGGTGCAGCAGTGCGGATGGTCCGGGCGGAGGAATGGCGATCTGCTGATGCGAGCGGCTGCCGGCGGCTTCGAGGTGTTCGTGACCGCAGATCAAAACCTAAGCTATCAGCAAAATCTCTCGACGGCGCCGCTCGCAGTAGTCGTGCTGGTAGCTCAAAGCAACGCCATCGAGGATTTGGCCCCGCTGGTTCCCGCCCTGCTGCACGCGGTCCGAGATGTGCGACCCGGCGAACTTTGCCGGATCGGCACACCTTAGGGTTACCGCGCCTCGAACACCTCCTTCGCGAGGCTCGCCGCGGTCATTGCGGTGGGCCAGCCGGAGTAGAAGGCAAGATGGGTGATCAGCTCGGCGATCTCGTCCTGGGTGCAGCCGTTGTCGAGGGCGCGTGCGAGATGGCCCAGTAATTGCTCGTAGCGGCCCATCGCCATCAACGCGCCGCAGACGATCAGGCTGCGGTCGCGCTTGGAGAGATGCGGGCGCTCCCAGATTTCGCCGTAGATCAGCGTGTCGGCGATCTCGGCGAGTTTCGGCACGGTGCCGCGGATGCGTTCGCGCGCCGGCGAGCTGGCGGATTGGGCCATGATGTCCTCCTGATGTTGGTGAATGGACGCAGCCAAGAGTAAGTCTTGGGCCGAGGGGAACTGGCGGGGAAATCGGAGGGTTTTATGCGCATCGCGATAGTCGGGGCCGGCGGCATCGGCTGTATCTATGGCGCCTCGCTCGCCAAGGCCGGGGCCGATGTCACCTTTATCGCGCGCGGCGCGCATCTCGCGGCGATGCAGGCGAACGGGCTCAAGATCGAGGGCGACCGCGGCGAAATGCATATCCAGCCGGCGCAGGCGACCGACGACCCGGCGAGCGTCGGCACCGTCGATTACGCGATTTTCTGCGTCAAACTGTGGGATGTCGAAAGCGCCGGCGCGGCAATCAAGCCGATGGTCGGACCGCAAACCGCGGTCATTCCGCAGCAGAACGGCGTCGACGCGCATGAGCGGCTGATCCCGATCCTCGGGCGCGAGGCGGTGATGGCCGGCACCGCCTGGGTCACCGGCTCGATCGTCGCGCCGGGGGTCGTGCGCCAGACCGGCACCTATCAGCGGCTGATTTACGGCGAACTCGACGGCCGCATGAGCCAGCGGGGCCAGGCGTTGGCCAATCTTTGCGCGGAAGCGGGGTTCGCCGGGGAGTTCGAGCCCGATGTCCTGGTGCCGATATGGGAGAAGTTCCTCGGGATTGTCCCGCTCTCCAGCGTCAATTCGCTGACCCGGGCGCCGCTCGGAATCTATCGCGAAGACCCGGAGCTGTGGGCGCTGTGCGAGGCGAGCCTCAAGGAGACCGTCGCGGTCGGGCGCGCCGAAGGGGTCGCGCTGCCGCCCGACAGCGTCGACAAGGTGCTCGCGCAGCTCCGCTCGATGCCGCCGCACCACATGACCTCGATGTGCAACGACCTGCTGCGCGGCAACCGGATCGAGCTGCCGTGGTTCGCCGGCAAGGTCGTCGAGCTCGGCGAGAAGCACGGCATCCCCACGCCGACCACCAGCCTGCTCTACGCGGCGCTGAAGCCGCACGTGAACGGCAAGCCGAACTGAGAACTCAGGACGTGACCGGACTGCGGCTCGGGATGTGCTCGAGCCGGCGGTCGTGGCCGAGGCAGAGGACGACGGCTGCCGACATCACCGGACCCATCGCGATCGCGATCAGTCCCCAGGTGAAGTTTCCGGTCCAGTCCTTAACCAGGCCGAAGACGTACGGCCCGAAAAATCCGCCGAGATTGCCGACGGCGTTGATCAGCGCGATCCCGCCGGCCGCAGCGGTGCCCGACAGCATCGCGGTCGGCAGCGACCAGAAGCACGGCCCGGTCGACGAGCTGCCGATCGAGGCGATGACCAGCATCGTCATCGTCAGGACCGGATCGGTCATCAACGCGCAGGCGATGAGCCCCGCAGCACCGATCGTGTAGCCGATCGCGGTATGGCCGACACGCTCGCCGGTGTGGTCGGAATGCCGGCCCCAAAGCACCATGGCGATGGCGCCGAAGGCCGGCGGGATCGCCGACAGCAGGCCGATCACGTCGTAGCTTGAGGCAAGCTGGCGCACGATCTGCGGCAGGAACAGCACCGTCCCGTAACCGGAGAACGTGCCGCCGAAATACACCAGGCACAGCACCAGGACGCGGGTGTTGCGCAACGCCTCGCCAAGACTGAAGTGGCGGATCGCCTCGCGCTGCGCGCGCTCGGCCGCGAGGCGCTTGATCAGCCATTCGCGCTGGTCGGTCGCGAGCCAGTCGGCATGCTCGGGCCGGTCGGTCATGGTGAAATAGAAGGCGAGGCCGAGCACCACGGCCGGCGTCGCCTCGATGATGAACAGCCACTGCCAGCCAGTGATGCCGAGGAACCCGTTGAGGTTCAAGAGCGGACCGGAGATGAGCGCGCCCAGAATGTTCGAGATCGGGATCGCCGCCATGAAAATCGCGGTGATCCGCGAGCGGTAGAACGACGGGAACCACCAGGTCAGATAGAGGATGATCCCGGGAAAGAACCCAGCCTCGGCGAGCCCCAACAGGAACCGCATCGCGATGAAGGAATATTCGCCGGTGACGAGCGCGGTGCAGCCAGAGATGATGCCCCAGGTCACCAGGATGCGGGCGATCCAGGTGCGCGCGCCGACCCGTTCGAGGATCACGTTGCTCGGCACCTCGAAGAGGAAATAGCCGAAAAAGAAGATGCCGCCGCCGAAACCGAAGACCGCGGAGGAAAAGCCAAGATCCTTGTTCATCGTCAGCCCGGCGAAGCCGACATTGACCCGGTCGAGATAGGCGATGAAGTAACACGCCATCAGCATCGGCAGCAGACGCCAAGCGACCCGCCGCATCGTCACCCGCTCCAGGGCAAGGTCGGGCGATGTCGCCTCCAGGCTTGCCGTCGTCATGGTTTCCTCCGGGTGTTTTGAATTGTTGATTGCCGCGTCGTCTAGCCGCTGGGCGGTCGCCAGGCGACTCCGTCGTCGAGCGGGATCACCGGGCGCGGCAGGCGGCGCCACTCGAAATTCGCCAGCATCGGCGACGTGAGGCCCGGCAGGTCGACCTCGACGATCTGCTCGTGCTTGAAGAACTCGTCAAAGCCGCCGCGGAAATGGCCGCGCGACTTTACGACGACCACCCGCGCCTGGGCGATGTCGAGCCCCAGCATCTCAAAAAAGATCGGGTCGGCGCATTGCCGGCGTTGCGACACGACGACGACCGTGACCCCGCCGACCTGAAGCGCGGCGCAGGGGCCCATCCTGAGGCTCATCCCGGCATAGATGCCGCGCCGCCCGACGCACTCGCCGTCGCTCAGCGCGACGACCCTGGCCGGCGCCGACCAGGGCTCGGAGAATTGGGTCGTCTCGTCGCGGTTGAACCGCGCGTCGAACTGATAGTGCAGGCCGAGCCGGTGCGCCTCGGCGGCGAGCGGCGGGTCGAAGAAGATGCCGAACAGCACACCCTTGACCCCGGAATCGACCAGCGCGCGCAGCAGGTAGGTCGTGTTGCCGCGTCCGCCGCCGCCCGGGTTGTCGGCGACATCGGCGAAGGCGAGCGCCGGCAGCGTCTTGTCCTCGCTCGCGGCCTTGGCCTTCGCGATCGCGTCGTCGAGCGTCGTCAGATGGGGCACGAAGCGCTCGCGGTTGTCCCAGCCGAAATTCGCGATCTCTTGCGCCACCGTTTGCGCGGCGCTCCGGTTTCGGCGGTCACGCCGCGCGGTGACGACGACGGTCAGCCCGTTCTTCGCCGTGTCGGAGAACGCGAACCCGCCCATCACCGACACGTTCATGATCTCGGGCCCAATCTTGGTCTGGCCGTAGTCGATCATGTCGGCATAGGGGCCGGCGGCGGTCAGCATCGTCACCGTCGGCGGCACGATCGGCAGGCGGATGAAGGCGCGCTCGGTTTTGGTGCCGGCCAGCATCTCGCGGATTGCTTGGGCCGCTTCCTCGCCACGCTCGCGCATGTCGAGATGTGGGTTGGTGCGGTAGCCGATAAAGGCGTCGATCGAGGTGACCATCCGCTCGGAAATGTTGGCGTGAAGGTCGAGCGTCGCGGCGATCGGCACGTCGTCGCCGACGATGCGGCGGACCAGCGCGAACAGCGCGCCGTCGGGGTCGTCGTCCTCGGTGGTGATCGCGGCGCCGTGCTCGCAGATATAGACCGCATCGACCGGCAGGGCGGCAGTGAGACGCCGCTCGATCTCGCCCATCACCTCGATGAAGAACGGATGGTCGACCGGCCCGTTCGGCTCGGCGGCGGCAAAGGCGATGCCGACCGGGTCCCAGGCGCCCGCTGCGTCCATGTCGGCGACAAAGCCGGGGATCTCGCCAAGCATGCGCGGCGCCGGGAGGCGCGCCTCGGCGATAAGGTCGGCGCCGGTGAAATAGCCGAAATGCGCCTTGGTCGCCACCGGCGCGAAGCGGTTGCACTCGATCGAGAAGCCGAGGATGGCGATGCGCGGGCGGGAAGCGGGCATGGATAAGGGCGCAGGGTTGTGATCCTGCGCCCTATCCTAGAGCAGAAAACCGGCGGCCGTCATTGCGAGCGGAGCGAAGCAATCTCCATCCAGCTATGCTCTATCGGAGGGAGATTGCCGCGTCGCCCTTCGGGCTCCTCGCAATGACGCCTGGATCAACCCCGATGGAACGGGTGGTCGAGGATCGCCTTCTGATCCGGAGTAAGCGCCTGGTAGAGCGCCTGGACCGCGGGCTCGGTCTGCTGCAGGCCCTGCAGCTGCGCCTGCATCATCTGCTGCCGGTGGTTCATCTTGTCGATGATGGTCTCCTTGTCACGTGCGTCGGCCGAGGCGGGCAGCGCCATGCAGGTCTGCTTTTCAGCGGCCTGCGCCGTCTGGCTCGCCGCCACGACCTTGTCCCACAGCGGCTTCTGCGCGTCGGTCAGGTTGAGCTTGAAGCCGATGGAGGCGACAAACCCCGCGCGTTTGGCGATGTGGTCGACGCACGCCTGTTGCGGCGCGACGTTTTTCGCCCAGCGGCCCCCGTCATGATGCATCCCGCCATGGTCGGGCCGTTCCTGCCCGGCTGGGGCTGCGGGTGGCGCGGGGCTCTGCGACCAGGCCAGCACCGGTACTCCCACGGACGCGGCGGCGAGCATCGCGGCGCCGGCCAGCTTCATCTTGTTCATCGCTGTTCTCCCAGGTTGAAGATCAAATTTTCGCGGTTAGCTCGACCCCGCAGAAAAGCTCGCCGGAACGGCTCGACCGCCAGGTCAACACCGCCGGTTCTGCCGGCGAATTCCTCACGCGAGGCAATTCTGAATAGAATATGCAAGACAAGTCCGGCGGCTCCCCCGCCGGCGGATTAATTCGCTGAAAGGTTTCGCGGAAAGGGTCCCTGGGTCATGCCGAGAATTGACGGAACGCGCCTCATCGCCGACCTCAAGCGCCTCGCCGAGTTCGGGCGTTATGAGACCGGGGTCGACCGCCCGACCTATTCCGAAGTAGACCTCGCCTCGCGGCACTGGCTTGCCGGGAAATATGCCGAGGCCGGGCTCGACCCGGTCATCGACGGCATCGGCAACGTGTTCGGGTATGCCAAGCAGGCGTCGCGCCGCCTGCTCATCGGCTCGCACAGCGAGACCCAGCCGAAGGGCGGCTGGCTCGACGGCGCGCTGGGCGTCGTCTACGCGCTCGAACTGGCGCGCGCGTTCGCCGCCGAGCCGGAGCTCGCGGGTCTCGGCATCGATTGCGTCGCGTGGGCCGACGAGGAGGGGCATTACGGCAACATGCTGGGCAGCCGCTCGTTCACCGGGCGGCTTGGCGAGGATGAGATCGCCGCCGCGCATAACCGCGAGGGCGAAGCGTTGCGCGATGCTCTCGCCCGCGCCGGCTTCGCCGGGAGGTCGCGGGTCGCGGTCGATCCGGCGCGCTATCTCGGCTATCTCGAAGCCCATATCGAGCAGGGCGACACGCTCGACTCGAACGGAAGACGGATCGGCATTGTCGAAGGCATCGTCGGCATCTGGAACTGGAACGTCGCGTTCGCCGGCCAGCAGAATCACGCCGGCACGACGCAGATGGCCAGGCGCCGGGATGCCGGGGCCGCGATGGTGCGGCTCGCGACGCAAATCCACGACCGCTTCGCCGAACTCGCCGGGCCGCGCACGGTGTGGACGATCGGCCGCATGCTCCTCGACCCCAACGCGCCGAGCATCGTCCCCGGCCGCGCCGAGATGCTGGTGCAGGTGCGCGACCTCGACGTCGCGATCCTCGCCCGGTACCGCGACGCGCTATTGGAGCTTGCCGCGGCGAGCGACAGCGCCGGGCCGTGCCGCTGTACGGTCGAGGAAAAATCGCAGACCGAGGCGCGGCTGATGGACGAAAAGTTCGAGGCGGCAATCGAGGCGGCCGCCGAGCGACACGTGCCGGGCCTCCACATGCGGATGCCGAGCGGCGCCGGCCACGACGCGCAGGTGATCTCGCACAAATTGCGATCGGGCATGATGTTCATCCCGAGCCTCAACGGCATCAGCCACCACTGGTCCGAGGACACGAAGGAAGACGATATCGTGCTAGGCGCGCAGGTGTTCGCCGACGCCGCCGCGGCGATATTGAAGGCGGGGTGACGCGGATGGCGATCGTCTTACAGGAATCACTGCGCGGGCTGTTCTACGCCCCCTATTACGCGGCGCTGGCGCTCGGCGCCTACGAGCAGGAAGGCGTCGCGGTGCGGTTTGTTGCGGCATCGGATTTCGGCGCGGCGCCCGACGGGTTGTTCGCCGGCACGGTCGATGTCGCGTGGGGCGGGCCGATGCGGGTCAATCAGTTCTACGGACAACGCGCCGATTGCGATCTGGTCTGCTTTGGCGAGGCGGTGACGCGCGACCCGTTCCTGCTGGTGGGTCGCGCCCCGCATCCCGATTTCGCGATCACCGACCTCGCGGCTGCGCGCATCGCCACGGTCAGCGAGGTGCCGACCCCGTGGCTCTGTCTGCAGCACGATTTGCGCCTGGCGGGCATCGACCCGGCGACGCTCGACCGCGTCGCCGATCGCGGCATGGCCGACAATATGGCGGCATTGCGCGCCGGGTCGGTCGATGTCGTACAGCTGTTCGAGCCGCTCGCCGAAGAGCTGATCGCCGATGGCTCCGGCCATTTGTGGTACGCGGCGGCGAATCGCGGGCCGTGCGCGTACACGAGTTTTTATGCGCGGCGCGCGGTGATCGAGGCCAAGCGCGACGAATTGCTGCTGCTGGTGCGCGCGCTCTACCGCACGCAGAAATGGCTCCACGCGCAGCCGGTCGAGGCACTCGCCGAGGCCGTGCAAGGCTATTTCCCGGCGGTGCCGCCGGCGCGCCTTGTCGCGGCGCTAGCGCGCTACACGGCGCTCGGGATCTGGGGCCGCACCCCGATCCTGCCGCGCGACGGCTACGAGCGGCTGAAGGACGGGCTGGTCTCGGGCGGGTTCTGCTCCGGCACGGACTATGAGGTCGCGGTGGACAACAGCCTCGCCGACGCGGCCGTAGCCTCCGACCCGCCGGCGTTGTAGCTACTTCTTCTTCTCCATGTTCCACATCACCGGGATCGGCGCGTCGACCTTATCGATGAGGTAGCTGCGATAGGCGCCGCGCGCGCGGAATTGCCCGAGCGGGATAAACGGCACGACCTCGAAGGCGCGCTCCTGGATTTCGGCGGCGAGCGCGCGGCGGGTCGCCTCGTCGCGCGCCCCGAACCATTGCGTGCGCAGCGCTTCGAGCTTGTCGTCGCTGGCCCAGCCGGGCGGCGCGCCGTTGATCCCCCCGGCGCGCAGGTTGCGGTTGGTCGCCGGATTGATCATGTCGTGCGCGGCGTAGCCTGTGACGAACACGCTCCAACCGCCCTGATCGACCGGAAGCTGAATGTTGATCCGCTTCAATACGGTGCCCCATTCGGCGGTCACAATATCGACGTTGAGGCCGAGCCGCTTCAGCATGTCGCCGGTGACGAGCGCCATCGCGTGCAGCTGCGGAATATCGGCGACGTCCATCACCACGACCCGTTCGCCGTTGTAGCTCGCCTCGGCGATAAGTTTTTTGGCCTTGTCGTAGTCGCGCGGGCCGGCGAGCGCATCGCCGCCGCGGGTCTCGGTATTGTCCGGGCGGCAGAGATAGACGGAGTAGCAGGTTCGCCAATTCTCGGGGCCGCCGGCGACGGCGGCCATGTAGTCGGATTGGTTGAGTACCGCCAACACGGCCTGACGCATCTTGACGTTGTTGAACGGCGGGTTGAGCCAATTGAAGCGCATGACCCCGATCGCGCCGGCGGTATCGGCCATCCTGATGTTGGGGTTCCGCTCCAGCTCGGGGACGAAATCGTTGGGCGCGTTCTCCCAATAATCGACCTCGCCGTCGAGCAGCGCCTGCTTCGCGGTCACCGCGTCGGGGATGTAGAGCCATTCGAGCCGGTCGATCTTGACCACCTTGCCGCCGGCGGTGCCGTCGGGCGGCTCGGCGCGCGGCGCATAATCGGCATTTTTGACGAATATCGCCTTATGACCGGGCTGGAATTCGCTCATCACTATCCTGAACGGGCCGGAACCGGTCGGGTCGGTGATCTGGGTGAACGCATCGGTCTTCGCGATGCGCTCGGGCATCATGAAGGGGCTCGGCGTCGTCAAAGTGGCGAGCGCGTCGATGACGGGAAACGGGGTCTTGAGCACGATCTCGAAGCGCTTGTCGTCGAGCGCCTCGATCGACGCAGCCGCGGCGAGCAGCGCCTGACCATAAGCGTCGTTGCGCTGACCCCAGCGCTTGATCGACGCGACGATGTCGGCGGCGCGCACCGGTTGTCCGTCGTGCCAGCTCTGCTTGCCGCGCAGTTGGAAGTCCCATTTGAGCCCGTCGTCGCTGACCTTCCAGGTATCGACCATCTCGGGCTGCGGATGGAAATTATGGTCCATCCCGAACAGCGTGTCGTAGACGAGATAGCCGTAATTGCGGATGACGTAGGCGCCGTTCCAGTGCGGATCGATGCTGGCGAGGTCGGACTGGGGGATGTAGCGCAGCACTGAGTTGTCGTCGGCGCGCGCCGCGCCGACGAGGGCAAGCGCGGCGACGAGCCCGAACCCGGCGAAACCGAGCCTTGTCATCGCCCCTCCTAATACGCCGCGAACGCGGCCTGGATCTCGCCGACATCGCTTGTCTGGGTGAGCATCAGCATCAGCAAGATCCGCGCCTTTTGCGGCGAGAAATCCTCGCCGGCGACGATGCCGCTGTCCTTGAGCTTGCGGCGCGGCGCGACCCGGCCGCTCGCCGCACGGCTGCACTGGACGACGACGATCCCGGCCTTCGCCGCGGCCGCGAGCGCGGTCTGCTGTTGCGGACTGGCGATCCCCGGCGCGAACCCGGCCGAGACGATGCCTTTCGCCCCGGCCCCGATCGCCGCGTCGATCAGCGCCGTGTCGGCGCCGGCATAGGAGAGCACGATGTCGACGCGCGGCAGCGGGCCGATCTCGCGCTGGGCAAACACCGTGTCGGGCATGTGCGCCTTCACCGGCGCGCGGTAGAAATGCACCCCGTCGCCATCGACATGGCCGAGCGCGCCGAAATCGAAGCTGCGGAAAGTCTGCACCCGGTAGGTCGAGGTTTTGACGACATCGCGCGCGGGGTGGATCTCGTTGTTGAGGACGACGAGAACGCCCATGCCGCGTGCGTCTGCCGAGCCGGCGACCTGCAGCGCGTTGACGAGGTTGGGGCCGGCGTCGCTGCCGAGCGCGCTCGCCGGGCGCTGCGCGCCGACCAGCACCACCGGGTGCGGCGTCGCCAGGGTCAGGTTGAGGAAGAACGCGGTTTCCTCGAGCGTCGCGGTGCCGTGCGGGATCACAACGCCGGCGACCTTGGGATCGACGCGCGCGATCTGGTGGATCATCCGGCGCAGCTCGACCCAATCCTCGGGGCCGATCGCGGTGCTGCCGACCTGGCGATAGGTAACCGGCACCGGCTCGGCGACGAGCCGTGTTTCCGGGAAGCGGTCGAGCAGCGCCTCGCAGGTCAGCTTCTGCCCGAAATCGGGATAGTCGAGCACGTCGAGGCTGTTCGCGCCGAGCGAGGAAATCGTGCCGCCGGTGCCGATGACGGCGATGCGGGGAAGCGGATCGGCCATGTCGACACTCCGGAGTGGCGTGGTTCCCTTACGGGCGCTTTATCACCATACCCTGCCCCGTCGGTAATTCGAGGATGTGATAGCCGCGCGCGGCCATGAAAGCATCCTCCGCTTCCTTTTGCTTGCGGAACAGGTGCCAGCCATAGTCATCGAATACGATGACCCCGCCCGGCACGACGCGATCGAACAAGATTTCGAGCGCGGCGATTTCCGCCGCCGGCGAGTTCAGGTCTATATGCAGAAACGCGATCTGCTCCGGCGCGACGTCGCTGAGGATATCCGGCACCACGCCGCGGATGACGCGGATATTGGCGCAGTCGGAGAACCGGCGCACCACCTCGGGATAGATCGCCGGATCGCGATAAATCCGGTCGGCGAAGTCGAAAAACCCGGGGGCATCGGCAAAGTCGTCGGCCGTGGAATAGGCCGGGGCGAAGCCGTCGAACGTGTCGTAGAGGTAGAACGTCTTCGGTTGCCGGACGAAGTCGGTCGCCTGCGCGACGACCCAGGCGAAATCGCCCTTGAAGACACCGCATTCGACAAAATCGCCGTCGAGGGCAAGGCCGTTTCGCGCGGCCCAGACGAGGATGTGCAGCCGCCATGCGACCGTGTGCGGCGAGGCATACTGGTCGTACCGATGCGATCCCGCGATCTCCCGATAGGCGGCGGCGAACCGGGGATCGTCGAAAAACCCCCATGCTCTTGTCGAGCGACAGCAAGCGGTCGCCCCAGAACACGCGGTTGTGGTCCTTGGGGAGCAGCTCGCCGATGAGCCGGTCGAAGAGCGCTGCCCGCTCCACGCCAGTTTCCGTCGGCGCGAATGTCGAGCGCAGACGACGCAGCCAGGTCGCGGGGTCGAGAAGGCCGGCGAAGGCCAAGGTTGGTATCCCCAGAGCGAGCGCGGCACGCCCGCGGCGTCGCGGATGATGCTGAGGCAATTGCGATAAGGCAATCCGCGTGCGAAGCGACCGCTCGGTAAGCGGCTTGCTGCCGCGGCGGCAACGTGGAACCATCGCGCTGCATGTCGAGGTAAGCGAAGTGACCGATAGCGTGCCGGTCGACAATACCCTTCCGACGACGGTGCTGACCGGGTTTCTCGGCAGCGGCAAGACGACGCTGCTGCGCCGCGCGCTCGGCGACCCGGCGTTTGGCGATACCGCGGTCATCGTCAACGAGATCGGGACGATCGCGATCGATCATTACCTCGTCGATTTTGTCGAGGGCGGGGTGCTCGAGCTGCCGGGCGGGTGTCTGTGCTGCGCGGTGCGCGAGGATCTGGCGCGGACCCTGCGCGACCTCATCGACCGCCGCGACGCCGGCGCGGTGCGGCCGTTCCGGCGGATCGTCATCGAGACCAGCGGGCTCGCCGACCCGGCGCCGATCCTCTACACGCTCGGCGCCGATGCGATGCTCGATGCGCGCCTCAGCCTCGGCCGCGTCGTGACCATCGTCGACGCCGAGCACGGGGCCGCGACGCTCGCCCGCTTCGCCGAGGCGACGCGCCAGGCGGCGCTGGCCGATACGCTGGTGATTTCGAAGACGGATCTAGCGCCGGTTTCCGCCGAGCTCGATAGCGCGCTCGGTGCGCTCAATCCGCATGCCGAGCGGATTATCGGCCAAGAGGCGAGCGATCCGGGTCGAGTGCTGTTCGGCCCCCACCCCAGCCCTCCCCCGCTTGCGGGGGAGGGAGCGCGTTTGGGCCAGCAGGAGCCGACCCCCTCCCCCGCTTGCGGGGGAGGGTTGGGGTGGGGCTTAGAGCCCGTTCACAGCCACGGCATCGACACCTTCTCGGTCGTGCTCGATGGCGACATCACCCGGCTCGATTTCGCCAAGGCGCTGGGCCGGCTCGCCGGCGCCTGGGGCAGCGACCTGTTGCGGGTCAAGGGGCTCGTCGCCTTCGCCGACCGCGGCGGGCAGCCGGCGCTGGTCCAGGCGGCGCAGCACACGATGTTCGCCCCCGAATGGCTGGACGATTGGCCGGATTCCGACCATCGCAGCCGGCTCGTCTTTATCGTGCACGATATTCCGCGCGCCGAAATCCTCGCACCGTTCGCCTTTGCCTCGCCGGCCGTGATCGGCGAGCGAGCGGCCGGCGCTCACATCCACGCCTGAAGGAGGCTCAAATGCTCGATGTCGTGATCTCGGGGGGAACCGCGGTGCTGCCGTCGGGCGCGCAGCAGGTCGATATCGGCGTTGCCAACGGGCTGATCGTGGCGATCGGCGCGCCAGGCACCCTCGTTGAGATCGGCGCCGGCCTGGCGATCAACGCGACCGGCCAGATCATCATCCCCGGCGGCATCGACCCGCATGTCCATTGCCGCTGGCCGATGCCGACCCCGGGCCAGACCCAGCCCAACCTGACCGACGGGCCAGACCGGGTGAGCCAGGCGGCGCTCTTCGGCGGCACCACGACGATCCTCGATTTCGCGCTCGTCGATGGCGACAACACGGTGCAGCAGGCGATCGAGCGGCGGCAGAAGGAATGGGCCGGCGACTGCCATTGCGACTATGCGTTCCACGTCATGGTGCAAGGGCCGCAGGACCATACGATCCCCGCCCAGCTGACCGAGGCGGTGCAAGCGGGCCACGCGACGGTCAAAATGTTCACCACCGACATCACCCCGTCGCGCAAGGGCCGCATTGTCCCGTTCGGCAGCATCATGGAAGTGCTGACCGCGCTGGCCAAGGCGGGCGGGCTCGCCGCGATCCACGCCGAGGACAACGACCTCGTCATGCACATGTACGAGAAGCTGACGCGCGAAGGGCGCACCAGCTTTCACAACATGGCCGAGGTCCATACCACGCTCAGCGAGGACCTGGCGTTCAACCGGGTGATCCGGCTGGCGGCCAACATCCCGGGCTCGGCGCTCTACATGCTGCACACCTCGGCCGCCACGGGAGTGCGCGCGATCGCCACGGCCCGCAACGAGGGTACGCCGATATACGGCGAGACCCTGCACCAGTACCTGATGTACTCGGCCGAGGACTACAAGCGGCCGAACGGTCAGATCTACCACACCTACCCGTCCTTGAAATTCGCCGACGACCACGCGGCGCTGTGGGCGGGGACCAATCACGGCGCGATCCAGACCGTCGCGACCGACGAGATCTGCTGCCCGCTCAAATTCAAACTGCAGGGCGACAAGATCGACGACACCACCGGCGGCAATGCCGGGGTCGAGCCGCGGGTGTCGCTGATGTACACCGAAACGGTCGAAAAGCGCAGTTACGACCTCACCCAGTTCGTCAACCTGATCTCGACAAACGCGGCAAAGATCATGGGGCTGTACCCGCGCAAGGGCGCGCTCGCGGTGGGATCGGACGCCGATATCGTGCTGCTCGACACGCGCAAGCGACATGTCGTCAAGGCCGCCGAGATGCACGAGGCGGATTACTCGCCATGGGAGGACCGCGACCTTGCCTGCTGGCCGTCGCTGACCATGCTGCGCGGCAAGGTCGTCGTCGAAGGCGGCGTGCTCAAGGGCGCGCTCAGCGACGGCAAGCACCTGTCGCGCAAGGTCGCGGACGAGGTCAGGTCCCGCCCGGCGGTGTAACCAGACCCGGAGCGCCGCCGATCGAACCTTGAGCCGGAGCTGAGCTACCGCCGGCGCGGCTCGATCGGCATCGTCGCGATGTCGGTCCAGGCGACCGGGGCGCCGGCCATCGCCGCGGCTTCCTCGGGCGGCAAGTCCGGGTTCCAATGCACCGCGAGGAAACGCCGGCCGCTGACCGCGGACGCGGCGTCCGACACTAGCCAGTTGAGCGGCGGCGCCATCACCGCGGGCTGGATCAACTCATCGCGTTCATAGCCGGCCTCCAGCGGGATCATGCCGGTGTTGGTCATCCCGCCCGGCACCAGCACGTTGACCGTGACGCCGGTGCCGGCGAGGTCCTTCGCCATGATCGCCGAGAACGCCTCCAGCGCCGCCTTCGACGGGCCGTAGGTCGGCGAGCCGTCGCGGATCATCGTGCCGAGGCTGGTCGTGACATTGACGATGCGGCCCCATTTCTGCCGCATCATGTCGTGGACCAGGGCGCGGGACAGCGCCATCGGCGCGTTGTTGTGGACCGCGACAAAGAGCTTCCACTGCTCCGGGGTCACCTCCCAGAACTTGATCGGACGCGAGCGGTTGTCGGTGCGGACCGTCGCCTGCCCGACCCCGGCATTGTTGACCAGGATGTCGATCGTGCCGAACAGGGCGCGCGCCCGCGCCACGATCTCGGCGATCGACTCGTCCTGCGCGAGATCGGCCTCGATCGTCATGAGATTGGCGCCCTGCTGGCGCTCCTGCGCGGCCTGCGCCAGCTCGGCAAGGCCTTCGGCGGTGCGGTCGACCGCAGCAACCCTGACGCCCGCGCCGAGCAAGCCGCCGACCAGCGCCCGGCCGATGCCGCCCGCCGCCCCGGTCACGATCGCCACCCGGTTTGTTTCGCTCATAGGTTCCTCCCTTCAATTCGGCGCGTCATCCTAGCGCCGTCATTGCGCGCACCGCGAAGCAATCTCGTGCAGCACGTGGCTCATCCCGTCGACGAGGCTCTACCAGCGGGTGCCGGAAAAGAAATTTGCCGGTGTGACACGTGTCACATCCGTCCCACCCGGCAAGACCTAGGTTTCGCGCGTGGATCAGGTGGTTCTCGGAGTGAGCCATGCGGCGCGCGAATCTCATGGAGCGAAAAGCCAACAACGCGACAATTGCGGCAGTCGCCCGCGTCATGGATCTCCCGCTCGATCTATGGCGGCCCCGGCCGGCGGCGAGCTACCAGGGCTACTTCGCCGTGTTCATCGATTGGCTGCGCGCCACTTGGCGGCGAGCCGCGGCGCGGAGCCGGGATTTCGGCGTGCCCGGACGACGCAGCGGCAGGGAGGGGGCCGGCCTGGACGAGCCCTCGGAGATCCTGCGATGAGCGCCGAGTGGCTCATCGGCCTTGGCCTCGCATCCGGCGCCGCGGCGGGATTGCTCGCCGGCCTCGTTGGTATCGGCGGGGGTGTCGTCGTGGTTCCGGTCGTTTATTACGGGCTGGTGGATAGCGGCGCTTCAGCCGACCAAGCGGCGCATGTCGCGATCTGCACCTCGCTCGCGGCGATCCTGCCGGCCGCGATCGTCTCCTCCGTAGGGCATTGGCGGGCCGGCAGAACCGATTTTGCCTTTCTGCGCGACTGGGGACCCGGAATCGCCGGCGGCGTGGTCGTCGCGCAGTTCGTCGCGCCCCATCTCAAGGGCACTTTCCTGACCGGGGTGTTCGGGCTGTTCTGCCTGCTTGCCGCGGTTCGTTTCGGCGCACCCAGTCGATTTGGACCCTTGTTCGAGCAGCCCCCTAACGGCACCTTCCGTCACATCGCCGGTGTCGGGATCGGGGTTGTCTCCGGTCTTGCCGGGGTCGGCGGTGGAATTCTCACCAATATCGTCATGGCTTTTTCCGGGATATCCATGCACCGCAGCGTCGGCCGCGCCCCAGCAGTGGGGGTCGTGGTCAGCGTCCCCGCCACCCTCATCGCCATCCTGCATGCCAGCTCGCCGCATTCCGGCCAGTTAGGCGATATCAACCTGTCGATTTGGGCTTGCATCGCGCCCTCGCAGGCCATCGCGGCGTGGTTCGGCGCGCAGCTGACCAGTCGGATCAGCGCCGACCACCTGAGCCGCGTCTTCGCTCTTGCGCTGGCCACGACGGGAGCGGCGATGCTGCGCTCGAGCCTGGGATCGTAAATACCGGCCGACCTTCCAAACGCCACCTGAAATTCGGCAATTGGCGAAAGGCACTAACGCATGTTAGTGCGGGGGCCCGGAGGGTTTGATGCCGCAACCCCGAGCAGCCGACGATTTCACGACGATCCGTACCCGCATGGAGGAGTTGCGGCGGGAGAGGCTGCCCGAGAAACCCGCGCCGGCAACCGACACCGGCGTCGCGGGTCATCGTGGCCCCTGCGCCTGCGGCATGAGCCTCTTCCCTGACGAATGCGACGGAGCGTGCAAGGCGCTTGACGTCGTCAGGTAGCTTTGCCGCGGGCTGCCGCAGGGTTATGCTGCCGGTCAGCTCCTGGAGGAAACAGCTATGATCATGATCGACATGCATGCCCATTGGCGGCCCGCCGAAGTCGCCGACGCCCTGCGCGCCCGCACCCGGGAGCCGCGCATCGTTCGCAATGCTGACGGCGTCGAGGTGCTGAATTCACGGATGGGCGATCAGCCGCTCGCCGAGGCTTTCGACGATGTCGATTTCCATCTCGGTCGGATGGACCGCCAGGGGGTCGAGGTCAGCGTGCTGTCGCTGCTCGGTTCGTTCTGCTGGATCGAGGCCCAACCGCTGGAGGTGTCCGGGCCGCTGTGCCGGAGCGTCAACGATGGGCTTTCCGCGATTTGCCAGAAGCATCCCGGCCGTTTCGCCGCCTTCGCCGCGCTGCCCCTGACCGACATTTCCGCCGCCGCCGCCGAGCTCGAGCGGGCGCTCGGGCTGCCGGGCATGATCGGCGCGCAGATACCGGGCAACGCCTTCCTCACGAGCAAGGACGCCGAGACGATGCGGCCGCTGCTGGAAGTCGCCGACCGCCACCACGCGGTGCTCTTCATCCACCACGGGCCGCGGCCCGGCGACGCGTTCCCCAAGGTCGCGGGCGACACCGACAATTCGCGCCGCCGCAACGGCACGCTCGACATGCAGGCGAGCCTGTCCTCGGTGATGGTGACGCTGTGCCTGACCGACTTGCTCGCGGGCTACCCCGACGTGACGGTCGTCGTCCACAATCTGGGCGGCAACATCCCCTACGAGGTCGAGCGCATGGACCACCGCTCCCTGCTCGACACGCCGAATGAGGAGCTGCCGTCGTCGCGCTTCCGCAAGGCGAAGGTGTACGTCGATTGCAACTCGTTCGGCCCGCACTCGATCGAGGCGGCGGTGCGGCTCTACGGCGCCGAGCGCATCGTGTGCGGCACCGACGGCACCGAGTTCGGTTGCGACTGGACCCGGAAGGCGCTCGCGGAGGCGCAGATCGGCGAGGAAGCGCGCGAGCAGATCCTGCACCGCAACGCCGCCGCGATGCTCGCGCGCGCAGCAAGGACCGCGCAGAGCGAAAGAGCCGCCGCCGAATAACTCCCGCGCTCCGCCGCGACCCTGGCGCGCAACACCGCGCCAGGGGTCCGGCTGGCGCTCGCCTAGCGATAGCGATGCGAGAGCGCAGAAACCGGCGGAAGCGCTGGTGCCGGGTGAGGGATTCGAACCCCCGACCTTCGGTTTACAAAACCGCTGCACTGCCACTGTGCTAACCCGGCAAAATCAATGGCTTACGGTCGCCTAACCGATCGTTGCTGCCGAAATCGCTACCGAACGGCTCATTTTCGGTCAGCGACAGCCTTTATAGCATCCCGAAATGCCGCGTCGAGGCGGCCGGCGGCGTCTTGTTGCATCGTCGGTATGACAATGCCCGAGCCGTACGTCAGAATTTGACGGAAACGGTCCCGAGGATGCGGCGCTCGACATCGGGCCCGGAGGTTTGCCGCTGGACGGCGCGCGTGATGTTCTGCCCCGACAAGGCCAAGGTGACGCGGTCGGTCAGCTTGTAGCTGATGCGAGCATCGGCCGAGACGTAATCATCGATCGGCGCAAGGCTGGGCGTCTGCCCCGCCACACTCGCAACCAGCCCGAAAAACCGCGACTCGAAACGCAGGAATGCGTCCATCTCCCAGGGCCCCTGCGACCAACCGATGTTGGCGTTGACCACGTGGACCGGGTTCGCGTTTTGGAAGTCGGTGGCGGCCGTGAGGTCAGTCTGACCGGGCGCGAAATGATCGGTGATGACTTCCGGCGTATAGCTCAACCCCCAACGCCAATCCGTTAAGATCTTGCCCTTCAGCCCCAGCTCGACGCCGTCGGCGCGCGAACTGGCCACATTGGCCGAGGTGAAATAGTCGCCACCCGGCCCGACGATGAACCCGCCCGAGAGGCTGGCGATTTCGTCGGTCGTCTGGTGGTAGGCGCTAACCCGAAACGTCGTAGCGATGGATGTGAAATCGCGATCCCAACCCAGTTCGTAATTGGTCACGACGGTTGGCTGCAAATTCGGCACGCCGCTGAAATTCGCAAATGGGGAATTGATCAAGAGCGCGCCGAGTTCGGCAAGATTGGGCAGCTGCACCCCGCGAGCGACGGTGGCCCGCAGCGTATCCTCGGGATCGACCCTCCACACCAGGCCGCTGTTGAAGCTCTCGGTCGTGGTGCTGCGGTCCCAGTCGGAATCAGTGAAGGGATAGCCGGCCGGGACGAAACCGCTCCGTCCCAGCATCAGGTGATCGATGCGCAGCGCATTGGTAAGCGAGAGGGCCGGCATGATCTGCCACTGCCACATCCCGCCGGCGGCGACGACATCGTAGAATACGCTGGCGCCACCGACCGACGTGGTCCCTTCCGAATTGTGCCGGTATTCGACGGTGGCGCGGAACGTATGATCGGTCCCCACCTTGATCGAATCCTGCAGCTGCACCACCGTGACTTGGTTGTTGAAGTCGAGGTTGGGCAGCGGCACAAACTCGCCGAGGGCGTACGCGGTGCTGATCCAGTTGGAGTAAGCGGTCGCCTGCCACAGCCCCGATTCGGTATCGGAGGTCAGCTGGGCCTTTACCGAATTGGTGTCGTAGCGCGCATAGGCCGGGATCATGCCCCCAGTTATTTCGCTCTGGTCGGCGATGACATGGCTTGCCTCGAGGTTGAGGTCGGTCTTCTCGCCAAGGCGGACGACGCCGTCCAGATCGATCGCACCGCGGTCGTCGCCGAGCCGGGTGCCGATATAGGGCAGCGTGATGGGCGTCGCAAAATCGCTGTTCGATCGGCCACCGGCCGAAAACCGCACCGCGCTCGCGTCGCCGAGCTTTACCGTGCTGACGGCGGAACCCTGTGCGAGACTCTGCGTGCCCCCGGTCGCCGAGGCCGTGTTCACGTCGTCATAGAGGGGGTTGTAGGTGACGATGTTGATGACGCCGCCGGCGGCGTTGAACCCGAATAGCGCGCTGTTCGGCCCCTTGACGACTTCGATCTGCCGTATCGCGCTGAGCTCCACCGGCAGCGTGCTCCACGGCGTGAACCCATAATAGTCGGCGTAGACCTGCCGCCCATCGATCAAGACCAGCATTCGCGGCGAATAAGGCTGGTTGTAGCCGCGCGCGCTGACATCGGCCTGGTCGTTGGTCCACTGCAATACGTCGATCCCGTCGACGTGCCGCAATACGCCGGGGATGTCGAGCGCTCCGGAGCGGCGGATGTCGTCGGCGGTGATGATCTCCATCGTCGCCGGCACATCGCTGGCCCGCTGCGGCGAACCGGTGACGCTGGTGGTGACCGGTTCGCCGAAAAGCTGCTCGAGCGCGCCGTAATCCATCGACTGAGCCCGCACCTCGCAGCTCCCGGCGATGAGGACTGCCGTCCCGGCCGCTCCTAGAAACCCCAACTTCATCACTCGTCCTCCCCGCAGGGGATGTAGACAGTGCGCGGCGCTACAACTCGGTGATCAGCATGCGAAACGCCGTCGAGAAGGTGATGCCGCTTGTGGCGGCGGTGGCCCGGTTGACGAGAATTTCAACCCTAGGCTGAGAAACCACCCCGATCGCGCAGGTGCCGGCACGCACCTCGGCAAGATCGTCGGTTATGCAGGGCAGCCGGCTCGCGCTCGCGACCGACCGGAGCTCCGACGCGGCAGGACCGACCCCGTCGGCCAGGAAAAACAGCCCAACATTGGCGCTGGCGACCTCGTCGATTTTCACCATGACGGGCTGCAGCACCAGATTGCCGGTCTTCAAGCCGCTACCGAGCATCTGTTGAAGCCGAGCGGCGTCTGCCGAAGATTGCGGGTTTGCGGGCGCGTAGACGATGCCGACACGGACGTTGCCGGTCGGCGCGGATTGCATGAAACTCAAAACGCGCCCCGCAACCTGCATGTCGCTTTCCGTCATCTCAGCCGACCCGGGGCCGACAGCGGCGAGCGCGCCGGCAGCGAAGGCGAGCAGGCCGACGCCCCTCAACTCCGCCGCTCCGTTCGCCGGAGGGCGCAGGTTATCGGCCTAGTCCGCAGCAACATCGGCCAGCGCGCTGTCGGCAGTGGGTGGCGTGTCGACGCTCTTGACCGGCGGCCTGATCTTGATGTCGCGCAGCAGCTCGTAGGCGCTGGCGGCATCGACCGGCTTACTGAAGTAAAAACCCTGCGCGTCGCTGGAGCCGGCCGCGACCAGTAGATCGCGCTGCTCGCGGGTCTCGACGCCTTCAGCGATGACCTCGATGCCGAACTCCCGCGCCAGACTGACGATCGCGCGGATCGTCGCGCCCCGCTCGGGGTCCTGCACGCCACTTCTGATGAAGGATTGCGCGATCTTTATGTGGTTGACGCGGTAAGCCCTCAGATATTCGAAGGACGAGTATTCCGTGCCGAAATCGTCGATCGCGACCCCAACTCCCAGGCGGTGCAAATCGGCTAGAACGTCGTTTTGCAGCCAGGTCACTTGTGCCAGCGTGGCCTCGGTGACACCAAATTCGAGCTGCGCCGGGACGAGGCCCCATTTAGCGAGAATGCCGGAAACCGTGGCGACGAGCTCGTGGCTGGACTTGAGCTCCTGCAGCGACAGATTGATGGCGACGATCGGCGGCGCCACCCCGGCGTCCTGCCATGATTTCATCTGCCGGCACGCCTCATCGAGCACCCAGCGGCCGAGTACGACGACAATGCCAGTTTGTTGCGCCACTGGGAGGAACTCGCTCGGCGCGAGAAGTCCACGGGTTGGATGGTTCCAGCGGATTAATGCCTCGATCCCTATGATTTTTCCTGATCGCAATTCTACTTGCGGCTGATAATAAAGAACGAACTGGTTCCTCTCGATTGCCTTGCGCAAATCATCGGCAAGGGCGATGCGGACCTGCAGCTGCTGATCCAATTCTTTGGAGTGGAAGCGGTAGCAGTTTCGCCCTTCTTCCTTGGCGCGGTACAGCGCCAAATCGGCCTGCGACATCATCGCTTCGGGGCTGGCGGTGCCGGGAATGAAGGGGCTGATGCCGATACTGACGGTTTCGTTGCGCTGGTTGCCGCCGATCATGTAGGGCCGACTCAGCGCCTCCTGGATTTTGGCGGCCAGGCTGCCAGCGCTGGCCAACTCGGTCATATCGGCCTGCAGAACCGCGAATTCATCGCCGCCCAGCCGCGCCACCAGATCGGTTTCGCGCGTCGTTGCCTTGAGACGGGCCGCCATTTCACGCAGCAGCAGATCCCCCCCGGGATGGCCGAGCGTGTCGTTGACGGACTTGAAGTGATCGAGATCAAGAAAGATGACGGAAAATGGCGTGGCGCCGCGCCCGGTCGCGGCGAAGGCCTGCTCCAGGCGCTCGTTGAACGTCGCGCGGTTCGCTAGGCCGGTGAGGCCGTCGGTGCGCGCAAGGAGTGCGATCTTTTCCTCGGCGAGCTTGCGCTCGGTAATGTCGATGATGATCCCTTCGACTTCGATCAGCCTGCCCGCCTTGTCGCGCACCGGTGTGTAGCGGTTATCGACCCAGCGGTAGGAACCGTCCCCCGTTGCCAGGCGAAATTCGATCGAAGCGGCTTGCGCGTTCTTTTCCAGCACGCGCGCCATCGCGGCGCCGACCTTGGCCTGGTCGTCGGGATGGATCAGCCGTTGCGACCAGTTGGCCGCGTTGAGCAGATCGGCTGGGTCGTGGCCGAATTTGGTGATGTTGTGCGAGACATAGATCATCGGCAGCGAGGGCTCCCCGCGCAGCCGGTACAGGATCGTCGGGCTGTTCTGGACGATCATGTTGGCGTCGGCCAATTCCTTGACGTAACGCGCCCGCGCCATCGCCGCACCAATGATGCCGGCCAAGGTTTCGAGCGTGTCGGTTTCGGCCCAGCTCCACTGCCGCCTGACCTCGCCGGAATCGATGAAATTGAAACTGCCCCATAGCTTGCCCCCGATCTGCACCGGAATTTGCAGAAAGGAGCGCATCCCCGCTTTTTCGAACAGCTCTCGGTAGGCCTCGCCGACATCGTCGATAAAAAACGTCGCGATGCCGCCGGCGAGCATCGGCGCTATCAACTTCGGCACATGGGCGGTGAGGTCGAATTCCCGCAATGCCACGTCGCCAGCGAGCGAAGACAGGCCGGCCGCCGACCACTCATAGCGCAGATGGGAGCGCAGATGTCCGTCGTGGTCGGGCTCGATCGCGCTGATCTGCACCCGACTAACCGCCACGGTTTGGCCGATCAACGCCAGCACGACCGGAATAGAGTCTTCGAAGCGGTGCGAACCGAGCAACTCGGTCGCACTCTTCGTCACCGCCTTAAGCAGCGCGTCGTGCTCGCGCAGAGCTTCCTCGGCGACTTTGCGCTCGACCAGCTCGGTTTGGAGATGCTCGTTGGCCTCGTTCAGCTCCTCTGTCCGTTCTTCCACCGTCTCTTCCAATTGCACGCGATAGTGGGAGAGTTGCGTCTCTCGTTCCTGCGCCGCCGCGGCCTCGCGCTCCGCTATTGTCCGCCGGCGCAGCGCGTTGGTCAGGAATTTGGTCAGCAACAGGACGACGATGGTGACAGCGGCCAGAATGCTGCCTTGCCGCCATTGCGATCGGCACCATTCGGCGAGCACATCAGCTCGCGGCAGCGCGGCATTCACCGTGAAGGATGGCCGGGCTTCGTGGACCATGATGAACGACGCGAGGTCACCGACGGGCTCCTGGCCGGCCGTGACCACGCCGTTGGTTTCAAACCAGATGCTCGATGTCGGGTATTGCAGCAAGGCGCGCCAGATCGCGGCGGTGCGCTGCTCGTTCCCGGTTTCCAACGATTTAGCCGAGGCGATGTCGGCCAGTTCGTCGAGATCGGCCAGGGTTGAAACGGTCGCGGCAAGTTGGTCTTGCGCCCGTTCGAGGATCCGGCCGCGCTCGGCCACGGCGTACGCGATTGAAATCGCCCAGATTCCCCCAAGAACAACCAAAACGAGCAGCTGGACCAGCCGGTCAAGGTGTCCTCGATACTTTGAGCCTCCTTCGACGGTCGTCATGTCCCGCAGGGTGCTCCTTGAGCAGACGGAAGCCGGTCGCGCTTATCAACGAGCGTCTTGACGGCGTGTGAACTAACCTGCCGGTCGATGCAATATATCTGCGATTGCGTCGTTAACGCTGACCTAAGTCAAATTTGGCTATCAGACAGTTTCGTCAAAAATCAACAAATACAAGAGATTATGATATCTATCATTCATTTGAATGAAACAAAGACGGTCGGGTTCTGACGTGAGTCAGCAGGTTGTATCTTTTTTGGCGTACGTTCTAGGGTTGTGTTGATTAAAGGTACCCAGTGTCCTCCCACAACGCAGCATTTTTCGAGCTCGCGATCGCAACATTGGGAATTAGCGACGGCGCACGACCGTTTTTCGTGGCGGACGGTCGCCGTCGATAATCGACAAAACGCCCGCCGCGGACCCATATCGCACCGCGTTGCGCCTTCGTTATCTCGGCACGGGCATTCCCGATCTTCGTACTTCTCGGTGCCAATGCCACTGCCGAGCGTGTCTTCGCCCGGCCGATTGCTTATTGCTCGACGGATCGCCGCTTGTGGCGCGGTCCTGCCGAGGAAACCTTGCTCAATCCGCCGCGGCGAGCTTGTCCTGCGTCTTGGTGTCGAAGTCGCTGGCGTCATGGCGCTCGTGCAGCTGGCTCGACGGATCGCCGGAAAGGCGGTTGACCATACGCCCGCGCCGCACCGCCGGCCGTTCGAGCAGCATGTCGGCCCAACGGTTGACGTTCTTGTACTCGTGGACCGCGAGGAACTCGGTCGCCCCGTATTGGTCGAACTTCACCAATCCGCCGTACCACGGAAAGATCGCCATGTCGGCGATCGTGTAATCAGGGCCCGCGGCGTACTTGCTCTCGCCGAGCCGGCGGTCGAGCACGTCGAGCAGCCGCTTGGTCTCCATCGTGAAGCGGTCGATCGCGTATTCGATCTTGACTGGCGCGTAGGCGTAGAAATGGCCGAAGCCGCCGCCGACATAGGGCGTGCTGCCCATCTGCCAGAACAGCCACGACAAGCATTCCGCGCGCGCCGCGACCTCGGTCGGCAGGAACGCGCCGAACTTCTCGGCCAGGTACACCAGGATCGCGCCGGTCTCGAAGACGCGGATCGGCTTCGGACCGCTGCGGTCCAGCAGCGCCGGGATCTTTGAGTTCGGATTGATCGCGACAAAGCCGCTGCCGAACTGGTCGCCGTCGCCGATCTTGATCAGCCAGGCGTCGTACTCCGCACCCTTATGGCCGAGGGCCAGGAGCTCTTCGAGCATGATCGTGACCTTGACGCCGTTGGGCGTACCCAGCGAATAGAGCTGCAACGGATGCTTGCCAACCGGCAGCTCCTTCTCGAACTGCGCGCCGGCAGTCGGGCGGTTGATGTTGGCGAACCTGCCGAGGGCCGGCTTGTTCGTCCAAACCTTGGGGGGCGTGTAATCGGGCGTGTCGGTCATTCCGAAAGCTCCAGGCGTGTTACGGGCGCACGCGGATTACGGTGCGGTCGGCTCATCTTACACGAAAGGTCGGCCGCCGGGCATGCGCCGCATGCCTGGCTGGGAGTAGATCACGTTGGAACACCCTGCGAATGCCCGAACCAGGGAGATGCTGCATCGACCGCTTCCGGCGCGGAGGCGTCGGGCGTCCCGCCGATCAACCTCGATCAATCAATAAAGAATTAACTGTAAGGTTTGACGATACAGTTCTAATTAAGGATCAATTTTATGGAAATACTTCGGACATTGCGCAAGCATTGATTCCTGTCGAGTTGCGGAGTGGTCTGATGCTTGATGTAATTCGCAGTCTTATGATCACTGAAGATGGCGTGGCCGTGATCGAGTATGCGTTTGTCGCCTCGCTGATCTCGATCGCCGTCGCCGCCGGCGTCGGGACGGTGGGGACAAGCGTCAGCGCCATGTTCGCGTCAGTCGCGGCGGGTTTCTAGCGCGAAGTAATCGCCGGCGCCGGCCCGCATCCTCCGCAGGGCTTGGCTTGAGAGAGGCTGGCCGGTGGGGCTGACAACCCCGGCCAGCCTCTTCGCTTCCGGTCAATCGAGCGGCGCGTTGAGATGTTCGCGCATGCTGAGGATCGCCAGCGCGCTCACCGCGCCGCCGCCCATGATGTAGAACGCCGGCGCCAGCGGGTTGCCGGTGACGGCGACGAGCCAGGTCGCGACCAGCGGCGCGAACCCGCCGAACAGCACGACCGCGAACCCGTAGCTGACCGACAGCCCGGTGTAGCGCACCCGGGTCGGGAACATCTCGGCGAGAATCGACGGGATGACGCCGGTGTAGAGCGACTGGAACACCGCGTTGATCGCCAGCGCCGCGAGCAGCGAGCCGAACGTCCCGCCGCCGACCGCCAGCAGGAAGAGCGGATAGGCGAAGCAGACGTTGAGCACCGCGCAGGCGAGGAGGAACGGCCGGCGGCCGAAGCGATCCGACAGATGGCCGACGAGTGGGGTCAGGGTGACGATGATCGCCCCCGAGACCACGGCGCAGAACAAGGCCGAACCGGGCGGCAGCTTCAACGTGTTGATCGCATAGCTGACCAGATAGATGACAAAGATGTAGCTGCCCATGCAGCCGATGATGCTGAGACCGAAGGCCTGCAGCATGCGGACGCGGTATTCGCGCAGCGCGGCGAGGATGGGCGAGCGCTCGACGAGCCGGTTTTCGACCGCGCGCTCGAAGGCCGGCGTCTCGGCGACCTTGCGGCGCAAATAATAGCCGATCGGGCCGAGCGCGAAGCCGATCACAAACGGAATGCGCCAGCCCCAGGCGTAGAAATCATCCTGGGACAAGGCATTGGCGAGCAGCGCCGCCGAGAGCGAGCCGGTCAGCGCGCCGATCTGCGTCGAAAATTGCTGCATGCTGCCGATGAAGCCGCGCCTGCCGGGCGGCGAGTATTCGACGAGGAACGCCGCCGCGCCGCCCCACTCGCCGCCGGTCGAAAACCCCTGCAGCAGCCGGCAGGCCACGAGCGCGACCGGCGCCCAGATGCCGATCGATTGATAGGTCGGGATGAGGCCGGTAAAGCCGGTCGCCGCCGCCATCATGCCGATCGTCACGACCAGCGCCGCGCGCCGCCCCATCCGGTCGCCATAGGCGCCGAGCACGATCGCGCCGACCGGACGCATCAGAAACGCCGCGCCGAACGTCGCGAAGGTGCTGAACATCGACCCCGCCGGATAAAACGCATGGGCGATCGCGACGGCGAAAAACCCGTAGATCGTGAAGTCGAACAGCTCGAAGAAATTGCCGATCGCGCAGGACAGGATCGCGCGCCGGCGGATCGAGGCGAGGCCGGCGAGGTCGGCACTGGTAAGTGCAATCGCAGCGGTGTCCGCCATCGAACTCAACACCCCATTTCCGTCGTGGCCGGGCTCGTCCCGGTCATCCACGTCGTCAATGCAAAAAAACCGCCAAAAGACGTGGCCCCGAGCTCGACCGAGGTCAGCGAAAAGTCTCGCACGTTACATGGATGGCCGGGACAAGCCCGGCCATGACGGCAAAGTCCGGTGTCTCCGCCCGAACCGGTGCTCAGCCGCCTTCGAGCTTCGGGATGAAGAACACCTCGCTGCCCTGGCGCAGCTGCTGGAAGTATCCGGGGGAGTCGTGGATCGCGCCGTCGATCGCGACGGTGGTCTCCTCCTCCAGGTGGTCGCCCAGCCCCGGATACATCTTGTCCAGCGCCTTGATGACGTCGCGCAGGGTGCGCGCCTCGATCTCGAATTCGCGCCGGCCGCCGGTATAGCGGCGGCTGAACCCGCTCGAGAGCGTGACCTGCGCTGACGGCACCGGACTTGCCTCAGTCCGCGCTATGATCGAGCGCGGCGCGGATCTTCGGCGGCGACATCGGCAGCTCGGTGAGGCGCCGGCCGATCGCGTTGTCGATCGCATTGGCGATCGCCGCCATCGGCGGGCAGATATTGACCTCGCCGACGCCCTTGGCGCCGTAGGGATGCGCCGGGTTCGGCACCTCGACGAGCAGCGCCTCGATCATCGGCAAGTCGCTGGCGACCGGACAGCGATAGTCGAGGAAGCCGGCGTTGTCGAGGCGGCCCTGCTTGTCGTAGATGTACTCCTCACTGAGCGCCCAGCCGATGCCCTGGACGACGCCGCCCTGGATCTGCCCCTCGACATAGGAGGGGTGGATCGCGGTGCCGACATCCTGGGCCGCGACAAAGCGCAGGATCGTCACCTTGCCGGTCTCCGGATCGACCTCGACATCGCAGAACTGGCTGGCGAAGCCGGGTGCCTGGCCGCCGGCATTGACCGAGGCCGCGGTGGTGATCGGCCCGCCGGTCGCCGCCGCCTTGCCGGCGATCTCCTTCAGCGACATCGGCTTGAAGTCGCCGACATTGCTCGACGCCGGCTTGGCGAGGCCGTCTTCCCAGACGACGCCGTCGACATCGACATCCCAGATCATCGCGGCGCGAGCGCGCAGCACGTCGATCGCCTTCTTCGCGGCATCAACGACCGCGGTGCCCGTGGCGAAGGTGACGCGACTGCCGCCGGTCACGTGAGTGTAGCCGACCGACGCGGTGTCGGCGACGATCGCACGCACATTCTTGTAATCGACCCCGAAGGTCTCGGCCGCCATCAGCGCCATCGAGGCGCGCGAGCCACCGACATCGACGCTGCCGGTGGCGACGAGGATCGTGCCGTCGGCATTGATCTGCACGCTGGCGCTCGATTCGCCGCCGCCGTTGAACCAATAGCCCGAGGCGACGCCGCGGCCCTGGTTCGGGCCGAGCTTTGTCCCGTACGCCGGGTGGTTCTTGAGCGCTTCCAGCGTCTCGATATAGCCACCATGGCCTAGCTTTGGCCCGTAGATCATCGGCGTGCCGGCCTTGGCCGCGTTTTTGAGGCGGAACGCGACCGGGTCCATGCCGATCTTCTTGGCGCACATGTCCATGACGCTCTCGACCGCGAAGGCCGAGATCGGCGAACCCGGCGCCCGGTACGCGGCCGATTTCGGCCGGTTGCAGACGACGTCGTAGCCGATGGTGTGCTGGTTCTCGACCTCATAGGGCGCGAACGCGCAGAGGCAGCCGTTCATCACCGGCGAGCCCGGGAAGGCGCCGGCCTGGAACTTGAAGATGCCTTCGGCGGCGGTGATCGTGCCGTCCTTCTTGACGCCGATCTTGACCCACATCGACGAGCCCGAGGTCGGGCCGGATGCCTTGAACACCTCGTCGCGGCTCATCACGATCTTGACCGGGCGGCCGGTCTTCTTGGCGAGCAGGGTCGCGACCGGCTCGATATAGACGACGGTCTTGCCGCCGAACCCGCCGCCGATCTCGGCCGGGGTCACGCGCAGATCGCCGACCGGCATGTCGAGGAGCTTCGCGGTCAGCGCGCGGACGACAAAATGACCTTGGCTCGACGCCCAGATCTCGCCCTGCCCGTCGGCATCGACGCGAGCGATCGTCGCGTGCGGCTCGATATAGGCCTGGTGCACCGCCGCGGTCTTGAATTCCTTCTCGATCACGACATCGGCCTCGGCAAAGCCCTTTTCGACATCGCCGATCGCGAATTCGAGGCGCTTTGAGACGTTCGACGGCTTGGTCGGGGTCGGCTCGACGCCGCGGGTGATCATGTCCTCGAACAGCAGCGGCGCGTCCTCGGCCATCGCCTCGTCGACATCGATAACGTGCGGCAGCACCTCGTAATCGATTTCGAGCAACTCGGCGGCGTCCTCGGCGACCTCCTTCGAGATCGCGGCGATCGCGGCGACCGCGTGGCCCTCGTAGAGGGTCTTTTCGCGCGCCATCACGTTGCGGGTCACATGCCAGAAATTGACCGCGACACGCTCGGGGCCGATGTACTCGAATTTATGTTCGGGAAAATCGGCGCCGGTGATGACCGCCTTGACCCCCGGCAGCGCCTTCGCCTTCTCGGTGTTGATCGAGCGGATGCGGGCGTGGGCGTGCGGCGAGCGGATGATCTTGCCGTAAAGCGCGCCCGGATACGACAGGTCGGCGCCGTACATCGCGCGGCCCGTGACTTTCGGAATCCCGTCGGGACGGATCGGCCGAGTTCCTACCCATTTGTACCGGGACGGTGCAACATCGTTCACGGCGGTGTCTCCTGTCGGACAATGCTATCGGTGATGTTCAAGGGTCGCGCGAGTCGCGCTCAATTACAAGCCCCGTCGCGGATTTTGATCGTCAATGCCGGCCTATGTTGGAGCGGGACTTGCCGCTGTTAGCGTTATATTTTCTTGAATATTACGATGCCGGTCTCGCCGTGTTTGTCGCCCGTTGCCACCGAATTCCGTTGCCGGCGAGCCATTCGCAGCCCAGAATCGACGCAAATCGGGTGCATCCTGATCGCCCGACCGATCGGCGGACCAACATGCCGCAGCCCTCCCGTCGCGTTCGTAAGCCCGACCGCTGGCTCGCCACGCCCATCGCCGCGGCGCTGGCGGTGAAGGTTGTCGCTCTCGTGGTGATCTACCTAGCGTTCTTTGTTCCGCCGACGAGCGCGATCCCTCCCGCCGAGCGCGTGGCGACGGCGATCCTCGGTCTCCCGGGCCGCTGACATGATCGACCCGACGGTCGTCGAGCTGTCGCGGCTGCAATTCGCGCTGACCGCGCTCTATCACTTCCTCTTCGTGCCGCTGACCCTCGGCCTGTCGCTGCTCTTGGCGATCATGGAGAGCGTCTATGTGATGACCGGCCGGCCGATCTGGCGCGAGATGACGCGGTTCTGGGGGGTGCTCTTCGGCATCAATTTCGCGATGGGGGTGGCGACCGGGATCACCATGGAGTTCCAGTTCGGCACCAACTGGGCCTATTACGCGCAGTATGTCGGCGACATCTTTGGCGCGCCGCTCGCCATCGAAGGGCTGATGGCGTTCTTCCTCGAAGCGAGCTTTGTCGGCCTGTTCTTCTTCGGCTGGAACCGGCTGTCGCGTTTGGGCCATCTGGTGGTGACCTGGCTGGTCGCGATCGGCGCCAATGTGTCGGCGCTGTGGATCCTGATCGCCAACGGCTGGATGCAGAACCCAGTCGGCGCCACGTTCAACCCGACGACGATGCGGATGGAGCTCAATTCGTTTTACGCTTTGCTGTTCAACCCGGTCGCGCAGGACAAGTTCGTCCATACCGTGAGCGCGGGCTATGTGACCGGGTCGGTGTTCGTGCTGGCAATCAGCGCGCTCTATCTGTTGCGCGGCCGACATGTCGCGCTCGCCCGCCGGTCGATGACCGTGGCCGCAAGCTTTGGGCTCGCCTCGGCGCTGTCGGTCGTCGTGCTCGGCGACGAAAGCGGCTACACCGCGACGGTCAACCAGAAAATGAAGATCGCCGGCATGGAGGCGATGTGGACGACCGAGCCGGCTCCGGCGAGCATCACCGTGTTCGGATGGCCCGATCTCGCGACGCGCACGACCCGCTACGCGATCGAAATTCCCTGGGTGCTGGGCCTCATCGCGACGCGCTCGATCGACACGCCGGTCGAGGGCATCGATGAACTGGTGGCCGAGGGCCGCAAGCACATCGAGCAGGGGCTCATCGCCTATCGCGCGCTGCTGACGCTGCGCCAGAACCCGAATGACGAGGCGGCGAAAACCGCCCTCGCCAACGGTGCGGGCGATCTCGGCTATGCGCTGCTGCTGCGGGCACATAGCAGCGACATCCTTGCCGCGACCCCGGCGCAGATCGACGCGGCGGCCAACGATTTGGTTCCCGACGTGCCGGTGCTGTTCTGGGCATTCCGGATCATGGCGGGGCTCGGCTTTTATTTCATCGCGCTGTTCGCCGGCGCGTTCTACCTCGCCTCGGTGCGGCGTCTCGAAAAGCGCTGGTTCCTGCGCATCGCGCTGTTCAGTCTGCCGCTGCCGTGGGTCGCCGCCGAGCTCGGCTGGGTCGTCGCCGAATACGGCCGCCAACCGTGGGTCGTCGAAGGCGTGTTGCCGACGTTTCTCGGCGCTTCGTCGGTTTCGGTTCCGACGATCCTCTTCTCGCTCGCCGGGTTCGTCGTGTTCTACAGCGCGCTGGCGGTGACCGATGTCGCGTTGATGGTGCGCGCGATCCGCCGTGGTCCCGTGGGCGGACCGGGAGGCACCGAGTGAGCGGCGTCCCGATCCCCTATGACGTGCTGCGCCTTATCTGGTGGGCGCTGCTCGGGATGCTGCTGATCGGTTTCGCGGTGCTCGACGGCTACGATCTCGGCACCGCGATGCTGCTCCCGTTTGTCGGCCATAGCGACGCCGAGCGCCGGCAGACCCGCGAGACCGTCGAACCCAACTGGGAGGGCCACCAGGTCTGGTTCATCCTCGGCGGCGGCGCGTCGTTCGCCGCCTGGCCGCTGCTCTACGCGGCGAGTTTCTCGGGCTTCTACATCGCGATGTTCCTCGTCCTGCTGGCGCTGATCATCCGCCCGGTCGCCTTCCAGTTCCGCGACAAGCTGCCCGGCTATCGCTGGCGCGAGTTCTGGGATTGGGGGCTGGCGGCGGGCGGGTTCGTCGCCTCGCTGGTGTTCGGGGTCGCGTTCGGCAACCTGCTGCTGGGCGTGCCGTTCGGCTTCGACAGCGAATTGCGGCTCAGTTACGCCGGCAATTTCTTCGGATTGCTCAACCCGTTCGGGCTGGTAGCCGGCATCCTCAGCGTCCTGATGCTGGCGATGCATGGTGGGACGTGGCTGGCGCTCAAGGCCGACGGCGCCGTTGCGCGGCGGGCCGGCCACGCGGCGCGCCTCTTGGCGCTCTGCGCCGCGATCGTCTTCGCGCTCGCCGGCTGGTGGATCGCGACTGGCATCGACGGCTATGCGATATCCGGCACGGTCTCGCATGTCGCGCCATCAAATCCGCTCGCCAAGGCGGTGACCCGCGCGCCGGGCGCCTGGATGGCGAATTTTGAAACCTATCGGGCGCTGATCGCGGCGCCGGCGATCGGCATCGCCGGCGCGTTCTTGGTCGCGCTGCTCCCGGCCAGCCGGTTGCGCAAGCTGGCGTTTCTCTCAAGCACGCTGGCGGTCGCTGGGATCATCGCGACCGCCGGGATCGCGCTGTTCCCGTTCCTCTTGCCGTCCTCGACCCATCCCGAGATGAGCCTCACGGTGTGGGACTCGTCGAGCAGCCAGACGACGCTCTTCATCATGCTGGTCGCGACGGCGATCTTTCTGCCGATCATCCTCGCCTACACCGCCTACGTGCTGAGGGTCATGCGCGGCCGGGTACGGCTCGCCGATGTCGCTCAGCGCGACGGGCATTATTAGGGGGCCGCATGTGGTATTTCAGCTGGGTGCTCGGCCTCGGCCTCGCCGCCGCCTTCGCGATCCTCAACGCAATGTGGTTTGAAGTGCGCGATGACGACGATCGGGAGCAAGCGGAAAACTCGACCGGCGCGCCTCGCCCGCGCTAACATCGGTCAACGCCCGACCGGAGGAAGCCATGGCCGAGAAGATCCCGCACTATGACCGCGACGCCGAAGATCTCGGCAACATCGTCGGCCTCGAACACGTCAACCTGCAAATCCCCGATCAAAGCCTGGGAACCGCGTTCTATATCATGGGGCTAGGGCTGACCCGAGACCCGTACATGAACACCGGGCTCGCCAACATGTGGATCAATGTCGGCAAGAGCCAGTTTCACCTGCCGACCGGCGAGCCCTGGGTGCTGCGCGGTGCGATCGGCCTGGTGACCCCCGACCGTGACGCGCTGCTGAAGCGGCTCGACAACGTACAGAAGGCGCTCGCCGGCACCCAGTTCGCGGTCAAGGAAACCAATGATTGCGTCGCGGTGACCTGCCCGTGGGGCAACCGCTTCAATATGCATACCCCCGATGAAGCCCGCTTCGGCGCGGTCAGTCTCGGCATGCCCTATCTCGAATTCGACGTGCCGATGGGGACCGCGAAAGGCATCGCCAAGTTCTATCGCAAGATCTTTGGCGCCCGGACCTGCGTGGAGGGCAAGGGCGCGGACCGCGTCGCGCGGGTTGGCGTCGGCCTCCGCCAGGAATTGCGCTTCCGTCAGAAAAAGGGCAAGCCGGCGGAATATGACGGCCACCACATTCAGGTCTATGTGCAGAACTTCTCGGGGCCCTATCACGAGCTCGTCAAGCGCGAGGTGCTGACCGAGGAAAGCAATGCCTACCAGTACCGCTTCGAGCACATCGTCGATGTCGACACCAACGAGACGCTGTTCGAGATCGAGCACGAAGTCCGCAGCATGACGCACCCGCTCTACGCGCGGCCGCTGGTCAACCGCAACCCGATGCAGAGCCAGCAGAGCTACCAGATGGACGGCGACGAGTGGGTGTGGGAGACGCGCCGCTCGAACCCGCGCCTGCCCGGCGTGCCGCCGATCGACACGCCGCGCGCCCAGGCGCTCAAGGACCGCCGCGCGGGGCGCATGGTAAGGGCGATGTAGTAGGCCTTTTATCCGCCGCCCGCGGGCTTGGCCGCCAGTCCCGACGGAAGGACGAGTGGCGACGAGCTTCGCGAGATATCAGCGGATCGCGCCATGTTATTCGTGAAACCCTATGCGGGTGTGGCCCGATTAGGGCACCGTTCCTACTTTTGTTTGTAAGGTGCGAGCGCAGTATTGACTCCGACGCGATCGAGCCACGCCGTGTTGTGGTCCGGCTGAAAGTGCCCATCATAACCCCCCAGGTACAGAACCTGGCCCTGATCCTCGGGAAAGGGCGAAACAGCGATGGCTCGCACTGACCAGAGCGCGTCATCAGAGCGGCTGTGGGGCCAAGTCATCGGCGGATTGACCCGGTGAAGATCATAGCGCGGCGGATAGCTGGTTGTGCGGGACAGAACCCAAGCCGCATGCATGTCGTCAGCGTCGCGGGCCAAAAGACCAAAGAGCCGTATTTCCCCCGGTCCGCTCTTCACGGCGGGAATGTCATTGTATCCCGCGATGATGTCCGGCTTTGACGGCTCAGATCCCCACTGCTGTGTCAGGAACTGCCGGGTATGAAGCTCGACGACTGCCGCCCCGGTGTGGGGGTCAGTTCTGAGGATATCGCCCGAGCTACCCTCGAAGCCGCTCAACAAAGCTTTCTTCCCATCGGGTCCGACTATGCAAGTCAATCCTCTGAATCCTGAAGCGTATTGAGACAGGTCGAATGGGTCGGTGATCGGGTAGGAATAAATTACATCCCAGCTTTTCTGCGCGTCGTTGCGTCGGAAGATCGACGGCCTTGCAGCAGCAAATAAGGCCCCGTCACACTCCGTCATGGACATGACCCGGCCACCAACGCCGACGTGTTCGGGCGTTGGGTTCCAACGTAACCTGCCCGGCGCCGAAGGATCATAAACGCCGGAAAAGACGGACCGATCGGCGCTCTCCAAATCCCCTCCCGGGGCCGCATAAAGCCTCTCGGTCTTGTCGGTGGGATCGTAATACACCGCAAGCGAACGAATGGGAGTAGGGGCCGGAACCCGGGTGTCTTCCCAGCTTCCCGGCGACCGTTGCGTGTAGACGGTACCGTTCTTGCCGTCGAGACCCACCACGAGCATCTCCGCCAAGGGGCCGAGAATGTTGCCTGCAGCATCGAAACGGTGAAATTGAATCACCCGCATGGTGCTGAGCCGCGTATTGACGCCGCCGGTGGAATCGCCCTCGCTGAAGCCATTTTCTTGCCGCCACTGAGCAGCCTTCGCATCCAACACAAGAATTTGCGCGCCGGACTTCGGATCGGGATGCTGAGGAATGTTTTGCGGCCGGTCCATCCAATAACCGATCCCGGCATAAAGCCTGCCTTCAAAGGCCGCCAGATTCATCAATTCGGTGCCGCCGAGGAAATTTCCCCGAGCGTCGTATCCGCCCGCGGCATACGACAGCGAGTAGGGTTCGCTTGCGGGAAGCGTAGAGATCGGCTGAGCACCAGCTTGGATGCTGCTAACCAGGCGAGCGAGAATCGCGAAAATCACGATAAGAAAAAGCAGAATTCTCGGGGTAAAGCTCGTAAGCATGATCAGTGCCCTTATCGCCGGTAAATACCATACGATGCCTGCGCATTAGGCAATACCGATAATGGCGAAGTTTTCTCGGTGCATCGCCCGGGCCCTTAACGCCTCTACAAGGTAATTGCGCTAAAACCGGAGGCTGAACCAGCAGCCTTCGGAGCAAAATGAGTTTCGCGTCAAGGCGTGTGTCGATCGCGGCCCGGCTGGTGCGCGAGTTCGGCGGCATTTTGTGCACCTGCCCGGCCAAGCTGAAGTGGCCCGGCGGCGTCGTGTCGTTCACCTTTGACGACTTTCCGCGCTCGGCCTGGATCCATGGCGGGGCGGTGCTCGAAGAATACGACGCACGCGGCACCTACTACGCGGCGATGGGCCTTGCCGGCACGGCCAGCGCCCTGGGACCGATGTTCGAGATCGACGATCTGCGCGCCGCGCATGCCCAGGGCCACGAGATCGCCTGTCACACCTTCAGCCATCGCGATTGCCGGCGCGCCTCGTCCGGCGAGATCGCCGCTGAGATCGACCAAAACGCGACGGCGCTGGCCGACAAGCTCGACGGCGCGGTGCTGGGCAATTTCGCCTATCCGTTCGGCGGCGTTTCGCTCGCCGCGAAGAGCGCGCTCAGTCGCCGCTTCGCCTCGTGCCGCGGCACCGGCCGGGGGGTCAACCAGGGCACCGTCGAGCTGGCCGATCTGTTCAGCAACAGCATCTACCGCCGGGATTTCGACCACGACCGGCTCTGCCAGCTGATCGACGATGCCCAGGCCGCGGGCGGCTGGGTCATCTTCTACACGCACGATGTCTGCGACGAGCCATCGGATTTCGGCTGCACTCCGGCGCAGCTCAAATCGATCGTCGCCTACGCCACCGAAAACGCCACGGTGCTGCCGGTGCGCGATGTGCTCGCGAGCCTGGGACTTGCCGGCGGCGAGCGCGCCCCCGATCGGCGCGCGGCGTGATTGGGGCCGCGCGCTGTTCGCTAAGCCGCGACGTCGCCGATCCTTTCGGCGCGCTCGGCGATTTCGAGATTGGCGCGCAGGTGCGCGTCGTCGAGCATCGAACACAGCACCACCGCGACCCCCGGCTCCGCCAGCGCGTGAGCCAGCAGCGTCTGGTGCGCATCGGCGCGCGAGCCGAGCCGCTCGGCGCCGGCAAACGGGCTGTGCGCGATGATCCGGCGCTCGCCGGCGAGCCGCTCGGCGTTGCGCGCGAACATGCCATTGGCGAACTGGTAGATCAGCCGGTCGCCGTAGACATCGGACAGCGCCAGGATCGCGTCGATCCCGGTCGCTGCGCCATAGGCGCGGATTTTACCGGCCGCCACCTGGCCCTCGAGAAACCCGATCAGCTCCGCCGTTACATCCGCGGCGGCGCAATCGTGCAGAAACAGGATGTCGAGATAATCGGTCCTGAGCGCGGCGAGGCTCTGGTCGAGCGAGGCCCGCGCAGCGCCGACCGAGAAGTGGTCCGCCGCATGGGCGCCGCCGCCGACCAACGAGCGCAACATCGTCCGCGCCCCGGGGATCGTCGCGGCGAGCCGCTGAGCGAGCGGCTTCAGCGCGCGCAAGGCGCCAGCCGAGCGCGCCGGGTTGAGGCCAAGCTTGCTGGCGATCACGACCCGGTCCCGCCTGCCGCTCAGCGCCTCGCCGATGAGCGCCTCGGCCTCGCCGTAGCCGTACGAGCGCGCGACGTCGAAATGGGTGACCCCGGCATCGAGCGCGGCGCCGATCGCGCGCAGCGACTGGCCGCGGCCGACGCGTCCCATCACGCTGCCGCAGCCAAAGCCGAGCCGCGACGACGGCGGCAGCCCCGAAGCAAGGGTTACGTAATCCATCGGGTCTACACCCATCCAGGTTCAGGCCCTCTGGTTACACGATGATCTGTCAAGAAATCCCTTCCGACCTTTTCGGCGACGCGGCGGTCTTGATCGTCGGCGCCGGTCCGGCCGGCATCGTGCAGGCGCTCGAGCTGCGTCGGCGGGGCATCGAGGTGACCATGCTGGCCGGTGGCGAGGATGGGTTCCACGCCGATTTCCAGGCCCTCGCCGATGCCGAAATCGCCGACCCGGCTCGCCACGCGCCGATGGAGATCGCGGTGCGGCGAGCGCTCGGCGGCACCTCGCTATTGTGGGGCGGGCGCTGCGTGCCGTTCGACGAGATCGATTTTGCCGATAGGCCTCATGTCCTGCCCGGCGGCTGGCCGCTCGGTCACGATGCGATGCGGCCCTGGTACGACGTCGCGATGCGCTACCTGAATGCCGGCGCGCCGGAGTTTTCCGTCCCCCTCGCCGGCATCGACTTGCTGGCGGAGTGCCGGATCGACCGGCTTGAGCGGTGGAGCGAGCGGCGCAACCTGCGACAGCTGCATGGCGCCGCGCTGAACCGCGATCCCGGGCTGCGCGTCCTCCTGGGCGCGGTCGCGGTGGGGATCGAGATCGATCCGGTCAGCGGCCGGGTCGCCACCCTTGACGTGCGCCTGCCGTCGGGTGAGCAGGTGACGCTGCGCGCTCGCGCCGTCGTCTTGGCCTGCGGCGGGCTGGAGACGACCCGGCTGATGCTCGCCGCGCAAATCGCCCAGCCGCGCCTGTTCGGCGGTCCCGAGGGGATGCTCGGGCGCAACTACATGGGTCATCTCGAGGGCCGCATCGCCGACATCGTGCTGTCGCCTTCCGTCCCGGACGACGCCTTCGATTTCTTTGTCGACGGCAGCGGGCGCTATGCGCGGCGCCGCATCACGATCGACGCCGAGGCGCAGCAGCGTCATGGGCTGCTCAACATGGCCGCCTGGCCCGACAACCCGCTGTTGAGCGACCCTGCGCATCGCAGCGCGATCCTGTCGCTCGCCTATCTGAGCCTCGCCGCGCCCGGGCTCGGCCGGCTGTTGGAGCCGGACGGCGTGCGCCGCAAATATCTGGAGCACGGGGTTAACGACGTCGCCAGGCATATGGGCAACGTCATCGCCGGCTTGCCCGAGGCGGCACGCGAGACGATCCGCTTCCTCTATCGCCGTTATGGCACGACGCCGCGGCTTCCGGGCTTCTTCATCCGCAACAAGGCGCGCCGCTACGCGCTGTTCTATCACGCCGAGCAGGCGCCGAACCCGGCGAGCACGATAAGCCTCACCGAGACCCGCGACGCGCTCGGTCTGCGACGGCTCAAGATCGACCTGCGGTATAGCGCGCTCGACGCGAATTCGGTCGTCGCCGGCCACGAGATCATCGACCGTAATCTGCGCCAGGCGGGGCTCGGCCACCTCGAATACCATTTCCCCGCGGAAGAGCGCGCCGGCCGGGTCTGGGACCAGATGACCGACGGCTATCACCAGATCGGCACGATCCGCATGGCCGCCGATCCGCGGCACGGGATCGTCGATGCCGATTGCCGGGTTCACGGCACCGCCAATCTGTTTGTCGCGAGCAGCGCGGTCTTCCCGACCTCCGGCCAGGCCAATCCGACATTGCTGATCTCGGCGCTGTCGGCGCGGCTCGCCGAGCATGTCGCCGGACTCGCCCGCGAGCTGCCCGAGCCGGACCGGCCGGCGGCTTCACACAGGCGTCAACGCACCGCGCGAGAAGCCGCCATTATGCCTTCCTTTACGTCTGCGCCGCACACTGCGCCGGTAACGCTGGCCGAGTGATTCGGCCGTTTCTTGCGTGTATCGAGGGCCGATGAGCGGATCAAGCAGGATCGTGATTGTTGGCGCCGGCCCCTACGGGCTGTCGATCGCCGCGCATCTGCGCGCCCGTGGCGTCGCCTTTCGCATCTTCGGCAAGCCGATGTCCAACTGGCAGGAAAAGATGCCGACCGGAATGCTGCTGAAGTCGGACGGCTTCGCCTCCAACCTCGCCGACCCCGACGACGCGTTGAGCCTGGAAGCGTTCTGCGCCGAACGGGGCTTGCCCTATGGCGCCGAGGGGCATCCGATCCCGCGGGAATGCTTCGTCGCCTACGGCCAGGCTTTCCAGCAGCGTTTCGTGCCCGGGGTCGAAGACCGTATGGTCACCTCGGTCCGCCGCACCGGCGGCGAATTTGCCGTGCAGCTCGATGACGGCGAGATAGTGACCGCCGATAAAATCGTCATCGGCATCGGGATCAGCGATTTTCCCTATCTGCCGCCGGGCCTCGCCAGTCTGCCGGACGAGTTCGTGACTCACAGCTCGCGCCACGCGGATCTGGCGGGGTTTCGCGGCCGCGAGGTCGCGGTGATCGGCAGCGGCTCCTCGGCGATTGATGTCGCCGCGTTGCTGCAGGAAGAGGGCGCGGCGGTGCAGCTGATCGCGCGCCGCTCGCAGCTGCGCTTCCACAGCCGGCCGGAGGAAAGCCGCCCGCTCCTCGCCCGGCTGCGCGCCCCGAACACCGGGATCGGCCCCGGCTGGCCGAGCGTGCTCTACACCAAGGCGCCGCTCATCTTCCACCGCCTCGGCGCCGACATGCGGATGGGGATCGTCAGCACCTCTCACGGACCGGCCGGCGGCTGGTACATGAAGGACCGCATCCTCGATCGCGTACCGCATATCGAAGGCTACGCGGCGGAAGCCTGCGAAATCAGCGGCGGCAAGATCAATGTGCGTCTCGCCGGCTCCGACGGGTCGACGCGAATGATTTCCACCGATCATGTGATAGCCGCGACCGGTTACCGGATCGATTTCAACACCGTCGAGTTTCTCGACGAGGCGCTGCGTCGCGATCTCTCTTCGGTGTCCGGCCTGCCCGTTCTCTCGCCCAATTTCGAGACCTCGGTCGCCGGGCTCTACATTGTCGGGCCGGCGGCCGCCTTCAGTTTCGGCCCGATGTTCCGATTCGTCCTCGGTGCGCGATTCACCGCACGGCGCCTGGCGCGGCGTCTCGCCGCCACGACGCTGCGCCGGCCGGTCGTGCAGGGCGCGGCGCTGGCGGCGCGATGACCCGAGCCGGCGGCAACCCTGCCGTCTGCAACGGGCTGATGATCGCCTTTGCGTTCACCCTGCCCTATCGCGTGATGCGCAGCGCGGCGGCGGCGGGCGTTCGCGTCCATGTCCTCGGCAATGGCGCCTCGCGCGGGCTGCGCCTGTCGCGCTATTGCCGGTCTTATCGCGAGTCGAAATTTGCCGGCGACGCTGAGACCCTGCTCGCGGAAATCCGCGAGCTGGCGAAGCAAAAGCCGATCGATATCGTCTTTCCATCCGACGACGTATCGACCCGGCTACTCGCGGCGCTGGGCGACCGTTTGCCGGTCCGCTGCGCGCCGCTCCCATCGCTGGCGACGTTCGATCTGCTGAACGACAAATGGAACTTTACCCAGTTTTGCCTGGAGCACGGCGTGCGCGCGCCACAAGGCTGGCTGTTTGACAGCGCCGCGGAGCTTCGCCATGCGGTCGACAGCGGCGAGATCGCGTTGCCGCTCACCGTCAAGCCGACCAACCGTTCGGGTGGCTTCGGCGTGATCCACATCCGCGAACCCGGCGAGATCGCACAGATCGACGCGGTCGATTACCGTCCGATCCTGGTGCAGCGCTATATCCGCGGCGAGACGATCGGCATCTCGGTGCTGTGCGACCGCGGCCGGGTCGTCGCCCATGCCACCCAGCGGCGCGACGCGGAGCGCTTCCAGCTCTTCGCCAACCCCGACCTGCTCGACAACATCACTCGCCTCGCCGCCCTGACGGGGTACCACGGTCCGGCGAATTTCGATGCGGTCCTGGCGGACGAGGATGGGCTCAGCTACCTCGTCGAGTGCAACCCGCGCTTCTGGTACACGATCTATCTGTCGATGATCGCGGGATTGAATTTCGTCGATCTGGCGCTGAACCGCTCGTCCGCGACCCCAACCGAAACCGCGACGCTCGAGCACGGCGACATCAGGCTCTCGTGGTGGAACACGCTGACGAAACCCTGGCGGGCGAGCCGCCTCGATTGGCGGTTTCTGGCCTACGATTTGAGCGATCCGCTGGCTTATCTCGTCCAGCGGGCGAAATCCTACGACGATAGCGAAGTGGCGGTGCGGGCCGGCGAGATGAACGCTTACGACCGGATCGGTCGGCTCGGCCGCGCGGCGGTCACATGAGCGGAGAGACCGCGCTTACCGATACGGCGCTGCTGTTTCGCAGCGTTCGGGCGGCGCGGAGCTGGCTGCGCGCCGGCGCGGCTGGAGCCGACAGCGCGGCGGTGACCGTCGCTTGCGTCACGATGAAGCACGGCAATGACGATCCGCCCGTCTTCATGATTCCCGGCGCGCCCGGCAGCATCCTTCAGCTCGGCCCGATCGTCGGGGCGATGACGGTTCCGATGCCGGTCTACGCGATCCGGCCACGCGGCATGGCGGAACATGAGGTGCCGTTCGAGCGCCTTGAGGAGATGGCGGAATACGCGATCGGCGTGATGCGCGAGGCGCGGCCGCAGGGTCCTTACCTACTCGCCGGCTACTCGGCGGGCGGGCTCATCGCGCTTGAGATGGCGCGCCAATTGACCGTGATCGGGCAGCCGGTTCCGCTCGTCGTGCTGCTCGACACCTATCCGAGCCGGGCGATCTGGCCGCTCCCCTGTCATCTCGAAGTCCTCGCCCGCCAAGCTCTCAGGGCGACCTGGTCGGTGCTGCGCTGCCCGCCGCGGCGCGTGGCGGCGGAAATCGCCCGCCGCGCTCGCGGCCTCTGGTGGTACCTGGCCGCGAGCGGCATGACAGGGGCGGCGCGGACGCCTATCGCCGCCGAGGGTATCGATGCGGCGTCGCGCCGGGTCCATGTCGCGACGTTCAAGGCCGGCGAGGCCTATCGGCCGTCGCGCTACACCGGCAAGGTCGTCTTCCTGCAACCCGAACACATTCCCAATCTGGAGCCGCGTTCGCCGCGCGAGGTGTGGGATAAATTCCTGACCGACCTGGTGGTTCGCCGAGTGCCGGGGTCGCATCTCGGCATGGTCGACGAGGGCGCCGCGGCCACCGCGGCGGAAATCGGGCGGTGCGTCGCGGAAGCGCTGAGCATGTAGCCGGAGTTCCACCGCCGTGATACTGATCGGTGTCGCCATCGCGTCTTATCCGGGTGCAATTCCTTAACGGCGATGGCTCCGGCGCGGACGGATTCCCGAAAGGGACGGCGATGACCAGCATCTATGATGCGTTGCAGCGGGTGCGCCAGGGCGGGCAGGGCCCGGCCTTGCCCGGCGAGCGCTCGGGACGCTCGTCGAACCGGCCGCCAGTCACCCGGACGGCGGGGCCGATCGCCGCCGAGCTGACGCCGCTGCTCGCGGCGCTGCGGCCGCTGCTCAGCGGCACCAGGGGCGCGGTCGTGCATTTCGTCGCGGCGGCGCCCGGCGAAGGCACCTCGACCATCGCCCGCGAATTCGCGCTGCTCGCCGCGACGACCGGGCGGCGGCGCACCCTGCTGGTCGATGCCGCGCGCGGAAACCTGCAGACCGCGCGCTATTTCGAGTGCGACCCGTCGCGCGGCCTGATCGATGGCATCTGGATCGGCTTTGACGAAGCCGATCTGCAAACCCCGATCCCGGGCACGTCGCTGTCGGTCGCTTGCCTGGTCGGCGAGCGCGGCAATGGGCCTCCTGACCCCGCGACCCTGAGCGCGCTTTACGACCAGCTGCGCGGCCAGTTCGAGCTGATCGTCGTCGATTGCGCGGCGATCGAGCGCGGCGAATATTCGACGCTGCTGCCGGAGGCGGCGGACGGGATCTTTCTGGTGATCCGCGCCGAGGCGACGCGCCCCGCGGTGATCGCTCATGCGCGGGCGCTGGTCGAGCAGGCCGGCGGCCGCATTCTCGGCGCGGTGCTCAACCGCCGCCGAAACTACATCCCGGACTTCCTGTACCGGCTGCTGTAAAGCCGCTTTCGCCCCGCGTTCAGGCGCGTCTTATCGCTTATTTAAGCGCTCGCCGGCACACTCCCGAGATGTCGTCGGAACTGGGTGCCATCGACCGTCCGCGCCCGCGGATCGCCGCGGTTTTTGCTCGTTACCGCTATGCCGTCGCCGCGCTCGATCAGGCGGCGCTCAGCGTGTTCGGCTTCGCGCTCAATTTGTGCCTACTGCGGGCCCTGCCGGCGACCGGTTACGGCATCGTGTCGCTGTGGATGACGATGGCGCTGTTCGCGGTCAGTGTTCAGGGTGCGCTGGTCAACGGGCCGCTCAACATCCATCTCCCCGGCGTCGCCGAGCCCGCCGCGGCCCGGCGCCTCGAATCGGCGCTCGGCACGGTCAATCTGCTGCTTGTGGTCGCGGCCGCTGCCATCGCCGGCATCGTCAATCTTGCCAGCGACGCCGAATGGGCGTCGCACGCGCTGCTGACCGCGATCGCGATACCGCTCTTCGTCGCGGCCGGCATGTATCGCGAGTATTACCGCAGCACCGCGTTCAGCCGGCACGACATGTCGATGCTGTTATGGGTCGACGGCCCCTATCTCGCGATCACCACCGCGTGCCTCATGGCGATGGTCCTGTGGCCGCAGCTTTTTGCCGATCTGGCGGCGGCGTTTCTGGCGATGACCGTCGGGTGCCTAGTGAGCCAGCTCTGCGTGCGCGCTCGCGGCGATGGCGCCGAGCGACGCCTGTTTCGGCGCGGCTGGTTCAAGACCTATCGCGGTATCAGCGGCGAGGTCTCGTGGTCGCTGCTTGGCGTTTTCGCCAACCACATCCAGTCGCGCAGCTATGTCTATATCGCGACGAGCCTCGCCGGCCTGGCCGCGCTCGCCGCGATCAACGCGGTCGGCGTGTTGTTCCGGCCGGTCAGCGTGCTGGTCAACGCCTGGGGACAATCCGCCTTGCCGCACCTCTCGGCCGCGCTCGCCGCCGGCCGCATCGCCGAGTTCGACCGTACGCTCGGCCGCGCGCTGGCCGGCTCCGCGGTCGCCAGCGTCGTGATCGGCGCGGTGCTGTGGCTCGCCTGGAACCCGATCGAGCATTACGTGTTCGCCGGCAAATACGGCGACGGCATCGCTCTGCTCCTCCCCTGGGCAGCGGCGTCGGGGGCCAGCGTACTGCGTTATGTCGGCAGTACCGGGCTGATGGCGGCGCGTGAATTCAAGTTTCTCGCGAAAGCGCAAATCGTCTGCGGTGCGCTCGCGGCGGCGGCGACCGCCGGCTTCATCCTGTGGGACGGTCCGAGCGGCGCAATGTGGGGCATCGCGATCGGCAATGCCGCGTGTTTCGGCTGGGTGATGGTGCGGTTGCAGCGGGTCCGGCGACGGGCTGCCGCGCTGGCCGCGCCCGCTCCTAAAACAATCGACCAAGGAGAGGCAGATGCCGGCGCAGCCGAATAAGGTCGCGATCCTCAATCACGGCTATCTGCCGCATTATCGGGTGCGGTTCTACGAGCTGCTCGCCGAGCGCGGCAGCTTCGAATACGTCGTCTTTCACGGCGCGCCGCCATCCTGGGTCGGTGTGCCGGAACTCGCGGGGCCGTTCGCCTTTTCGCAGCGGCGCATTAAGAACCACGAATTCCGCATCGGTCCCTTGACCCTGATCTATCAGCCGGTGGTGTGGGAGATCATGACCGGCGGTTACGCCGCGATCGTCATCACCACAGAATCAAAGTTCATCTCCAACCTGCTGCTCGCGCTCATCTGCAAGCTTCGCGGCATCGCGGTGCTGCATTGGGGCTTCGGCTATCACCCGCAGCGCGGCTCGCGCGAGAGCGACGTGCCCAATCGCCCGATGCTCGCGATCACCACCGCGATCAAGAAGGCCATGACGCGGCTCGCCGACGGGTTCATCGCCTATACCAAAAGCGGCGCGGAACGGCTCATCGAAAGCGGCTATCCGCGCGAGCGCACCTTCTTTGTCCAGAACACGATCGACATGACCGAGCAGCTTCGCCTCTACGAGGCCGAGCGCGACACCGAGGAGCAGGAAATCCGCCGCGAGTTCGGCCTGCGCCCCGACTCGACCGTCTTCGTCTTTATCGGCCGGCTGGTGCCGATCAAGCGGGTCGACCAGCTGATCGAGGCGGTCCGCGTCATCAACCGCGACCGGCTCGCCGAGCATTTCGTCGAGGCGCTGATCGTCGGTGCCGGCATGTGCGAGGCCGATCTGAAGGCCCAGGCGGCGGATGTGCCGGGCATCCACTTCCTCGGTGCCCTGCCGCCCAACGATAAGGTGGCGCGCGCCCTCAAGATCAGCGCCGCGAGCGTCGTGCCCGGGATGGTCGGCCTGGTCGCCAATCACGCCCTCGCCCACGGCACGCCTGTCATCACCCGCGAGCTCGATACCCACAGCCCGGAGCTTGAGTACATCGAGCACGAAAAGAACGGCCTGATCGTATCCGGCGATCTCGACGCCTTCACCGCGACCCTCGCCCGTTTTGCCGACGACGCCGAGTGGCAGGCGCGGCTCGCGCAAGGCGCGCTCGAGACCCGCGACGGTTTGCGGATGGACGACATGGCCGAGCGCTTCGACGAGGCGACCCGGATCACGGTCGCCCGCCGGCGCGCGGGGCGCCCGGTCGGCCTGCCGCGCCCGCAGCCCGACCGCACCTAGGAGCATGAGCACGATGATGACCCGCCGCGGCTTTTTGGCTACCGCAGCCGCTGGCGCCGCGTGCCGGCCGGCTTTTGCTCTCGACGACGCACAGCCGCTGCGCGCCATCGCCGCGAGAAGCGGGCTGCTCTACGGCTCCTATCTCGATTTGTGGGATTTCCCGGCCCAGCCGGACTACGCCGCGCTCGCCGCCCGCGAATGCGGGGTCATGGTGTCGGCCCGGATGGATTGGGACAACCTCGCGCCGGCCAAATCGCATGAGGATTTTTCGCTGGTCGATGCCGATTACGACTGGGCGCACGCCCATGACCTGAAATTCCGCGGCCATGCGCTGGTCTGGGGCGAGCGGGCGCCGAAATGGTTCGCTGACCTGCCGAGCCGCGCCGCCGCGGTTGCCGCTCTTGAGGATCATGTCGCGGCGACCTGCCGGCATTTTGCCGGGCGCATGCAATCCTGGGATGTCGTCAACGAGGCGATCCTGGTCGCCGGTGGCAGCCCGGACAAGCTGCGCCCGCAGGTCTTTCTCGACAAGATCGGCCCCGATTATCTCGACGTCGCGTTCCGCACCGCGCGCGCCGGTGATCCCGCGGCGCGGCTGGTCTACAACGATTTCGGCGTCGAGTTCGATCTGCCCGATCAGTTGGAGAAGCGCGGCGTGCTGCTCGACCTGATCGACGGGTTCAAGAAGCGCGGGACACCGATCGACGCGGTCGGGTTGCAGAGCCATCTGTCGATCGACCAGATGGCTCATTTCGACGAAAAGGGGTTCAGCCGCTTTCTCGACGAGCTCGCCGCTCGTGGGCTCGAGGTGATGCTGACCGAGCTCGATTGCATCGACAAGGGGGCGCCCTCCGACATCGCGGGGCGCGACGCGGCGGTCGCCGCCGCCTACCGCCGCTATCTCGATGTCGCGCTGACCTCGCCGGCGGTGACGACGGTGATCAATTGGGGTTTGAGCGACCGCAGCAGCTGGATTGTGTCGATCGGCGATCCGCTATCGAAGCGCGATGACGGACAGCGGCCGCGGCCCTTGCTGTTCGACACCGATCTGCATTCCAAGCCGGCCTATTGGGCGGTCGCCGACGCGCTGCGCGACGCGCCTCGCCGCGCCGGGTCGCTGCAACGGGCCGAAGCAAGACCGACCGGCGATCCCGTGCGCGCAGCGCCGGTAAATTCCCCACAGAGACGGTAAGATCGCCGGCCGCCGCTACGTTTTGATCGCCACGACCGATTTGACAAAGCCGCAATAGCGTTCGAGCACGATCTCGGCATCGGGGAACAGCGCCTGCATGTCTTTGATCGTCAGCAGGCGGAAATCGGGCTTGACCGCCTTGATCCAGTAACGGCCGGCCAAGTCGAGCAGCCTGACCTGCCAGCGCCGCGGCAGGAGGACAACGAGAAACGGCAAAAAGCTGTGCGGCTCGAGCGGAAAATATTTGTAAGGGGTCTGCACGAAATAGCGCTTGGCGATGCGCCGCACCTCGGCGGCGAAATTCGCCTGCGCCGCTCGCGCCGAGGCGTCGAACTGCGCGTCATCCAAAAGCTCGAATATCAGCTCCTTGGGGCCGGTGATGTGCTCGATCACCGACGAGCTGAACACCAAATCGTAGTGCCGGTCGGGGAGCGGAAACTTCGCCGAGCCGTCGAGGCGGACCGTGTCGAACCCGTAGGTCCGCGCGGCCGCCTCCAGCATCGCCGGATCGACGTCGGCGATCGTGACATTGTCGCGGTAGGGCACGATCTCCGCCATGTAGCCGCCACGCCCGCCGCCGAGATCGAGGATCTTGTCGGCGGCAGACGGTTGCAGCCGCTCGACGAAAAGCCGCCCGCGGCGGATCCGGCACCTGGCGCTCGATCGCACCGCGACACGGCGGATGAGATTGCCCAGCCGCCGCAACAGCCCCGGTTCCGGCGTCGCCACGGCCCAGCGCGGCGAACCGAGCACCGCCAGTTTATTGTCGCCGCTCGCGGTAGACATTCTGCGATCCCGTGGCCGTAAGTCTTGCCGGGAAAATCGGGTCAAAGGCGTTTTGGATCAGCAAGGCGCCGGCGCGGCTCAGATGATTATCGTCGGAATAGAGCGCGATACCGTCGGAGATCGTCGGGCATTCGGATGACGAGCAAAGCCGTTCGCCGATGTCGATGATGCGATAGCGCGATCGTTCCGCGCCCACGGCCAGTATTCGGCGCGCGGCGGCTTGCCGCCGGTCGAAATCGGCGCGACCGACACCGCCGGGACATGTCTGCCCCAGATACCGGCACAACGCCTCCGCCTGGGGGACGTTGAACGGCTGCTCCGGAATGTCGGCCACGACGTAGACCGCGCGCCCGGCGAGCGCGGCGACGGTTCGCTCGATGCCGCGAGCCAGGACTGCCCGGTTTTCGTCGTACCCCGGCTCCTTGGAGAACTGATCGACGATGTACCAGTCTTTGAAGACTTGCGCGCCGAACCTGGTGCCTTCGGCCGCGCTGGTCCAGCGGCCGATGAGGATGATCTTGCCGATCGACGAATTCTGGTTGATGTACCTGACGCTGGCATCGATGAACGTACGGCACGACTCGTCCTCGGCCGCCGTCAAGTTCACGCCGCTGACCCCGACAAGCGGATAACACCCGCTATGAACAAGGCTGGCGCCATGCTCGCCGCGCTGCCTGGCGACCGCGTCGATGCCGGGCAACACCGCTTCCGCGAAACTGTCGCCAAACACCGCGAAGGTGGGCGCCCCGGCAAGGTGGCCCAGCCCGCACGCGTTCCCGGCCAGGATCTCCGCAGCCGTCATGCCGTCGCAGTGGTCGCGACCCAAACTGGTGTCGAGAGCTCCGGCGGCGATTGCGCGGACATCCGCCGGAAGACGCTGGGGAAATCCCAGCGTGCGGTCCGCAGCGAGACCAAAGCAGACAAAGAGCCCCATCGCCGTCGCCGCCGCGAGAAACAGCGATCGCCGGCTTCCCAGCACCGCGCCCCTGCGGAACGGCGTCTCGACGTAGCGATAGGAAAGATAGGCCAGTGCGACCGAAACAATGCACAGCGGGAAGGCGATTTGACGGTAGTGGTCCGGCTCCAGCATCAAAACGTATTTGGCGTAGACGATCACCGGCCAGTGATAGAGGTACAGCGAATAGGAGATCAGGCCGATCCATACCAGGGGCCGCAGACTGAGCAATTTCGCTGTAAACGTCTGCGGGCTCGCATGGATCACCAGCAGCGCCCCGATGCACGGCACCAGGGCATTCAGCCCGGGAAATACCGTCTCGGTGTCGAAGCAGAACACGGCGTAAACGATCAACGCGAGCCCGAGGCCGGCCAGGACCTCGCGCAGCCATCGCGGGCCGGCCGGCAACGGGCGGATCGCCAGGAGCGAACCGAGCAGCAGCTCCCACATCCGCGCGGGCAGCAAGTAGAATGCCGCCGTCGGGGCGCGCGATACCTCAACCGCGCTGAACAACAGCGATACGACAAATAGAAACCCGATCACATAACGCCAGCGGCTCTTGAACACCCGCGCGGCGCCGAGCATGAGGATCGGGAAAATCAGATAATATTGATCTTCGACCGCGAGCGACCAGGTGTGAAGCAGCGGTTTGGTGACCGCGTCGGGATCGAAATAGCCCGTCTTGAGCCAGAAATAGATGTTCGATGCCGACAGCGCGGTCGCCACCGCGCTCTGCCCGAATTCCTTCAGATCATGCGGCATGAACAACAGGGTCGAGACGATCGAGCACAGGATCAGGAGAACGGCGAGCGCCGGGAGCAGACGCCGCAGCCGGCGGGCATAGAAATTCGTTATGGAGTACCGGCCCGCCTCCAATTCCATGGCGAGGATCGAGGTGATCAGGTAACCGGAAATGACGAAGAAGACGTCGACCCCGACAAATCCGCCGGGGAATATCGCCAGGCCGGCGTGGTAGATGACCACCGGGATCACCGCGATCGCGCGCAGCCCGTCGATGTCGCTGCGGTACGTTGGCCGCAACGCGAATACGTCGGCCGTGCTTTTGGTAGGAGAATGCCGGCCCGTCGCACTCGCAAAATCGCCGACCATGCGCGTTTCCCCGTCATATTCACGCTCTGATGCAGCGCGATATACGGAAACCCGCTCAAATACGTCAATTCATTGAATAGAAAGAGCCCGGATTTTAACTATTTTTTTAAAAATACGACAATCATGCTTAATCAAACCCTGGACTTGGTGTGGTGTAATATTAACCACGACGCCGCAAGAGGGGCGCGCGGTACAACAACGACTCTCTTCAGTATCTTTGGCTCGCGGCGCGCTCGCTGACGGCACGGCCCGACCGGTCAGGCTGCGTGGTTACGCCACCACACCGCGGTCCACTGCGCGTCCTCAAAGCAGAATTGCGCGCGCTCGCCGGGCAAAGCCGTGAGATGGGGGTCGAGCGCGGGCGCCTGGCCCTGGTAATAGGTCACCAGACAGGCCTGCCCGAGCCGCGATATCCGCTCGATAAACCGTGGGATATCCTTGACGTAGTAGAGCACCTCGCAGGCGACGACGAGATCGACCGTCGCGGGCATATCCTTGAAGGCGAAAGCGAACGGGTCACCGACGGCAAACCGGCCGCCATGGCACCGCTGCCGCGCCCGCCGTACGGCAAGTGCGCTGACATCGATCCCGTAAAGCTGACCGCAGGCGCGTGCCAGGTATTGCGATTGATGGCCCTCACCGCAGCCGATCTCGAGGATCGTGCCAACCGGCGCCAGGCGCGCCGCGATGATCTGGTTGGTCCAGCCGAACCGCGCCTGTTCGCGCGCCGACTGCATCTGCCACGGATCCTCGACCCGATAGAGCAGGTTAAGCTTGCCGGCGCGGTCGGCGTAATGGACCCCACGCAGCGCCCAGCGTACCCAGAACTCCCTGAGCCGCGACACGCGAAGCTGATCGGCTATCGAGCTCATCGCGCGACGGCTCCGGGAAGGGCGTAGCCGCCATGGCGCGGTGCGGCGCGGTTCAGCCGCCGAACCTCGCCCCGCACGGCGCGGTAGAGGATCAATTCGCGGCCGAGATAGGTGAGCACGGCGACAAACAGCGCAAACATCAGCCGGCCCGATCGGAAGAATTCGAACTCGCTGAGGTTCTCGAAGAAAATTCCGGCGAGCAGTGAGAGACAGAACGCGACATGCACGGCATGCGGCGCGGCGGCGACGCGCAGCGTGCGGTAGAACGCGGCAAGCCAGCAGAGGGCGGCGACGCCGACGCCGACCCAGCCGAACCCGAGCGCCAGCTCCAGCCAGCTGTTGTGGGCATGCGGCGTCTTGAAGCCGAGCGCCGTCCAGAAAATCTGCGCGTCGGCGCTGTCCTCGCGCCAGAAGCCGCCATAACCCCAGCCGAACCACGGCCGGCGCGCGATGTATTCGAGCGCCAGTTGCCAGATCCGCGTGCGGTTGGTGAAGGTCGGGTCGCGGCCGAGGAAGGCCAAGGCGTCCTGCCAACCGACCGCCAGCAGCGCGCCGGCGGTGAGGCCGACCACGAGCAGCGTGTAGCCGACGACCAGTCCCGCGCCGCTGCGGCGGCGCAGAGCCATCACCAGCAGCGCGCCGTAAAGCGCCGCTACCATCACGATGACCGGGGTCTTAGATTGCGAACCGACGAGCAGCACCAAGAATCCCGCGATCGTCAAACCGGCGAGCCAGCGCGGGCCGTAGCGCCGGCGAAACGCGTAGACCGAAAGGATAATGGCCTCGGCGCAGGCCATGCCGAGCTCGTTCTTGTCGGTGAAGGCGCCGCGCCAGGCATGCGTATAGTAGTCGCCGGTCACCGTCCCCGTTTGCGGCGCGACGACGACCATCACCAGCGAGACGATCGCGGCGATCGCGTAGACCTTGACCAAGGTCGCGACCAGGTCGCCGAGATCGCCGCGCGCCGCCAGATAGACGCCGAACAAGGTTGTCGCGGTGACCGTGCCGGCGCGGCGGATAACCAGCGCCGGGTCGTCAGACCAGAACGCGCTGAGAAAGGCGAAAACCGCGAGGGCGAGCACCGGCCAGGCGCAGATTGCCAGCCGCGGCAGGTCCCGGCGCCATACAAAGAAGCCGATCGCGAGAAACGGCAGCAGCGCCGCGAATTCGAGGAAATCATAGATGTTCGACGTGCCTTGCGGGGTCAGGATCGTGCCGGAGAAATAGCTGTCGGGCGGCCACATGATCCCGGCGAACAGGATCAGGAACGCGAAGGTGACGGCGCGCTCGGCAAACCGGCCGACGCCGCTCATCGTTGAGCCTCGCGGCCGGGATTGCGCCATGCGGCGGTGGGTGACAGGGTGGCGCCGCGATGACTCTGACCCGCGCCCTGTTTTTCGCCGCCGTCGCGCTGCTCGGCGCCGCGCCGGCGTATGCGGATGGCACGGTGCTGCGCGCCAAGGGCTGCGGCGACAAGATCTTCGTGGCGTCCGAGAGCGGCTATTCGGTGCTGGCCGGGGCGGGTCAGGGTGTCGCCGGTGACGGCGACAAGCTGGTCGGCGAGGTCAACCGCATCGGTTTCGCGTCGTTTTACGATCCCAAATCGGGCAGCCGGTTTTCGGCGAGCATCGACGAGCGCGGGCTCAGCAAGGCCGAGATCAACCAGCGCATCGCCGCGAGCTGCCGCTTCGCAACCGCCTACGGCGCGACCAGCGGCCAGGTCGAACGCGCGGCCGGGTGCGGCAACAAGATCTTCGTCAGCACGGCCCAGGGATACGCGGTGCTCGAACGGCTCGCCGGCGGCATCGTCGCGGTCGGCGACACGCTCGACGGCAATTTCAACAAAGCCGGGCGCGCGACCGTCAGGAACCCGCAGACCGGGACGGAAATCGTCGTCTTCGTCGACGATTTCCAGCTGCCGAAATCGGCCGAAATGCGCAAGGTCGGCGAAAGCTGCAAGTAGGACGCGATCCGCTGACGCGGATGCGGCGCCGGCCCGCTCGCGCCGAGGCGCGAGCGCACTTGAGGAGCGGGTCATTCTTCGATCGCCGGCGCGAGGATCCGGCCGAGCGCCTTGCCTCCCGCCGCGAGCGAGAAATAGCGGCAATAGCGCTCGTAGGCGGACGCGCCCAGCGCGGCGGCGGCGGCCGGGTCGCGCTCGATCCGCGCGACCGCCGCCGGCAAGTCGCGCTCGATATCCGCGATCAGCAACCCTGATTCGCCGTCGGCGACATAGCCCCTGACACTGCCGAAATCGGTGGCGATGATGGCCTTCCGGTTGCGCATCAGGCGCAGCATCACGCTCTGACCCGACGCGCCGGTGTCATGCTTCAGCGGGATGATGCAGGCCTTGGCGTTGCGGACGTATGCGTCAAACGCGTCGCTCGGCAGATCGCGCAGGATCGTCACGTTCGCCGGCAGATCGATCGCGTCCAATTCCTTGTTGAGCGCCGAGCAGATGATGACAAGCCGCTCCGGGATCGTGCGGAACGCCGCGATCAGCGCGGGGTAGTCGCGATTGCTGTAGCCGCCGGCGAAGTAGTAGTCGCCATCGCCGAACTGCGGCGGCGGAGCCGGCTCGGGAGATGCGGACCAGTCGCCATAGGGCAGGAAATGCATGCGCTCGGCGGCGATGCCGAGCCGCACCTGGTAGAGGCCGATCTCCCACTCGCTGAACACGATGTAATGATCGCCGCTCGAATCGAGCTTGCTCAGCGCGCGGAACACCGGGAACCAGCGCGGCGAGCGGATATGCCAGCCGAGGCAGAAGGATTTTTCGTAGCGGATCAGCCGCAGCCGCTTCAGGAGCTTGATCAGGTACGAGATCGGGCCGATCGCGATGACGACGCTGCAATGCTTGAGACGGCCGCGCGAGCGGATGAGATCAAGCGATTGCCACGCCAGGCCGCGCAAATGCGCCCATTTGCTTTGCGCCCGGTGGATCTCGTAGTCGCTGAGCTGAAGCAGGTCGAAGTCGAAATGCTCGCTGATATACGAGCTCATATCGGGAAATGCGGTGCGGCCCGGCTGGACGAGAACCCGCGTTCCGGCAGCGTCGGCGATGAGGGTCATGACAGCCCTCTTTATCGGCGCGAGACCTTAAGAAACGATGGAACCCCCACTGTCAGTGCGAGGCGCCACGACAATGACAGTGGATATTACCGCGCGAAGCCGATCATTGCGGGCGGTGTGTCGCGCCGCGGCTGGAGGTGCCACAGCGCCGCGCCCGGCCCGAAAAAGCTGCGCCGGCGGCCGCTTCTGCTCGGGCGCGAGTGGCCGATGAATTCATTGAGCGCGCGCTCGGCGAGCATGCTGCCGACCGGCTGTTGCCCGGCGCCGAGCCCGGCGATCAGCACATTGTCAGCGAGGATGTTGATCAAGCGCGGGATGCCGTGCGCGGCCTCGGCGATCTTCCAGGCCGCGCTTGGCGACATGATCTGGCCGAGCTCCTCGGCGCCGCTCTCCAACAGCCGGTGCTCGATATATTCGAGGCTTTCGGTGGTGCTCAGCGGCGCGAGCCGGGCCCGCAAGGCCACCCGCTGGTTGACCTGGCGCATGTCGCGCCGCGCCAAGGTCGTATCGAGCTCGGGCTGGCCGACCAGCACGATCTGAATGAGCTTTTCGCGATCGGTCTCGAAATTGCTCAATAGGCGCAGGAATTCGAGCGTCTCGAGCGGCAGGAGTTGCGCCTCGTCGATCATCAGCACGACGGTGCGGCCGCTCTCGTAGATATCGAGCAGCTTCCATGACAGTCGCGGGACCGCGGCGAAGATGCTCGGCGGGTCGTCCTCGTCGAGTTCGCGGCAGATATGCGTCGCCATCTCCAAGGGGCCGATTTGCGGCGTGAAGATGTAAATGATCTCGAAGCTGTCGCTGCGCGCCTGGTCGAAAAACGCGCGCACCACCGTGGTCTTGCCGGTGCCGACCTCGCCGGTGCAGACGATAAAGCCTTTGCGGGTCTCGATGCCGTAGACGACCGTCGCCAGCGCTTCGCGATGCACCCGGCTCATGTAGAGGAGGCTTGGGTCAGGGGTCACCGCGAACGGCGGCCGGAACAACCCGTAAAACCGCTCGTACATCGGCCCCCCATACGCGAAACTCCCGCGCCGGTTCGCAATCGACGCTGTTGAAAGCAAAGTAACGGCGAACGGATTAGAGCGCCAGCGATCCGCGGCACCGCGTCGACGAGGGAAACTTATTCCGCTGAATCAGCGGGCTGCGATTGGAGCCGCGCGCCTCGGCGGAATAACGGGCGGCGGACCCGCGCCCACGCGGCATCGTAAGCGGCCAGCAGGTTCGGCACCGAGTACTCAAACGCGACCGTATTGCGCAGCCGGTTCTGGCCGAATTCCCCCATCGTTTGCCGCTGTACCGGGTCGTCGAGCAACTTGGCGACCCCCTCGGCCATCGCCCGTACGTTGCCCGGCTCGACATAAAGCGCCGCCGCGCCAGCCGACACCCGCGCCTCGGCGAGCTCGCCGACGACGATCGGAAGGCCGAAGAACATGTATTCCAGCACCTTGTTCATCGTGCTCCGGTCGGACCAGCCGTTCTTTGGCAGCGGATCGATCGCGACATCGCCCGATGACAGGATGCGGCACAGCATCTCGTCGCTAACGATGCCGGTGAACGTGCAGAGATCGGCGACGCCGAGTTCGCCGGCGTAGACAGCGACGGTCGGCTGATAGGTGCCGCCACCGATCAGCACGCAATGAAAATCGTCGCGGCCCAGCTCGTCACGCAGCACCTTCAGCGCGCGGATCAGATTGTCCACCCCGTCCTGCGCGCCCATTTCGCCGAGATAAAGGATCAGGTGCGGCTTGCCCTGCTTGAACGAGGGGTCGGGCTCATAAATCCGGAACTTCGTCAGCGACGGCGCCGAGCGGACGATGAACACATCTTCGGCGCGCTTGCCGCCCCGCTCGATCGCGATCTTCTTGTAGCTCTCATTGGTCGCGACGACGATCTGCGCGGCCTTGAAGCTCAGCCGTTCGAGCAACAGCAACAAGGACATGATGATGCCGTCGCCGGTGCCGAATTTGGCCGCCGCCAGCTCGGGCGACAGGTCGCGGTGGTCCCAGATGAATACTTTCCCAAAGCCGTGCCACAGCCACGCGATCGGCCAGTAGATTTCCGGCGGGTTGCAGATGTGCAGGATGTCGAAGCCGCGGCCGAACAGCGCCACCCGCACCGACAGCAGCAAGGTCGCGAAGAAGCACCATAGCGACTCGGCGATAAAGGCAAGCTTGCCCTCGCCCTCGATCGGCCGCCAATAACGGTAGATGTCGACCCCTTCGCACTCCTCGCGCGAGCGGTCGAAACCGCGCCCCTTCGGGCAAATGAAGCTGACCGTGTAGCCGTGCGCGGCGAGGGTCGTCGCATGCAGCCAGGCACGCCGGTCGAACGGCACCGGCAAGCCCTGCAACACGTACAGCACCCGGCGCTTTTCAGGAATTTGGCTCATCCGCCGGATGTTAGGCGCAAGGAGTAAACCGGCGGTTAGCATCCGGCCGTGAAGAGGCGCGCCGAGGATTTTTGACGTGCCCTAACGTTCCGCGACCGAGGCAACGACGGGGATGCCGACAATCCGCTCGACGCTTTCGACCGTGATCAGGGTCTCGCGGAAGACCAGGTAGTAGAGCAGCAGCCCCGCGGCGCCGACGAGCCCGATCAGGATGCCGGCGAGGGCGAACGGCAGGTGCTGGGGGCCGGCCGGCTTCAGCGGCGCGTCGGGGCGCTGGATCACGCTGGCGCTGGCGATGTGCTCGCGGTCGAGGTCCTCGTTCATCCGCGCTTCTTCGTAGCGGGTGCGATAGGTGTGGACGAGTTCCTCGAGGACGCGCCGCTCGCGCTCCAGATCGTCGATCGCGGTGGCGCCCTCTTCGAGATCGCGCAGCCGCGCGTCGATCGATTGCTCCTGCTGCTGGCGCAGCGCAATCTGCTGGTCGAGCGGCGCCGCGTCGGCCATCGCGTGGTTGAGCGCGACGACCATGTCGTCATAGGCGGTGTTGCGCTGCGACCATTCCTTGCGGTTCATCGCGCCGTTGCCCGACAGGAACTCCTTGAGCTTGGCGATCTCGGCGTCGGTGTCCTGCATCGGCTTCACGTCGCCGACGTAACGCTCGTGCAGTTGCTGCGATTTGACCTGAAGGTCGAGGAGCCGCGCTTTCGCCTGCTCGACGACATCGGCCTGCGCTTCGCCGGCCGGGATCAAGGCCGGGGTTGTCTTCAACCGGGTGGTGAGGAAATCGATGCGCCGATGCGCGTCGATCGACTGGCTCTTCAGCTGTTCTAGGATCGAGCTCGTCGAGGCGCGATCGTCGAGCAGCTTGGCGCGCTGCGCGTCGACATCAAACAGCGATTTGGCGCTGCGGATGTCGGCTTCCTTCTTGACCACGGTATCGAGCTGGTCCTGGTACTGCTTGGTCTGCTGATCGAGAAATTTGTAGCGCGGGTCGGCGAACATCTCCGCGTGCTTTTGCTGGTAAAGATCGACGAGGGCGTTCAGCGCGGCGACCGCGACATCGTGGTCGCGGTTCCTGTAGCTGACATCGATGACGTCGGCCTGCTCGACCGGCGCGACCTTGAGATCGGTCGGAAAATCGCGTGCCGCAATCTCGTTGCCGGTGGCGCTCGGATAGAGCTTGCCGGCGCCGATGCGCTCGACCACCGCCTCGGAGAGATCGCGGCTGGTCAGGATCTGGATCTCGGAATTGACGATCTCCTGCTTGGTCGTGCTCGGCACCGCGACGACCGGCTGGCTCGGATCGGAACGGGTCTGGAACTCGCGGCCGGTTTTGACGAGGAGCCGGGTCGTCGCCTCGTAGTAGGGGGTCAACAGGAACGAATAGCCGATCACCAGCGCGCACAGCACGACGAACACGAGGATCAGCTTGAGCCGCTCCTTGAACAGGATGCTCAGCAGTTCGCGGGTGGTCAGATCGTAGGGATTGGCGGCCATGCGCGCGTCACGTATTGCCCGGATGGTTAACGATTACTGAATGGTGTAGCTCACATAGAATGGGACGTTCTTAACATAGTTGGCGAGGAAATCGCCGATCGCGCCCATCAGGTTTTTCGGCACATAGACGACATCATAGGTCGCGAGCAGCGGATCCTCCTCCCCGGCGCCGGCGTAGTTGCCGAGCGCGACCTGATAGTAGTGGATCACCCCGTCGGGGGTGCGCCGCAGCACCAGGATCGCGTCGGTATGGGCGCCCGACTTGGCGCCGCCGGCCTGGGCGATCGCGCGCGACACGGTCAGCGGCACGTCGCTGCGCACCAGCCCCGGATTGGCGACCCAGCCATCGACGAAAATCTGCTGCGGCGCGTAGGCGCGCAGCGTGATCGTCGCCTGCGGATCGCGGATGATTTTGGCGTAGCGCTCGTTGAGCAGCCGGGTCGCCTCGGCGACGGTGAGACCGCCGAGCGCGACCGTGTCGACAAGCTGCAGCGACAGCCTGCCGTCCGGACCGATGATGACCCGGTCGTTGAGGTCCGGATAGAACGGGAAGCGCAGCTCGAACTCGTCGCCCGGCGTCAGCACATGCTCGGAGGTCAGCGGCACACCACCGGGCACCACGTCCGGCCCGCTCAGCTTTGGCGCCTCAGGCGCGCACGCGGCAACGAGGCTGAGCAGCAATCCGGCGGTCGCGGCCAGCCACGCAATCCTCACTGATGCGGCTCCCCGGCTCACCCCGTGGCGAATTCCGTAGTGTTCGATGAGCCCGGACTCGGGCGGCAAGTTCCCGACCCTACTGCGATAAATGCCCGTAAGCTAGCGCTGTCGGGTATGTCGCTCGAGCATCGGACCGAAGCGAATTGCGGCGAAGCCGTATTAAGCCGTTGGCTAGTAAGCGTGGCGCTGGCCGAAGGCAATGACGAGAGTGCGCAGCAGGATGCGGATGTCGAACCACAGCGACCAGTTGTTGATGTAGTCGAGGTCGTAGGCGACGCGTTCGTGCAGCGCGCGCTCGGTCTCGACCGGCCCGTGATAGCCGTTGACCTGGGCCCAGCCGGTGATGCCCGGCTTGACATGGTGGCGCAGCGCGTAGTCGGGGACGATGTCCTCGTTGCGGCGCTGCCTGACGCGCATGCTGACCGCGTGCGGGCGCGGGCCAACCAGCGACAGCTCACCGCGCAGCACGTTGAGCAGCTGCGGCAGCTCGTCGATGCTCAGGCGCCGCAGCAATCCGCCGATCCGAGTGATGCGCGGGTCGTCGGTCTCGGTCTGCTTCTCGCCATTGGCGTCGGCGAGCTCGGCCTTCATCGTGCGGAACTTGTAGACGCCGATCACCCGGTCGCCAAAGCCGTAGCGGTTCTGGCGGAACAGCGCCGGGCCCTTGCTGTCGAGCTTGATCGCGGCCGCCACCGCCAGCAGCAGCGGCGACAGAGCGATGATCCCGAGCGCCGCGGCGGCGCGGTCGAACACGGTCTTCAGCAGGGTCTGGCCGAACGACAGCGGCCGGCCGTAGACATCGAGCAGCGGCAGTCCGCCAAACTCATCGTGGTCCTTCCCCGGGACGTTGAACCCGACCATGTCCGGCGCGAGGCTGATCTCGACCGGCATCTTGTGCAGCTTGCGCAGGATTTCGAGGAGACGCTGCTCGGCCGAATGCGGCAGCGCGACGATGATCCGGTCGATCTCGTATTGCCGCGACAACTCGACGAGGTCGGCGGTGGTGCCTTGCGGCAGCGCGCGCAGACCGGCGCCGATGCGGCGGGCGGCCCGGTCGTCGAAGACGCCGACGATCTCGACCGTTTCCGAGGAGGCGGCAAGCAGTCGCTCGACGAGCCGCTCGGCGAGATCGCCGGTGCCATAGACCGCGACCGTCTGCTTCAGCCGCCCCGCGGCGCGCCAGCGCGCGAGCAGCCGCGCCAGCACGATCCGCACCGCGGCGATCCCGGCGATCGCCCCGATCGACCACAGGCTCAGCCATTCGATTAGCGCGGCGCGATCCTGCACACTCGGTTGCAGCACCGCGATGGTAACCAGCAGCGCGAACGCCATCGCCGTCAGCGCGTGTACCGTGCCGTCGGCGATCAGTTTCGACAGGCCGCGCCGGAGCAGCTCCTGCGGCCGACGCGGGCCGGGCTCCAGCGATCGCGTCATCAGCGCCAGCACCAGCCCTCCGGTCGCCGCCGGCAAGGCACCGAGCGGCCAGGCCAAGCCCGGCTGCATTGCGAGCGAGATCGCGCCGGCGAGCAGCACGACGACAAAATCGGCAAGCTGGATCGAGGACAACAACGCGCCGGGATGGATGCGTCGCAGCGGTTTCGCGTCGAGCGCAAACGGGCGCGGCACGATGGCAGTTGCCTCGTTGCGCAGCCGCGCCATCGGATCGGTGAGTCGCCTGCCGCGGGCATCCGAGCCGATGCCGACCCGTTTTGCCAGCGGCCGTCCGCTGATGTCGAGACCAAGGCCCGGCGACGGTACCCGGTAACCGGGCGCCGCGGCGTCACCAACTCCACCCAATTCGGCGATGCGATGCGATGACATGACGCTAACCTAGGCCATACGTGGAGTGGGGAACGAAATCGGCGTGCTCGTCATCGCGGGCGAAAACCTTTTGACCTGTGGCCAACTGGCGGAGCTGTCGACACAACACAAAGGAACGATAAGATAGGATCTAACTACAACTTGAATTGAATTCACGAGAATTGATGGTTAACCAATGGTTGCTTACTGTGCGGATGAGTTAATGGCGAAAGGCCCAGTCGATTGCCTCTGGAAGCACGGTAAGGGCAAAGCATTGCTAGATCCTTTCACCCGGCGAATTTGGTTAAGTCTCCTGGGCGTCGTGCCGGCCGTGATGCTGGCGGCGCCGGTATCCCGGGCGGCAGAAGCCGCGCACGGCATGGTCGTCTCGGCGCAACGCGAGGCAAGCGCGGCCGGGCTGGCGATCCTCAAGCAAGGCGGCAACGCGATCGACGCCGCGGTCGCGGTCGGCTACGCGCTGGCGGTCGTCAACCCGTGCTGCGGCAATATCGGCGGTGGCGGGTTCATGCTGATCCGCCGCGCCGCCACTGGCCCTGGGGGCGGCACGGTCTTCATCAATTTCCGCGAGACCGCGCCCGGCGCGGCGACCGCCGACATGTATCTCGATGCATCCGGCAACCCGATCCGCGACGCGAGCCTCTACGGCTATCGCGCGGTCGCGGTGCCGGGCACGGTCAAGGGTCTCGACCTGGCGCTCAGCCGTTACGGCCGGCTCAAGCGCGAGGCCGTGATGGCGCCCGCGATTGCGCTGGCGCGCGACGGGTTCGTGCTCGGCGAGGCCGATGCCGCGATCATCGCGCACTCGGCCGGGCATCTCGCCGCGGACCCGGAGGCGGCGCACATCTTCCTCCACACCGACGCAACGCCCTACAAAGCCGGTGAGCGCCTGACCCAGCCCGACCTCGCCGCGACCCTCGCGCGCATCGCCGCCGAGGGCCCAGACGCGTTCTATCGCGGCTCGATCGCCGCCGCGCTCGCCGCCGCATCGGCGGCGCATGGCGGCATCCTCGGCAAAGCGGATCTGGCGGCCTACACCGCGACCGAGCTGCCGCCGCTCGGCTGCGTCTATCGCGGTTACCGGATCATCTCCGCGCCGCCGCCGAGCAGCGGCGGTACGACGCTGTGCGAGATCCTCGACATCCTCGGCGGCTGGGACATCGGCGCCGCCGGGTTCGGGTCGCCGCGCGCCGTCCACCTCTCGGTCGAGGCGATGCGCCACGCGTTCTTCGACCGCAACAGCGTGCTCGGCGACCCCGATTTCGTCGCCAACCCGATCGAGAATTTATTGTCCGCCGAGCATGCCGCGACGATCCGCGCCGGAATCGACCCCGACAAGGCGACCCCCTCCGCCGCGCTCGGCTCGGTCACCGCTTCCGGCGAGAAGCCGCAAACAACGCATTATTCGGTGGTCGATGGCGAGGGGAACGCGATTTCGGTCACCTACACGCTCAATGGTTTCTTCGGCGCCGCGGTGGTCCCGCCCGGCACCGGCATTCTGCTCAACAACGAGATGGACGATTTCGCGGTGAAGCCGGGTGCGGCGAACGTTCACGGCCTCGTCCAGGGCGACGCCAATTCGATCGCCCCCAACAAGCGGCCGCTCTCCTCGATGGCGCCGACGATGGTCGAAAAGGATGGGCGCCCGGTCTTCGTGCTCGGCAGCCCCGGCGGGCCGCGCATCATCACCGCGGTGCTGGAAACGATGATGAACCTGGTCGATTTTGGGATGACGCCCGACGCGGCGGTCGCCGCGCCGCGCTTTCACCACCAATACCTTCCGGACACGGTGGTCTACGAGCCCGGCGGGCTGCCGCCGCAGACGCTTGGTGCGCTCAGCGCGATGGGCCACAGCCTCAAGGAGCAGGCACCGTGGGGCGCGGTCGAGCTGATCGCCATCGGTCCGGACGGCACGCTGATCGGGGTCAACGACCCGCGCCGCCCGGCCGGCGCCGCGCTCGGCTACTGATCCTCGCGTTCGGCAACCCAGGTGGCGAGCACAGCTGCAGGGATGGTGAACGACTCTTGCAGCACCTCCGCCGAGACGATCCGGTCGCTGCGGAAATGGCGGACGCCGTCGCGCAGCTCACACCAGGCGCAGACGAGGGTCGCCTCGACGTAATAGGCCACGGCAAACGGCTGGATGACGCGCAGAGTGCGGTGGCTGGTCTCGTCCTCATACGCGATCCGCATCTTGCGCCCGTCGCGGATCGCGTGACGGATCGTCGCCGGAAGATCGCGTCTCTCCGGCACCGGCGCACCGCTTTTCGAGACGTAGACCGGCGCCGAATTCAGGTAGTCGCGCAGCGGATCGGGGACGACGAGCGTCACCTTTGACAGGACGCTCTCGGCCGCCTTTTGCAGCCCGGGATCGCCCGTGCGCGCGAGCATGCGGACGCCGACCGCGATGGCTTCGGCTTCGTCCTCGGTGAACATCAGCGGCGGCAGGTCGAAGCCGCGCCGCAGCACATAGCCGATCCCGGCCGCGCCCTCGATCGGGATGCGTCGCGCCTGCAATGTCGCGACATCGCGGTAGACGGTGCGCACCGTGACCTCCAGCTCCTCGGCGATCGTCGCGGCCGTCACCGGCCCGGGAGCCGCGCGCAGGATGCGCAGGATGTCAAACAGGCGATCGGCGCGGCGCATTGCGAATCTCTCCTGACAGAATGTTGTCAGGAGAGGGAGCGTACAGTCCTGAGAGCGTTAGACAAGGAGGATACGATGAGGATGACGCGGACGGCATCGTTGGCGTTTCCGGCTGGCGCCGCGCCGTTCAGAACCGACACGGCTCGCGGCCGCGTCGGCAAGGTGCTTCGCGAGTTCTGGATCCGGCTGATATCGCTGCCCGACCGCGGCCGGGAGGCGAGACCGGATGATGTGCCGCGCGAAGTTTTCCGTTTCCCGCCGTTCTAGGAGGACACATGCCGACGATCCGAACCGATTACGAAGCCCTGCCGTGGTTGCCGTGCACCGAGATGTTCGGCACCGCAGCGCTCTACGACGGCAATCCGATCATCGAGGCGAAAACGCTGACCGACCGCCGCGCCGACGGCGGCGGCATCAGCTATCTGCTGCGGTTTAGGCCACCGAAGGGCAAGCTGATCAAGGTGGTCGCGGTCGCCCGCTCCGACGAGCACATCTTCAACCTCGGCGGCGGCCGCGCGACCAAAGCGGGGCAGCCGGTCGCGGCGTCGGGCGGCTACTCGATCAATCCCAAGGGCCAGCCGCACAGCGCGATGATTGCCGCCGAGACCACAGCGCTGGTCATCTACACGGGAGAGCCGGACGACGTGACATCGGTCGAGGTGCTCGACATCGAGCAAGCGCCGGGAGACGACCGATGACCGGCGACCCGATGGTGACGCTGGCCGACACGCGCGATCCACAAGCCGAAGCGGTCGTCACCGCCGGGCTTGCCGCGTTCAACCGGGAAAAATTCGGACGGGTCGATGCGCAGCCGCTCGACATTCTCGTCCGCGACGATAGCGGCGAGGTTGTCGGGGGCATTATCGGCCATACCTCGCTCGGGCTGTTTTCTCTCGACCTCTTCTATCTGCCCGAGGAGCTGCGCGGCACGGGTCTCGGCAGCCGCATCATCGCGCGCGCCGAGGATGAGGCGCGGCGGCGCGGCTGCACCGCCGCTTTCGTTTACACCGTGACGTTCCAGGCGCCGGGATTTTACGAGCGGCACGGCTACCGTCGCTTTGGCGAGATCGCCTGCCCGCCCGACGGCGCCACCCGGATTTTTCTTACCAAGCCACTCGATTAGAACAAGCCTCCCTCTATCTGACCGGCCCGAAGCACGGGCGATAGACCAGGCTGTTCAGCGTATAGGTGCCGCACAGCAGACCATTGTCGATATGCATGTCGGCGTAGTGCGGGCAATCGAACGAGTGGCCATCAGCCCGCTTCGGACAGATTTTCGGCCGATCGTAGAAATAGGAATCCGCGCCCTTGGCGACCGGCTGGATGACCGTCCCGGAGATCCGGACGGAAACCTGTCCCGGCGTCACCTGATCGATCCGAAAGTCGATCATCGTGCCGCCCATCGCGCCCTGCCAGTCACCCGGATGCAGCGTTTGCCGGGTCCCCGTCGGGCCCGCGGGGCGAAGCTGTTCGGGCTCTGGCGCACAGGACGACATCAGCAGTAGTGCCGCGATCGTCAACAGCCCTGCAATCGGCCTAACCGGTCTCATCGGCATCGAGCACCATTAATGGATCGTCATGGCCGGACTTGTTCCGGGCATGGCAGATTGAAAAAGTCGAGGGAAACCGCCACATCTGAGCCTTTCTGCCCCTCTTTCCCCTTCGGGGGATACAGCGGGGGATACAAATGCGAGTCGCTCGGATGCCGTGGGTGCATTGGGATACACAAAAAAGCCGTGCTCAATACCAGAGGCGGTTTCCCCCAGATGTCGTCGACATTACCGGACAATGGTTCCGGCACAAATATCCAGGGGACGTAAGCTTCAGAACGGCTATCGACCTATCGGTCGAGCAAACCCTGGAGTTCAACGCCCGTGTAGATGCGGCGCGTAAGCAATCCGAGACGCCAGGAGGCTATATCCGGCAGACGCTTCTCAGGCTTCACGCCAAAATAAGCGACGATCCCGCACTGGCTCATCTATTCGCTACGGGTGAGATTCGCGGCAGCACGATCATTGCGGCTCTCGACGACCCCGCCGCAATAGACAAGCTAACAACCATCGCGCACGAACGTTGGCCCGACGAAGCTCCTGCACCCAAGGCCCCGGTCGAACCACGTGATCCCGTGCTCGTCGAGCACGGTCACGGAGCTTTGGGTCAATGACCGCAAGCGAAAGCCCAAACCGAAAGCGATGCGCGCCCGGCAAGCGAAGATGGATCGGTTCTTCGACTGGCTCGCCAAGCGCCATCAGTATGACCGGCATACCGATATGGCGCGCGTTCTGCCGGATGACCTGCAAGCCTACAAGGAGGCGTTGCCCAAGGGCATCGCGCGCGATCATCTGATAGACGTGCGCGCCCACTTCAACACGGCTGCAAAGAACAACAAGTTCCCGTGGGGCAACCCGGCGGTGGGGCTGTTCCTGCCGGCAAGCCGGAAGAAGGCCAAACGTGTCGAGTTCACGGACGACGAGCGCAAGCTGATCGTCTCGCGTGCCCGCGAGTCCGATGATCCAGTGATCAAGTGGTCGAACCTAATCGCGTCGATCACCGGAGCCGGCACCGCGGAGATCATCGACGCCGATACCCGCGATGTGGAGGTCGTCGACGGCATCGTCGTCTTCCACATTCGGACCGACTACCGCGCCTACGGGGATGACGACCTCAAGACCGAATTTCGGGGGCGCTCGTTGCCCGCGCATCCGGGAGTGGCGAAGGACTTCCTGGCGTATCGGGATGCCGTGCGCCGCGACTACTACGATGGCGGCGACGGGCCGCTATTCCCGCAGATCGCCGCGGACGCAGATGGGGTTCGGAACCACCGCGCCAGCATGCGGATCATGCGGTTCCTACGCCGCATCGGGATCAAGAACGAGCCGGGCTTCAAGCGGCATTTCTATTCGTGGCGGCATACGGTCACGACGCAGCTTGAAGCGCTGACGACGGGTGATCGCGCCCGCTACATTGTCGGCCATGGGGGGCGTGACGTGCACGCACGGGACTACTTGAAGCATCCGGTGCCTGAGTTGCTGAAGGTGATCCGGCGGCTACCTGATCCGATGAAGCTTTGAGAGAGCACCCAGGCGGAACCCTATCCGTGTGTCAGATTTGTGCCAAATTCGGTCTCGAATCCTCGTGTTCGTTCGCGCTTTTTGCCGTTTTGCGGGCTATGGCCTCAACATCAAAAACCGCGGAAACGCTAGGTTTTCCGCGGTTTTCGGTCACTTTAGGGCTGAATGCCATTCAACCCATCGATTTTCATCTGTGGATAAACTCCTACGCTAATTAGCGGACACGATTTTTCGAGACTCGCAACGCTGCCCTAACAGCCCGTTGCTGAAGTCCCTTTTTTATCGGCCAGGGTCGACGGTAACGGCCACGACCAGGATGGCGAACCCGTCGGGGGAGGCGGCGACAAGGATGATCGCCACGGCCGGCCCGGTG